>Ga0194113_10012096_pt1 | contig 10162 bp, 5 predicted proteins | sample TA2MahC200mmetaG_FD_146193 | JGI IMG/M metagenome (GOLD analysis project Ga0194113, IMG submission 146193) | Freshwater microbial communities from Lake Tanganyika, Tanzania - TA2015017 Mahale Deep Cast 200m | ecosystem: Environmental > Aquatic > Freshwater > Lake | place: Tanzania: Lake... | reverse complement strand
ATCTTATTCCTGAACCAGGATTACAGCTTAAAGCTGAAGATCGTCTGCTTGTCTTAGGTCGCCTTGATATGATTGACGAACTAAGCGGTAAACCGTTAGTAATGATTGAAGAAGAAAGCCCTGACAGCTCCTGCCTCTTTTCAGAACAAATCGGCCTGATCGAGATCGTGGTAGATGAAAAATCTCTCTTCAAGGGGAAAACACTGGTTGAACTAAATACCCGTCAAAATTTAGGGCTTACCCTGCTGGCTTACCGGCGTGGTGAAAAAATCCGCCGCACAAATTTTAGCGATACGGTATTTGAAATCGGCGATCGCCTGCTCTTCCGAGGCAAGACCGAAAAGTTAAAAACACTACAGGAAGATAGCGCAATTTGCACTGAAGGAACTTGCAATCCCGGGCTTTACCAGCTGGAGGAGCGGCTGCTTTATTTGCGTGTCCCGGAAGGGTCGGCATTAAGTGGCAGTTCACTAAAAGAGGCGCACCTGGCAAAGGCATATGGCATCACTATCTTGAATATTATCAGAGGCAACGAAGAGCTTTTAATGCCCGACCCTGAGACTGTAATAAACGAAAATGATTTACTGGTGGTTGAAGGCCGCCCGCTTGATATTGAGATCCTGCGTGGACATCAAACTCTAATCGTTGACCGCAATCCAGCCATTGATTTAAAAGACTTAGAGACCGAATCGCTGACCGTTGTAGAAATAATGCTTTCACCACATACAGCTCTAACCGGTAAAACTTTACGCCAGCTAAACTTTCGTGAAAAATTCGGCATCTCGGTCCTGGCAATCTGGCGTGGCAACCGGGCCTACCGGACCAGCCTTAATGATCTAGCGCTGCAATTTGGAGATGCCCTGCTCTGTTACGGAACAACTGAAAAGTTTCAAATTCTGGCGCAGGACAACGATTTTGTGATTCTGAACATTGATTACCGGAAAAAGCCGGCCACCGGCAAAGCGCCACTGGCTGGATTGATAATGGCCTCCGTGCTGGCCGTAGTCATTTTAAACTGGCTTCCAATCTATGTGGCCGCCATTGCAGGATCTCTGCTGATGATCATCACCCGCTGCCTGAGTGCCGAAGATGCCTACCGCTCGATTGAGTGGAAAGCTGTTTTCCTGATCGCCGCCATGTTGCCTTTAGGGCTGGCCATGGATAGCACCGGCGCGGCAAACTTGGTTGCCGATCAGGTGATTGGTTTTACCGGCAATTATGGGCCCACCGCTGTTCTGGCCGGAATCATGATACTTACCTTGCTGCTTAACCAGTTTATACCCAGCGTGGTAAACGCTGTAGTGATGACCCCGATTGCCATTGCCTCAGCCGCCGGCCTTGGCATATCCCCCTATCCCTTTGTGATGGGCATTGCCTATGCGGTTGCCGCTAGCTTTATGACCCCCGTCTCCCACCCGATCAACGTGTTGGTCATGAGCCCGGGCGGTTACCGCTTCACTGATTACCTAAAAAACGGCCTACCCCTGGCCCTGATTGTGCTGGTAGTTAGCATCCTGCTGTTGCCGGTTGTTTTTCCCTATTGAACCACCTAAAGAACCGGGGGTATAGAAATAGCTGGCTAGTCGTTCGGTCAGTCCCAGAAGACGCAGCGCATTTGCTCACCACGCCTCATTGTTGAAAAGCAGTTAAAACACTCCTTGCATTGATTGATCTCCTCAAATTTGCCGGCCAGCATCTTTTCTGCCGCCTCCGGATCGGCAATCAGCTGCCGGCCGACGGCGATCAGGTCAGTTTGATCCTGTTTAAGAGCAGCGGTGACCACTTCCCGGTCAGCCATTTTACCGACAGCAATTACCGGTAAACTGGAAGCTTTTTTAACAGTTGCCGGATGATCGATGTTCGCTCCGAACTTGCCTTCACGGGTCAGGGCTGAGGAGGTCAGCAGTTGCCAGCTGCCATCATCTAGCTCCTGCCTGACTGCCGGGCCGGTAAATGAAACATCCAGCAGGTCAACCCCGGCAGTAGCCAGCATTCGACTGAAGGCCAAGGTATCTTCCGTAACCTCGTCCCCCAACATTTGTTCAACTGCATTCAGGCGGTATAGAATAGCCCGTACAGGGCCGATTTGCTTACGGACCGCTTCAACAACCGCCAGCGGAAAAGCAGCCCGCCCGGCGATATCGCCGCCATAGCGGTCTTCGCGCTGGTTGGTGTAGGGTGACACAAACTGACTTAGCAAATAAAAATGGGCTCCGTGAATCTCAACACCATCAAAACCGGCCGCCACTGCCCGCCCGGCTGCTGCTGCAAAATCGCTGATCAGCTCTTCAATCTGGGCCTCATTTAAGACGAGTGGGTCAACATCAGAGCGAAACTGAAAGCCGGATGGAGAGGCGCCGGCTAAAGGACCGGGCTGCGGCACACACCTGGCTCCCGCGTGGTTTATCTGCACAACGGCAGCTGCTCCCTTATTTTTGATGGTTTCCGCCAGCTGTTTCATCCCCGGCAGTTGCTGATCATCCCAAAGGCCGATGCTGTTTTGCACCAGTCGCCCATCATGCCTGACCGCCGCTGCTTCCACGATCACCAGGCCAACAGCTGAAGACCTTTTACTGTAAAAATCTAATACAGCGTCAGTAACCAAACCACCTTCTGCTGCAGCATTGGTGGTTAAAGCGGGCATCACTAGCCTGTTGCGCAAAACCAAATTATTTACAGACAGTTTATCGGACAGTTTTTTCAAAGTTTCTCTTCCCTTCTTAACATCGAATATTTCTAAACTAATTTAGTGAACTTCGCCACTTAAACGGTTAGAATAAACCCTGACAAATCTACTTTCCCAGTAAGCCCTCAATTTCAAAAGCATTATCTTTAATCAACCCCACTACTGCTTCAAAATCCTTATTCATCTCCCGGTCCACTGCCATAAAACTGACCTTCTCCCTGATTATCCGGTAGACCTGCTGCAGTTTCGGTGATGGTTTCTTCTTTCTGAAATCGATGCCCTGGCAGGCACAAATTGCTTCGATCGCCAGAACATAGGATAAGTTTTCCAGTACTTCGCGGCATTTACGGGCCGCCGTTGTCCCCATGCTGACATGGTCTTCCTGGTCGGCAGAGGTGGGGATGGAATCAACGCTGGCCGGGTGGGCCAATATCTTGTTTTCGCTTACCAGGGCGGCGGCGGTATACTGAGCCACCATAAACCCGTCGTTAAGGCCGCTTTTTTCAACCAAAAAAGCGGGCAGCCCCATGCTGAGGGCCGGGTTGGTCAACCGCTCAATTCTCAGCTGCGAAATGTTGGCCAGCTCGGCGAGGGCAATGGCCAGAAAATCGAGGGCCAGGGCAACTGGCTGACCATGAAAATTACCTCCGGAAAGCACTTCACCCGTTTCAGTAAAGACGAGCGGATTATCGGTTACAGCATTGATCTCTCTTTCGATTACCTGCTTAACATAGCCAATAGCATCCTTGGAAGCACCGTGCACCTGGGGCATACAGCGCAGGGAGTAAGCATCCTGCACCCTACCAGTCGAGGGGTTAGCCAGGACCTCGCTATCTTGCAGCAGATCCCTGAGATTGGCGGCAGTTTCAACTTGGCCCGGATGCGGCCTGATATCGTGAATTTTATGATCGAAGGCCATCAATACCGCTTCAAGGGCTTCAGCCGAGAGAGCGCCGAAAAGATCGGCATAGCGGGCAAGCTTCAGGGCGTCATAAACTGCAAGGGCGCCAACAGCACTCATCGCCTGGGTTCCATTACAGAGCGAGAGACCCTCTTTCGCCTTTAAAACAACCGGATCGATCCCGGCCTGCTTCATGGCCTCGCCGCCGGGCAGCAGCTGCCCTTTATACCAGGCTTCGCCCCGTCCAATCAGCACCAGCGCCAGGTGCGCCAGGGGGGCTAAATCGCCACTGGCACCCACCGATCCTTTCTGCGGCACTACGGGATGCACTCTTCTGTTGAGCATGGCCAGCATCGTCTCGACGATGATCGGCCTTACTCCTGAATAGCCGGAAGATAACGAGTTGGCCCTTAAAAGCAGCATAGCCCGCACCACTTCTTCTGCAAAAGGTTCACCAACCCCGGCCACACAGCTAACAACCAGATTGTATTGCAGCTGATCGATCTCATCTTCACTGATCGAAATGTTGCTGAGCATGCCAAACCCGGTATTAACCCCGTAGACTACTTTCTTTTCAGCCAGAATCTGCTCAATCAGAGTCCGCGAGCCTTTGATCTTCGCATTCGCTTCAGCAGCCAGTTCAACTTCTTCATAGTGCCTGGCAACACTGACCACCTGCGCAAGCGTCAGGTTATTTCCATTAATTGTCACAGTCATCGTTTATCCACTCCAAACGGCTAAGTCTGTTATAAAGTCATTAATTCCTAAGCAATACCCAAGTGCTATAAACCCTTAAATGCAAAATCCCTGCCACTATTGTCGACAATCAACTTTCCCTTTTTATAAACCGTTTCGACAATGTTGCCCCCCAGGCGATAAACAACATGCGCATAGCTTGGAACATCCCAAACCTGAAAATCGGCGTATTTACCAGCTTCCAGCGTTCCATAATCATCTTCAAGATTGAGCGCTTTAGCTGCTCCGCTGGTTGCTGCCAGCATCGCTTCTGCCGGGCTCATCCGGTAGAGGCGGCAGGCCAGAGCCATCACAAACTGCATTGACTCGGTCCAGCAGCCAGGGCAGATGTTGGTCGCCAATGCCACCGTTAAGCCCTGCTCTTTCATCGCCTGGTAATCAAAGGGCTGCGGGTGTTTGACGGCAAAGTCGAGGGCCGGCATCAGCACCCCTATCACACCAGCATCCGCCAGTTTTTTAAGCACCGCCACGGGGGTGTAGTTTAGATGATCGGCCGAAACCATCTTCATCGCCGCTGCCAGATCTGAGCCACCAATATAGGAGTAAGCATCGGTGTGAATTTTTGGCTGCAGGCCGTGATCCAGGGCAGTTTTAAGGATTAGCTCGCTTTCTTTGGCCGTGTAGTAACCCTCATCGCACCAGATATCACAGTACGTGGCCAGTTTCTCAGCAGCAACCCGGGGCATCATCTCCCGGGTCAGCAGATCGATGTAATCAGTTTTAAGTTGATCGGCAGGCCAGCCGTGGGCCCCGAGAAAAGTGCTGACAATATCAAGCGGTGTGCTATCCTGCAGTATTTTATTTACAGCCAGGATCTTTAGCTCGGTATCGGTTGCCAGGCCATAGCCGCTTTTACATTCCACGGTGGTTGTACCCGCGGCAGCCATCCGGCCCAGGCGGCCCAGGGCCGACTGGTAAAGTTCTTCTTCTGTCGCTTCTCGCGTCGCCTCAACAGAGGCCCGGATCCCGGTTTTGATACCGCGCTTTTGTAGCACTGTCAAATCGTCTGTTGTCAATTTTGCCGCGTATTCTTCAACCCTGGAACCACCGAACACCAGGTGGGTATGGCAATCGATAAAACCGGGGGCAACAACTTTACCGGTGGCATCGACCACCTCTGTCAGTCCTTCTTCATAAAAAGGCAAAACCTGATCTTTTCCACCAACAGCCACTATGCGCTCACCACTGGCAGCCAGCCAACCATTTTCGATCACTTCAAAATCGCTGCCACTATTTTTACAGGTCAGCAGTTCTGCTGCATTACTAATGATCAGGTCAGCCATCTTTTTTGCTTCCAATCCAGCCCCACTCCCTCTCTCACATCCCTTGCTAGTTTAACAAAGCAGGCAGCTTTAGAGATCCTGCGGGCCAAAAGTGGCTTTCGGCGTCCACCAGAGCGGCACCTTGATGCTTTCCCCGGTCAGGGCACCCTGACCCTCAGCCACCTTTTTGGCCGTATCATAGCCGGCCTGGGCATGGCGAACCACGCCGATGCCTGAATCGACGGTCATGCAAACCGATAATCTTAAATCGGCCTCGTCTGTGCCGTCGGCAATCATGGTCACCCCGGTATGCACCGCCTCACCCATGGAATAGTTGGCCTGGATAGCAATCAGATCCGACATCCCTACGGCATTAAGTAAGCCATTTAACATGGGCCAGTCTGAAATCAGGTCGCTGCCGTCCGGCATATTTTCTGATTCAAAGGTGGGATTAACAATAGAGCCGGAATCGAGGTTATCCCGGGAGAAAGCGACCGGCCCCTTCACCTCGCCGGTCCTGATCAGGGCATTGACCGCCAGGGCAAAACGTTTGCGCTGGCCGAAACCGAGGTAGCAGATCCTGGCCGGCAGGGCTTCAATCGGGATATGCTGACGGGCCAGCTTGATCCAGCGGGTAACAAGCAGGTCGTCGGCGAACATCTCCAGGCACAGATCATCAAGTTTCCTTAAATCTTCAGTTTCTCCGGAAACACAGGTCCAGCGAAAGGGTCCGCGTCCCTCACAGAAGAGCGGCCTGATATATTCAGCCACAAAACCGGGGATGGTCATCGCTTCTATTTCCGGCATTCCGCCATCGCGGCATTCCTTACGGATGCTGGTGCCGTACTCAAAAGTTGGCACTCCCAGTTCATAAAACTTGTTCATCGCCTTAAGCTGCCTAATCATCGTCTCCCGAGCTTTTTCAAGATAAAGATTCCTGTCTTTTAAGCGCAGTTGATCTGCTTCCTGAGGCGAATAACCGGCAGGGATATAGGAGAACGGATCATGGCAGGGGCACATTTCAGTAACAATATCAGGCTTAAAGCCCTTTGTATGAGCCTCCTCAAAAACGTCAGCGGCGTTGCCCACGAGGCCGATACCGATCGACTCACTTCTGGCAGCGTAATCTCTGGCCATACTGATTGCTTCATCGAGCGAACCAACCAGCACATCGATAAACTTTTTATTAATCCGCCGCTCAATGATTTCAGGGTTTACATCACAAAGAATGGCCACCCCACCGTGCATGGTCATCGCCCGGGTCTGGTTACCGCCCATCCCGCCGGCCCCGGCAGTTAAAAGGATTTTACCAACCAGTGAATCCCCGTAGCATTTTCTGGCTACTGCCGAAAGCGTTTCGAAGGTCCCCTGGATTACCCCCTGGGTGCCAATATATTCCCAGGGTCCGGCAGTGTATTGGGCAAAGATGGTCAGGTTTTTATCCTGCAGGTCATAAAAGGTAGGCCAGTCAGCTTTCATAATATTGGTGTTGGCCATTACTACCCGCGGGGCCAGGCGGTGGGTTTTAAAAACCGCCACTGGCATACCCGACTGCATGACCAGCGTTTCGTCATTTTCCAAATCTTTTAAAGCTTTAACAATTGCGTGATACGATTCCCAGTTACGTGCGCATTTGCCGATGCCGCCGTAGATCACCAGCTCTTCTGGCTTTTCGGCGTTCTCCATGTTGTTTTCGAGCATCCGTAAGATGGTTTCCTGCTTCCAGCCCTTGCAGCGTAAGTTAGGGCCCCGCTGCGCCTTTACTGAGTAATAAATTTCCGGTTTCGTCACATTAAATCCCTCTCTTAATTATGATGATGTAAAAAATATTCATCCTGACCGTGTCCGATGACAAAGCAAAGGAGGTTCTTTTTTAGATTTATTTCTTCTAGTATGCACGGTAACCGCCACGCTGGAGTTTACTTAAAGTAAGTGTTGATGAATGGAGCTCATCTGCTGCCATCCCAGGCGTATAAATCTTAAAAATTACAAAATCACCAACAGTCAAATGATAGCTCTTTGCCTATAATAACATACCTTTAGAACAGAAACCCGGTCCGCGAACTGATTGATGAATTATACCATTAATTAAAAGAGGCGAATGGAAATATAACGAAGATGCTGTAGGTTGATAATTTGGCCGGCGCCGGTCTAAGCGACAGTTGCCCTTACCAAGAGGTGGTCTGTTGAGCGGCGCCGGCTTTTTGTAGCTTGTTATGTTAGCCATAGATTAATAAATAACTATCAAGCTTACTGCACAAATTTAAGAGCTTCGTGTGATCTTTATGGAATTATATCTTCGCAGGGCACATCAATCTGGCACTTTCCACATACGCTATGCTCATAACCAAATGCTTTTCGCATTTCTTTTGCATTGTCATAAATAAACATATAGTGGTGACATTTGGATTTGTTTTTGCCTGCCTTAGTGATTGCCCCCACGGGGCATCTTTCGATGCAAGCTCCGCAGCTTCCATCAACCAGGAAGGGGCAGTTTTGAAAATGGCTGCCCGGTGATCGAGGTGTAGCTTTGAACGGCAGACTGGTAATTACAGATCCAAACCTGCCGGCTACCCCTTTAGCCGTAATCAGCCCACGGTGCAGGCCAAAAAAGCCGAGTCCGGCTGCATAAGCAGCATGGCGCTCCGACCAGTTGCTGCTTAAAACCATGTAATCTGTGTTATAGTTTGAGTTTAAAAGCGGGGCCAGAGTCTGCCCACCCTCTTTTTCTAAAATTGCAACCAGGTAATGACGCAGCTTTTCATTAAAGCTTTCACCGAGAAATCGGGCATGAAGCCACTCAACAGAAGTTGGCGGCCCGCCATAATTTGAGCGGCGGACATCCATACAAAAGGGCAAAAAATAGACAACTACAGACGCAGCGCTTGCCAGCCATGATTTCGGAAGACAATAGAATGGCCCGATAATGTCATCCTGCAAGAAAACTTCAAAGACCGGGTCAGATGCGTCAGCAAAACCGACCAGTGCTTCTTCAAATATTCTGTGGCCGTCCGGCAGCCGATTGCCATTATCGGTGTTAATAAAATCGTTTATGAGCTCTGCTAATCTTAGGTTATCAGGCAAGCTTGGTACCTCTCTTAGTTTTTCAAGCGCCCTCAACAGGACAAGCTTTCATGCAGTTATAACAGAAATATTGGAACCCTATGAAGCCCATACGTCCTGAAAAGGCAATCTATTTATTATCACTTTCGCAGATGTCCAGTTCATTGTAAGCCATGACCACAAGTGATTTCACTCCGGGCAAGATTCCGGCCAAAACAGGGGATTGAGGCTTTTGTAATCGACTGCTGTGGCAAAGCCCACATCGTCCACTCTCAGGCTCAGTACAAATTCGCGAATCTTCTCTTTTGCAAGCTTTTCCTCCCCTAATCTTATTCGCACTTCAAAGCTCCCGAAATTCAGGAATATTTAATGATGCCTAAATTCCACGTCATGTTAATAATCCCTTCTTATGAACATTTTTTATGAGAAATCCAATAAGTATTTTCAATAGCGGACCATTTTCGTTACTAACTCTCTTCTTTATTAGCACCTTTAAACATTGCCACCTTAATAATTGATTCGGGTTAAATATTTCTCAGATACCGAAATGAAGGAAATTTCGATTAGGCTAATGAATATTATATTGATAATCGAATATTAAGCTGATTCCGGTTTATAATTTAAGATATTCGTCTCCCTGGAAAGAGGAAGGAAAAAGTGGTTACAGGTAAGCAAAGTGAGGCTGGATCGTTACCGACGCCTGAACGTATAATCAGGACATTTTTTATCACCAGCGGTCTTTTCACTCTGGCTGCATCCTTTATCTGGGGCGTAAACACTCTTTTTCTGCTGAATGCCGGTCTGGATATCTTCGAAGTGATGGTCGTCAACAGTATCTATAGCATTGGTCAGGTATTTTTCGAGATCCCTACTGGTGTGATTGCCGATACAGTTGGCAGAAGAGTTTCATTTTTATTCGGTATCGTCACCCTGACAATATCGACATTGCTTTATCTCGCTTCAGCAAGCTTCGGATGGGGTATGATCGGCTTCGCTGTTGGTTCAGCGCTGCTTGGTCTGGGCTATACTTTCCAGACCGGTGCTGTAGAAGCCTGGCTGGTTGATGCCCTGGAGGCAAGTGGGTACAAGGGGCGGACAGATCAGGTATTCGCCCGGGGGGGAATTGTTTTTGGCTTTGCTATGCTTACGGGTACGATTTTAGGAGGATTCCTTGGCCAGATTGATCTGGCCTTGCCCTATCTGATCCGGGCAACAATTCTGGTGATCGCCTTCCTCGCTACTTTAGCCCTGATGCATGACCTCGGGTTTAAGACCCGTCCACTTAAGGCCACACATTTTGCATCAGAAACCCACACTATCTTTAGGGCAGGCGTAAATTTCGGTTGGCATAACCCTGCAGTCCGACCACTGCTTCTTGCCTCAGCAGCACAGGGCTCTTTTTTCATGTATTTCTTTTATGCAGCGCAGCCATATGCACTCAGCCTGCTCGGAAGGCCTGACCTGATTTGGGTTTCGGGGATGCTTGCAGCGTTA
>Ga0194113_10012094_pt1 | contig 10163 bp, 9 predicted proteins | sample TA2MahC200mmetaG_FD_146193 | JGI IMG/M metagenome (GOLD analysis project Ga0194113, IMG submission 146193) | Freshwater microbial communities from Lake Tanganyika, Tanzania - TA2015017 Mahale Deep Cast 200m | ecosystem: Environmental > Aquatic > Freshwater > Lake | place: Tanzania: Lake... | reverse complement strand
TTTTACAGGGGGAGAAAAAAACTTGATTTTAATGCCATGTTAGCAAAGAAGCGTCACCCTAGGCCTTGAGAAGACAATGACTCTCCCGAAAAGGGCCCCCCGTTGAGCTTGAGGTTGGATGTCAGTTATTTTTACAGCTTGTAAAACCCTTGGGTAAACAGGTATGGTTTCTTTGGGCCTAACAGGCCCGGATCCGCCTCCCCAGGGGGGATTTCTCCTTGAATGTCCCGCAACTCTGGGCTAAATTTGTTATAAGACATCAATGGGACTGCCTCCCATGGAAAACGGCTCTTATAACGGCGCTCAGGAGGAGTAATGTCCAAACGGCGATTCGGCGATGCTAAGTGGGTGGCCGGCCAGGCGGTCACCCTGGACTATAATTTTGCCATGTCAGAATTCGTGGGGGAAAAGGGCCTTACGGAAACCGAACTGGATGACCTGCTCCCGCGCTTGGCGCTAATTGTTAGGGATCTGGAAGAAGGACTGGAGACCGGCCGCCTGGGTTTTATGACCGCCCCCTTTGACGAGCACATGGCGGGGGAGATCCGCCGGGTGGCCAAACCTCTCCTGGAATGGTGCTGGCACTTCGTGGTCTTAGGAATAGGCGGCTCGGCCTTGGGGGCCCGGGCCTTGCACCAGGCTCTCTGCCACCCCCAGTACAATCTTTTCCCCAACGCCCGGCGCCACCACCGCCCGGCCCTCTGGGTCCTGGACAACATCGACCCCGATTACTTCTACGGCATGCTGGACGGCACGGATTTACGGCGCACCGCTTTTAATGTTATAAGTAAATCAGGAGGCACCGCGGAGACTCTGGCCCAGTTTATCTTTGTTTACCAATTGCTTAGCGGCCGCATGGGCCGGGAGCGGGCCGCGGAAAGGATCGTCATCACCACCGACCCGGAGAAAGGCGTTCTACGCCACCTGGTGAGCCGGGAGGGGTTTCCCTCCCTGAATGTTCCCTCCAACGTGGGCGGCCGCTTTTCGGTTTTAACTCCGGTGGGACTGCTGCCGGCGTACATGGTGGGCATTGACTTGGAGGAACTTCTGGCCGGCGCCCGTTACATGGCGGTGCGCCTCCGGGAGGAGGACCACCGCCGGAATCCGGCTTACCGGCTGGCATCCCTGTTTTACCTCTTCGCCACCCGGAGGGAGCGCAATATCCTGGCAATCATGCCTTACGCCTCCGCCTTGGCAGGGATGGGCGATTGGTTCTGCCAACTCTGGGCCGAGAGCCTGGGCAAGAAATTCGATTTGGAAGGCCGGCTGGTGAACGCCGGTTCCACTCCGGTGAGAGCCGTGGGGGCCACTGACCAACACTCTCAACTCCAGCTCTACATGGAAGGCCCCCACGACAAGCTCATCACCTTCCTGGAAGTGGATAAATTCCAGCACCGGGTGGACCTGCCGGCTCTTTACCCCGACCAGGAAGATCTGGGCTATCTGGGCGGCCATACCATGAATGAACTTCTTCAGGTGGAGCAGCGGGCCACCGCCTTTAATCTGATGAAGGCCGGAAGGCCCAGCCTGACGTTGCGCCTGCCGGAGATCAACCCTTTCACCGTGGGCCAGTTGATCTACCTCCTGGAAACGGCCACCGTGGTGGCGGGCGGCCTGCTGGGGGTGAACCCCCTGGATCAGCCGGGGGTGGAAGGCGGCAAACATACCACTTACGGCTTGATGGGCCGCCCGGGATTTGAGAAATACCGCCAGGAACTGGAACTGGCGCCAAAGCCCCTGGAGAAGTATGTGGTGTAATCGGTTCCAGGTTCAAAGTTCAAAGTTAGGCGCGAACCCACGAACCTTGAACCTTGAACTTTGAACTTATTGCTAAAATGAAGCTCCTGAAATTCAGAGAATCCTGGGTGCAGCCCGGGAAAGGTCCCCAATTCCGGCTGGTGAAATTCTTCTCCCTGCCGGGCTTCGTGGTCATTCTCATCTTTACGGTCATCCTCACGGTGCTGCTCACCCACCGTTTCCAGGAGATGGCCCTCAAGAAGAACGAGGACTATCTACTGCTGCTGGCGTCCAATCTCAACCACCAGGTCTTCCAGCAGTTCGTGCTGCCCATCGCTTATGAAAAGGAGGGCCGCATCACCCTGTCGGACCCGGACCAGTACCGGCGTCTGGACGCGGTGGTGCGCAACACCATCCACGGCTTTCACGTGGAACAGCTCAACCAGTACGACCAGGAGGGCATCTTTTCTTACAGCACCGCGGATAACCCACCCCTGGGCCAGAGGAGCGCCGAGGTGCCGGGGGTGAAGAAAGCCCTGGAGGGGGAAGACTATTTCGAACTGCCCGGCTATGACCGCTGGCGGAGCATCTTTTGGTTCGGCGCCTCTCAGACTCAGCACCTCAAGGCTTTCATTCCATTCCGCCTGGAAGAAAAGCTGGCCCCCCACCTGGGCCCGGTGGTGGGGGTCTTTGAAATCACCCAGAACATCTCCGGCGACCTGAAAGAAGTCAGCAAGTTTCGCCTCATCATCCTGGTCATCCTGGTGGTCATCATGGGGCTGCTCTTTCTGGTGCTGCGGCAGATCGTCAAACAGGCGGAAATCATCCTGGAGCGGCGTCATGAAGAGCAGCGGGCTCTGGAATCCCAGCTCCACCAGGCGGAGCGCCTGGCGGCCCTGGGGGAAATGACCGCCAGCGTGGCTCATGAAATCCGCAATCCCCTGGGGATTATCAGCTCCACCGCGGAACTGCTCCAGGAGCGCCTGACCCGGTATGAGCCCCAGAACCGCCTGGCCCGCATCATCGTGGAGGAGGTCAACCGCCTCAATGAACGGGTGACGGAATTCCTGGATTTCTCCCGGCCCCGGGTCCCCAACTTAAGGCCTTGCGACCTGGAAAGAGTGCTGAACCGCAGCCTGGAATTTCTCCAACCCGAGATTGACCGTTTGGGCATCACCGTGGTCCAGGATTACCACCTCAATCACCGGACCCTGGTGGCGGACCCGGACCTCATGCACCAGGCTTTTTTGAACATCCTGCTCAATTCCATCCAGGCCATGCCCCAGGGCGGCGAACTCCGGGTGTCCACTATCCCCGGCGGGGGCGGCCAGGGGGGGGAGATTCATTTCCGAGACACGGGGGAAGGAATTGACACAGAGAACTTGAAAAAGATTTTTAACCCCTTTTTCACCACCAAGGAACGGGGCAGCGGCCTGGGGCTGCCCATCGTCAAGAGCATCATCGAGAGCCACCAGGGCGCCATCCGCATTGACAGCGAGGAAGGCAAATGGACGGAAGTGACCATCAGCCTGCCGGCCTTGCCGGCCAATTAGGGAAAGGCCGCGGCCTGAAATGCGGTTTTCGGTTTTCGGTCTTCGGTTTTCGGCTAAAAGAAAATAAGATATTCAATAAGTTAATCAACAAGTTAATTTCATTTGAAAGTGAAGATATTGAATGCGCACCGCTGAGTGAACATGCCAACGTTTAAAGGGATTGTCTCAAATAATTTTTTAAAAGTTGATCGTGTCCGCTTTCAAATACAAAAAACTTAATGTGTAATTGTTTGATAATTTATTCTTAACCGAAAACCGAAAACGGTATTAAAAGCCTATGGATACCATATTAGTCGTTGACGATGAGCGCAATTATCTGACGGTCATGGAGGCCCTGCTCAACGAGGCCGGTTACGAGGTTTTCACCGCCATCAGCGGGCCGGAGGCCTTAAAAACGGCCGGCGCCACGGAACTGGACCTGGTGCTCACCGACATGAAGATGCCCAAGATGAGCGGCATCGAGCTGCTGGAAGAACTGCGCCGCCTCTACCCTGACCTGCCGGTGATCCTCATGACCGCGTTCGGCACCGTGGAAAAGGCGGTCACCGCCATGAAGAAAGGGGCCTTCGACTACATCCTCAAGCCCTTTAAAAACGAAGAGATCCTGGTGACCATCGCCAAGGCCCTGGACCACCGGCATCTCATCCTCCAGAACCGCCTGCTCAGTCAGGAATTGGACAATAAATACGGCTTTCCCAACATCGTGGGGGATAGCCGGGTGATGCAGGAAATCCTGGCCCTGGTGAAACGGGTGGCAAAGTCCAAGGCCACGATTCTGGTCACCGGCGAAAGCGGCACCGGCAAGGAACTCATCGCCCGGGCCATCCACCTGAACAGCGCCCGGACCAACAAGACCTTCATCTCCGTCAACTGCGCGGCGCTCACCGAGACCCTGCTGGAAAGCGAGCTTTTCGGCCACGAACGGGGGGCCTTCACCCACGCGGTGGCCATGCGCAAGGGCCGCTTCGAACTGGCCGACGGCGGCACCCTGTTCCTGGACGAAGTGGCGGAAATGTCCCCGGCCCTCCAGGTGAAGCTGCTCCGGGTCCTCCAGGAGATGGAGTTCGAACGGGTGGGCGGCGCCCGCACCATCAAGGTGGACGTGCGGATGGTGGCCGCCTCCAACCGGGACTTAAGGGAAGAGGTGGAAGCCGGGCGGTTCCGGGAAGACCTGTTCTACCGGCTCAACGTGGTGCACCTGCACATGCCGCCCTTGCGCCAGCGCCAGGAGGACATCCCGCCCTTGGCCGCCCACTTCATCAAAAAGTACGCCCTGGAAAACGTCCGGGGCCAGGTGCGCATCACCCCCGAGGCCATTAAAATCCTGATCCAGTACCCCTGGCCGGGCAACGTCCGGGAACTGGAAAACGTCATCGAGCGGGCGGTGATCCTGTGCGGCGACAATCTCATCACCCCTCAGGACCTGCCCGGGGAGATGGCCCCCCAGGTAGTGGAGCCCAAACTGGACATCGACCGCTTCGTCCCCCTGCACACGCCCCTCAACGAAGCTTTGGACCACATCGAAGAACAGATGATCCGCCGGGCCCTGGAACACTCCGGCCAGGTCCAGGTCCGGGCCGCGGAACTACTGGGGATTACCAAGAGCTTGCTGCAGTATAAGTTGAAGAAGTATCATTTGACTTCTTCCTAAAAAAACAAACTTATCATGAAAATTAGAAAAATCCCCCATCCAATCCCATACCAAGGGAGTAAACGCAATCTCGCGGAAGATATTTTGAGATATTTTCCACCAGAAATTGAGACGCTTTACGAACCTTTTGCTGGATCAGCAGCAATCACAATTGCTGCGGCAGTTAAAGGATTAGCTAAACATTATCATATTAACGATTTGAATAAACCTCTAATGGATTTGTGGAAAGCTATCATTGAAACACCAGAATTAATCTCTGCCAAATACGAATCTCTTTGGCAGAAACAACTGGCAAACCCTAGGAAATTTTATGATAAGGTCAGAGATGAATTTAATCTGACAGGACGTAGCGATCTTTTTCTATACCTCTTGGCTCGTTGCGTTAAAGGTTCAGTAAGATATAACTCCCAAGGGGAATTTAATCAAAGCCCTGACAACCGTAGAAAGGGAATGCATCCTAATACCATGAAGCTTCAAATATTAGGTGTATCTTATTTTTTGAAAGGGAAAACAACATTTTCATCAGTGAATTATAGAGACATTTTAGAAAAAGTCACAAATCGCGACCTTGTTTACATGGACCCGCCTTACCAAGGTGTTTGTGGAAATAGAGACACACGTTATTTACAAAGTGTTCAATTCTGTGAATTCGTAGAGGCACTTAATTCCCTTAATAAAAATGGAATAAGGTATATTGTAAGCTATGATGGCCGTACCGGTGTCAAGACTCATGGAAGAAAATTACCAGAAGATCTAAATTTAACGCTTATTGAGTTGTATGCAGGGCGATCATCACAAGCTACTTTATTGGGTAGAGATGATGTAACAATAGAATCACTTTATCTTTCGCATAGCTTGGTTAATGAACTAGTTAATGTTCCGATAGTTTATAAATATACACGGGGTGAGCAATTATGCCTAATGGAGAGTCATAAGTGATTAAAAGAAAATTACCCCCTGATTTTATTAAGAAATGCAAATCTGTAACGGCAAAACGTCCTCGAACTGTGATTGAACATATCCTTAAGTATGGTCATGTAACTACCCAAGAACTGAAAGATAAATATGGATACAATCACCCCCCGCGGGCTGCACGGGATGTCAGGGAGCAGGGAATACCCTTGGAAACATTTCGAGTTGAAGGTTCTGACGGTCGAAAAATTGGAGCTTATCGCTTCGGCGATCCCCAAAGGTCAAGATTTGGAAGGTTAAAAGGACGAACAGCATTTTCTAAAAAACTTAAGAAAAAATTAATAGAGATAACTGGCTCCCGCTGCGCCATTTATCTTGAGGAATTCAACGAGAGAGACTTGCAGATTGACCATAGAATCCCATATGAAGTCGCAGGAGATGATCTTGAGAACATAGACGATCCCAATTCTTACATGCTGCTTTGCGGTTCAGCCAACAGGGCAAAATCTTGGTCATGTGAGCATTGTTTGAATTGGCTAGAGTTGAAGAAAATTGAAATATGCCTCAAATGCTACTGGGCTTATCCAGATAATTACGAGCATATAGCAATGCGTCCAATCAGAAGAGTAGATATTATATGGTCTGGAGATGAAGTTAATATTTATGAAAATCTTAAAAAGCGCACGCAGGAACTTCAAAAAAATATTCCAGATTTTATTAAAGAAATAATCAAAAGACATCTATAAATAATGACGCCCAAATTAAATGTCACCTCTTTACTTAGACCAAAATATATCTAACCTTCTGGAGGCGCAGTGAAGACCGAACAATTCCCTGAAGACATCCGCCCCCACCTCATCCACCAACCCACCGGGGACATGGTGTACCGCTGCCTGGAGTGCGGGGGGGAGCAGGGGATTGAGGAGTTGCTATATACCTGTCCGGAGTGCCGGGGGTTGCTGCTCTTGGAGGATAAGACCCAGGCGCGCTTAAAAGAGCAATCCGGCGCGTTCTGGCGGCGGCTCTTTGATTACCGCAAGATGCTCAATATCCCGGCCCTTAAAGGGATTTTCCTTTATTACGAGCTCATCGCGCCGGTCATTCCCTTGGAAGATATTATCTATTTGGGTGAGGGCCACACCCCCCAGGTGGCGGCCAATGACCGCCTGAAAGATGAGGTGGGCGCGGCCTTTTACTATAAAAACGACGGCCAGAACCCCAGCGCCTCCTTCAAGGACCGGGGCATGGCCGCGGCCCTGAGCTATTTGAACCACCTGGCCGGGAAGCCCGGCGCGGCAAAAATGCTGGCGATCTGCGCCTTGCCTTCCGCAATGGCCGCCAGGTCCTACGGGGAGAAGTATTCCGGTTCGTGGTCCTGCTCATACAGCAGGTCGATAAACTTCTTGAGCAGGTCGTAGGGAGATGGAGCCTGGTCCCCTCCTACAGGATGCTGGTAAACCTCATGGTTTCCTTTTCAACCGAGCCCGCGCCGTTAATCACTCAGGAGCAAGAGCTCCAGAACGGCTGGCACCGTTCGCCTGCCCTTGGCGGTCAGGATGGCGGGAGTCCCGTAGGCGCAATTTATTGCGCCCGAAAGGCGGGCGTGATAAATCACGCTACAACTGTTGCCTTTCGACTGCGACTTGGTATTAAAGGTTCTCCGCGTATTCTCTGTGTACCCTGTGCCTCTGTGGTAAAAATCTCCGCGCCAGTCTAAATATCCGGGAGGTCCGGGGATTCTCCCTTCTTCGCTTTATACTTTTTATAGATCCAGGGAATCAGGGAGACCAGCGCCACCAGGACGGCGCCGATGAGAAATTCTTTGGAGACCCGTCCCTGGAAAACGTCCAGAATATTGCTGGAAAAATAAACAAAGACAATGGTGACCGGCAGCATGAAGATGAAGCTGGCCGTCACGTAAGCCGCCAGGGAGATGCGGGTAAGACCGAAGGCGTAATTCAGCAGGAAAAAGGGAAAAATGGGAATGAGCCGGGTGAAGGCCACTACTTTCCAGCCGTGTTCCGCCACTTTTTGATCCAGGGCCTCGATCTTGGTGCCGGCAATCCTGGCCTCCACCCAGTCCCGGGCCAGGTACCGGGCCACCAGGAAGGCCAGGGTGGCCCCCGCGGTGGCCCCGCAGATGGTGTAAACCACGCCCCAGAAGGGGCCGAAGAGGATGCCCCCGGCCAGGGTGATGGGCAGGCCCGGCAGAAACAACGGCGGGGCCAGAGTCCAGATAATCAGGTAAATGAAGGGGCCCCAGGCGCCGTAGGCCGCAATGGCCTGGCGCAGGCGCTCCTTCTCCAGGTGCTGCTGGAGGTTGAAGACCTTCACCAGAATAACGATGGCCACCAGGAGGCCCAGAAAAATGAGAGGCCGGAGATTGGAGGTCTTTCTGGCGGCCGGTTCCGGTTCCGTTCCTTCAGTTATGGTCATTTACGCCCTCTTAGATTCTTGGGTCATGGCGCCTTGGCGTGAAAAAATTCTCCCGCCCCGACCCCAGGGGGTTGGCATATGACTCATTAATAAGCATGCTTTCCCCGTTTTGCACGATTCCCCCGGCATTCTCGTCAGATTTTCAGGTCAGCCAGAAGCTGGCGGGCCAGACGGTGGGTGCGCCATCCTGGGGCCGGCGCCGGGTGCGGCCGGGAGAGAAAATCCAGCAAGTCGGCATGGCTGTCAATATCCGGCCAGGGCTCCAGAAGATGGACTACCAGGCCCAGGTTTTGCGCCCGCGCCCGGGTGGCGGCCAGCACTTCCGGGGTGGACCAGGCCAGTTCCCGGAACAGCCCGGGTTGGGCAGCCCTCAAGCCTATCAGGTAATACCCCCCATCCATGGCGGGTCCCAGGACTACATCCGCCCGCCTGGTCTTTAGGACCTCTTGAGCTGCGAGCATCAAAGCCCCTGGCAAATCCGGGGTATCGCTCCCTCGGAGCAACACCGGCCCATAACCGGCCTGGAAAGCCCGATCAAAGGCCCGGGCCATGCGCTCCCCCAGGTCGCCCTCCACCTGGGGAAACAACCAGGCGTCCCCCGGGGCCAGCTTGCCGAACCAATTCCAGGCCGATGCCGGGCTATAGGCCAGGGCCAGCCGGATTCCAGAAAGCCGGGACATCTCTTCCAGGATGTCCATTAAAAAAGCTTGATAGACCCGGGCCGCGGCCTCGGGAGACAGGGGCGGCATAAGACGGGTTTTAACCTGGCCGGGGGTGGGTTCTTTGGCAAAGATGATGAGCAGGGGGGGCATCAAAGATAGTTTTCTGTTTTCTGTTTTCTGTTGTGTCACGCCTAATTTATACTGGCCCTTGGCTCTTTACTTCAATAAAATCTTGACCAGGGTGAAATCACCCGCGGCCCTTTCCATAAAAACTTAACATGGCAAAGCCCCTTATCTCCATCATCATCCCCGTATGGAACGAGGCCCGGGGCTTACCCCTGACCCTGGCCGGTCTGCCGGCGGCGCCGGACCTGGAAATTATTGTGGTGGACGGCGGCAGCACCGACGACTCCTGGGAGGCGGCGGGCCGCTTTCCCCACGTAACCCGGCTGCAATCCCCCCGGGGCCGCGGTATCCAAATGAATACGGGCGCCCTGGCCGCCCGGGGCGAACTTCTGGCCTTTCTCCACGCCGACACCCGGATCGGGCCGGCCCACGTGGAGGCCCTGCGCCAGGTGGCGGCTGATCCGGCGTTTCAGGCCGGGGCCTTTGAACTGGGGCTATCCCCTCCCCTTCCGGCCCTGCGCCTCCTCGCCTGGGGCGCCAACCTCAGGTGCCGACTCTTCGGCCTGCCTTACGGGGACCAGGTTTTGATTTTGCGGCGGGACCTGTTCTTTACCCTGGGCGGCTATTCCCACCGCCGCCCCGAAGACCTGGACCTGGTTATCCGGCTGAAACGCTACGCGCGGCTGCGCCTCCTGAAACCGCCGGTGGACAGCTCGGCCCGCAAGTGGCTGGCCCAAGGCTACTTCCGGACTACTATGAAAAACTGGCTCTATGCCTTGAAACATTTGGCCGAACGCACTTTCACCCGCCACTGGCCGGAAAAGGGGAATCTTAGTAAATAATTTGCGGGTGAGGGGGAAAGGGCGCCCGCCCTTTACCCCTCGCCCAATCCCTTGAGGGGGCATTAATTGGCTGGTAAAGGCGGGGCCAGCTCCCCCGCCTTTACCAGCCCACTTACATGGGTTGGGAGGGGGGTATGGGGCATAAGCGCTAACTTAAGGATCATTTGAAAATTGACAGGGTTTCCAAAATATCTAATTGTAACAATCTCTTGCGTGGCGGTTCCCTTAAATCCATCGAGATTTG
>Ga0194113_10012085_pt1 | contig 10169 bp, 9 predicted proteins | sample TA2MahC200mmetaG_FD_146193 | JGI IMG/M metagenome (GOLD analysis project Ga0194113, IMG submission 146193) | Freshwater microbial communities from Lake Tanganyika, Tanzania - TA2015017 Mahale Deep Cast 200m | ecosystem: Environmental > Aquatic > Freshwater > Lake | place: Tanzania: Lake... | reverse complement strand
CCCGCAATGCTTCGTTGCGTTGACGGCGGCGATTTGGCGGGGTAACATCACGGCATGCAGTTCGGCAAGCTCGAAATCGATCCGGCGGTCAATCCGGCGGTTCTGGACACGGCCACCTGGGACCCCCAAGCGGCACTGCGCCTGGTGCGTTCCGTGGAGCCCGGGTACTGGCACACGATCCATGAGATCGACGCCGAAGCGCGGTCGTTGCCCACGCACGAGCGTTGCACGGTGTATCCTGGGTCCTGGGCTCGCTGCGGGATCAATACGTGCCTCCTGGTCCGCCTGTCGGACGGCCAGCATGTTTTCGTCGAGATCGGGTCGGTCAACAGCCATCTTGCCCATCCTTTGCACGTGATGTCCCTGGGGAACGACGTTCTTCTGGCCGTGTACGCCGCGGATGCTGCCACGATTCGCAGTTATGTGCGGGGGATCCGGCCGGACAAGGCACCGCGGGCGCTGGGAGCGGTCCCGCGCCTGGGGATCGGCACGCGGATGTCCACCTCGGCCTGGCCGGGCATCTGGCGGGCGATGGCCGAGGGCCGGTTTGCCGCCAACGCGATTCAAAACTCCGTGCGCGAGCTCAACCTGCTGGAGGATATCCTGGCGGGCCGGCCCGCCCGGGCGAATTACCTGTACGGCTTCGGCACGCTGGCCGAAGGACACACCGGCAGCACGTTCGAGGGACTCTGGGTCGCCGGCGTGATCGAGGCGTTGAAGAGCGACACCCAGCCCATGTACGGGGCCGATGCCGACCACATCACGATTCGGCGCGGCCCCGGCGGCCTGGAGCGGGCCAAGCGCATCATCGACGCCGCCCGCGATTATACGTTCTTCACGCTGGACGTGTCGGACATCGTCGATTACGCCTCGTCGGATGCGGCGGCCAAGTATGGGTCGGCACTCGACGTCGTGGCGGAACTCTGCGCGCACCTCAAGAGCCTCAAGGGCGATACTCCCTTCGATCTGGAGCTCAGCATCGATGAATGCCCGCCCCAGATGGATGCCTCCGCCTGTTTGACCACGGCGGCCGAGTTGTGGTTCCTGATCCGCCAGTTGCGACAGCGCGGCGTCGCACTTACGCACATCGCACCGAATGTCGGCGTCGTCAAAGGCCAGGACTACACGGGCGCGGATGGCCTGGTGGGACTCGAGCAGCGCAGCGCCGGCCTGCAAGCGGTCGCCGTCGAGCACGGCATCATGCTGGACTTCCATTCCGGCGACGACCTGCGCCCGGCCGCGCGGCAGGTGCTCGGCCGGGCCACGAAAGGCCGCAACCATTTCAAGGTCTCGCCCTCGCTCCAGGTGATCTTCGCGGAAGTCCTCCACGAGGTCTGCCCGGACCGGTTCGGGTTCTGGTGGGAAGACACGCTGGCCTACGCCCGGCGCGAGGCGTCGGCCGGCTCGGTTTTCGCGGCGCAGTGCCTGCGCGAATACGACGCGCGTGGCGATACGGGTCCGTCGCCGCACCACAACGTCTTCCATCACTACAATTTCGCGTCGGTCGGCCGCCGTGATGAGAAGGGGCAGTTCGTCCATCGGAACGAGTTTTACAGTCTGCCGCCGGAGTTCTATCGCGAGTACGACAACCGGATTCACCGCTTCCTCTGTGACGTGGCGGCCGATGTCTTTCTAACGTAGCACGGGCGTCCCGCCCGTGAAGGGGCCCCCAAACGCATTCCTCCGCGTTTGGGGGCCCAGTAGCATGGGCGCGAGCGCCCATGAATATTGTGGACCGGAGTATGCATGAACAAACAATGATATCGCAGGACTACGGTTTGAGCCTGATGGGTGGCATCGCCAAGGGCTCGGCCCTTGACGATGGTTTGAACCCTTGACGAAAGCTGGCTGGCAGATGGGAGAGCCATCGTCAAGGCCTTAGGCCTTGGCGATGCCACCCAGCATGAGCAGTTAAAGATGTGTAGAAGAATGAGGCAGGATGCCCATGCCACGGTATGATGCGGCGGATGGGTTGGGCTTTCGATGAGGTGATATGAAATTGCGGTTGGCGGGTAAGGTAGCGATTGTCACGGGCGCGGGCCAGGGGCTCGGCAAAGCGGTGGCGCTGCGTCTGGCACGCGAGGGAGCGGCTGTTGTGGGTGTCGATATCAACATGGAAACGGCCGTGGCAACCGCTCGGGAGATTCACGCCCTTGGCGGCCGTGGGTCGGCACATTCGATGGATGTCGCGCGCCTGCCCGAGGCGGAGATTCTCGTGGAGTACGTGACGGGCGTGTTCCGTCACATCGATGTACTCGTCAACGCGGCCGGCATCGTGCGGACGCAGGCGTTCCTGGCGATGACGGAGGAGGACTGGGACCGCATCATCGACACGAATCTCAAGGGCACGGTCTTCTGCATGCAGGCGGTGGGCCGGCAGATGATCCGCCAGATTCCGCCGGAAGTCCTCGCCGAAGGGCCGGCCAGTTCTTCACGTGGCGAGGGCGTCCCGCCCTTGCGTGTCGCGGGCATCTTGCCCGCGGATCGAGGGCGGGACGCCCTCGACACGGAAGAACAAGGGCGGGACGCCCTCGCCACGAAGAGCTACGGCAAGATCGTGAACTTTTCCTCCATCTCCGGCCGGCGGGGCCGCAGTGTTCAAATGGCCTATGCCGCGAGCAAAGCCGCCATCATCAGCGTGACGCAATCGGCGGCCCTGGCTTTCGCTCCCTACAACATCAACGTCAACGCGGTCTGTCCGGGCGTGGTCCCGACGCCCATGTGGGACCAGATCGACCGGGACCGCAGCCGGCTCATGGGCGCCCAGCCGGGCGAAGCACTGAAGGCCTTCATCGAGAAGGTCCCGCTCCAGCGGGCCGGCACCCCCGAGGACGTGGCCGGGGCGGTGGCGTTTCTCTGCTCGGCGGATGCGGACTACATCACCGGCCAAACGCTCAACGTGGACGGTGGATTCGAGATGAATTGACACCTTGTATGATCGGCCGAGTAGTCCCAATGCGACGGTGGGTGCGTTTGTAGTGACGCCGCGAGGCGTTTCTTCGTGGGTTGGGCGTCCTCGCCCGACTTTTGGCGAGCGGGGACGGGGTCCCCAAACGCGAGGAATCGCGTTTGGGGCCCACGCTCGCCCTACGCGGAGATGTTCCGGACGCGCGCGACCGCAACTCGGTCGGAACTGAACCAGGCCGAAAACTGTGAGGTTTTTCTGTGCAGGTAAGACTCGCATACGGCAAGACCGGATTGGAGGTGGCTCTACCGGAGAGGCTTCGGGTGGATATCGTCCAACCCGGACACGTGGAGGCTCTGGCGGATCAAGCGGGCGCTGTGCGACAGGCCCTGGGCCAACCCGTCGGCGCGCGACCGCTGCGGGAATCGGTCCAAGCCGGGGACCGGATCGGGATCGTCTGCAACGATATCACCCGTCCGACGCCGTATCGTACGATCCTGCCGGTCCTGCTGGATGAATTGGGACACATTTCGCCGGAGGCAATCACTCTGTTCGTCGCCACGGGGACCCACCGGGCCAATACGCCGGACGAACTGCGGGCAATGTTCGGCGCGGACATCGTGCAGAGGTTCCGGATCGTGCAGAACGACGCTCACGACCGCGACTCGCATGCTCTGGTGGGCACCACCGATGGCAACGAGGTCTGGATTCACAAGGAATACCTGCGCTGTAGCGTGCGGATTCTGACGGGCTTCATCGAGCCGCACTTCTTCGCGGGTTTCTCCGGCGGCGGCAAGGCCTGCATGCCCGGATTGGCCGGGGTCGAGACGATTCTGGGAAACCACTGCGCCCGGAACATGGACCACCCGCTGGCGACGTGGGCGGTCACCCACGGCAACCCGATCTGGGAGGGGATTCGCGCGGCGGCTCTCCTGGCGGGGCCGGCTTTCCTGCTGAATGTGACGCTCAATCGGGACAAGCGGATCACCGGGGTCTTCGCCGGGGATCTGGATCAGGCGCACGAGTGCGGCTGCGCGTTCGTGCGCCAGCACGCCCTGACTCCCGTGCCGGCTTTGTACGATATCGTGATCACCAGCAATGCCGGCTTTCCCCTCGATCTGAATCTCTATCAGGCGGTGAAAGGCATGAGCGCCGCCGCCCGCGTCGTGAAACCGGGCGGAGCGATCCTCGTGGCGGCAGATTGCTGGGATGGCATCCCCGAGCACGGCCGGTACCGGCGCCTGCTCTGCGAGGCCGCGGACCCGCGGTCGCTTCTGGAACGGGTGCGGGCGGACGACTGCCGTTGCCAGGATGCCTGGCAGGCCCAGATCCACGCCCTGGTCTGTCAGAAGGCCGACGTGTACCTGTTCAGCCACAACCTGAGCGACGAACAGATCGAGCGGGCCCTGCTCCGGCCTTGCCGGGACATCGCAGAGACCGTGGTGCGGCTGTCGCAGGTACATGGCCGCGACGCCTCCATCTGCGTGCTGCCCGAAGGCCCGCAGACGGTTCCGTACGTGCAACAGTAACATGGGCGCGAGCGACTCATTGTTCTATGCATCTCGGCGTGGTAAAACCACAGGGTGGCATCACCAAGGCCTCCGGCCTTGACGATGGCTTTCTCGTGTACGGTCGAGGCATCGTCGAGGGCATCAAGCATCGTCAAAGGCAGGGCCTTTGGCGATGCCACCCTCGGCAACAAGGCAACGATGTGCAGAACAATGAAGCGCGATCGCCCATGGATTCAGGATTGTGGGCAAGGTGCCCACATTCTGTGAAAGGAGTCGATAACTGTGAAGATCGTGATAGCCCTGGACTCGTTCAAAGGATCGCTCACCGCGGTGCAGGCTTGCGATGTCGTCGCGGCGGCTGTTCGCTCCGTCGTGCCGGGGACCGAGGTTGTGACCAAGCCGATGGCCGACGGCGGCGAAGGTACGGCGTCGGTCCTCATGGCGGCCGCCGGCGGGCAGTGGGTCGGCCGGACGGTCATGGGCCCGCTGCCGGAGATGCAAGTCAAAGCCGGTTTCGTCTGGCTGCCTGGCGCGGAGGATCAAGAGCCGACCGCAGGTCGTGGCGAGGGCGTCCCGCCCTTGTGTCGCGAGGCCATCTTGGCCTTGCCTTACGAGGCCCCGACGCATCCGTCAGGTCCGAAGCACAAGGGCAAGATGCCCTCGCCACGAAGGGACAAGGGCGGGACGCCCTCGCCACAAGCTCACGGGCAAACAAGTTTGCCCGTGCCACCCATCGGCAGCTCGAAGGCAGGATGCCTGCGACACGGTGCGGCCCTGGTCGAGATGGCCACCGCCAGCGGCCTGCCGCTGTTGCGACCTGAGCAACGGAACCCCTTGAAGACGACCACCTATGGCACGGGGCAACTCATCCGAGCGGCTCTCGAGTACGGGGCGGACCATATCCTGCTCGCGATCGGCGGCAGTGCCACCGTCGATGGCGGCGTCGGTGCGGCGATGGCCCTGGGCTGGCGGTTTCTCGACGAGGACGGGCAGGAAATCGGCTTGGGCGGCGACCAACTCGCGCGGATCGCCCGGATCGTGGCACCCGTTTGTAGTGTGCCCGTCAGGGCATCTCGTAGCACGGGCATCTTGCCCGTGAGTAGCATGGGCCTGGGCCCCCAAACGCATTCGTTCGCGTTTGGGGACCCCGTCCCGCCCATGAATCATCGGCAGGATGCCGATGCCACGACGTCTCACGGCCGGGACGGCCGTGCTACTCATGGGCGGGACGCCCATGCTACGGGGACACCCGACGGTGTCCCGGCCGGCATGACAGTCGAGGTGCTGTGCGATGTGGACAACCCCTTGTGCGGCGCGCATGGCGCGGCACGAGTCTTCGGCCCTCAGAAGGGCGCGACACCGGAAATGGTGGAACAGCTTGACGCAGGTCTGGCCCATCTGGCTCGGCTGATCAAGGACCAACTGGGCCGGGATATTGCCGAGATGCCGGGAGCGGGAGCCGCGGGCGGTCTGGCAGCGGGAGCGGTAGCGTTTCTGGGGGCCCGCCTGGTGCCGGGGATCGATGCCGTCATGTCGCAGACGCGCCTGTCGGAGGCCGTCGCCGGGGCGGACTGGGTCATTACGGGCGAAGGCTCCTTCGATGAGCAGTCGTTGCGCGGCAAGGTTGTCTCCGGCGTCCTGCGGATCGCCCGCGCGGCCGGCGCGAGGGTCGCGGTTTGTGCCGGGCAAGTCCGCCTGGAGCCCCGGCAGTACCGGCAAGCCGGCATTGAGGCGGCGGTGTCCTGCATGGAGCCCGGGATGGAGTTGGAGTATGCCATGACGCATAGTGCGGAACTGCTGGACGCAGCCGCCCGCCGATTCGCGTGCGACTGCCTCGGGGCGCGAAGGGAGTAGGCGGCCAATGACTTCAGCACCCGGGCCGCGGCGGGGGGGGCCGTGATCTCCGGTCTGCGAGGTCAGGATTTCCTCTTGACGCCGCCCCCTGCGACGGGTAGGATGTTGGTGTGATTATCGGATCTCGTTGTGATTGCATCATCAAGGGCGTCTCGTTGATCGGGAGGGGGCAGGACATGTGTGAGAAGGAGGTAGCACCATGAGGCGGATTCGGCACGGTTTCACGCTGATCGAGTTGCTGGTCGTCATTTCCATCATCGCGATTCTCATGGCGATCATGATGCCGGCGTTGCAGCGGGTCAAGACGCAGGCCCAGGAGATGCGCTGCCGGGCGAATCTGAAGCAATACGGCCTGGTGCAGACGATGTACCTGGATGACTCGGACGGGCGCTATCCCTCGGCCTGGCGCTCGCTGGTCCGGACGGAAGCCCCGGTCTCGGGCTACCAGCGTTACTGCCGCTGGCACGATCCGCGCTATCCGGCGGACGGACCTCTGTGGAACTACATGCCGCAGTCCGAGGTCAACCTGTGCCCGACGTTCGCGGTGCTGGCCAAGAGCGAAGGGCAACGGCACCCCAGTCACGTGGCGACCAACCCCATCGTTCCATACTACAGCTACAGCATGAATTCTTACTTGGGTGCCAAGAGCGGCGACGCCGGCGGCTCGGCCGCCACGGACTCGACCGGCCGCGGTGGGGTCTACAAGCTCAGCGAAATTACCCGCAGTCGGGCCGAGGTGTTCTTCTTTGCCGAGGAGAACATGTGGCCCCGACCCGGCAACAGCAACGTGCTCAACGACAACGCCTTGTGCCCGGATGGACGCGACTGGTTCGGCACGTTCCACGGCGCCAAGCGGGGCGACTGGAACGGCGGTACGATCAACGCTGTATTCGTGGACGCCCACGTCGAGTCGGTCAAGTCCGGTCTGCAGGTGGCGCCGAACGGCACGGCGGACTACAGCACCGCCGACTTCGGCCGCTACGAAAAATTCGGCTGGCCCCACCGTCTACCCCCGAAATGACGACAGCCACATCAGGGCTGAGCGATCCACCGGAGGGACGCATCGACAGGCACGGGCTCCTTGATTTCGGCTTGTGTCGTTGGTCGTTGGACTGGCGATGCACCTGATTTGACAAACACCCTCGCCGGGGCTAATCTTGGTGAAAAGACCGACGGGCTGTTCCGTGGATGCCGTGGAGATGGGATACCTTGCTTGACGGAAAGGATCGCGTATGAAGGGTGAGTTTACGGCGATCATCGAGAGTGCTCCGGACGGGGGCTATTGGGCCATCTGCCCGGAAATTCCGGGAGCCAACGGCCAGGGCGAGACGGTTGAAGAAGCCAAAGAGAGCCTCAAGAAGGCGATCATCCTGATCCTGGAAGACCGGCTGGAAGACATTCGTCGTGGCTTGCCGGATGACGCCATTCAAGAGACGATCGCGATCTGATGAAACGGAAGGAATTGGAGAAACGATTGCGAATCGCCGGTTGTTTCCTGAAGAGGGAAGGTGCGGCACATTCCCTTTGGACAAACCCCAAGACAGGCGTTATCGAGGCCGTTCCCCGACACAGCGAGATCAAAGAGCCATTGGCCATGAAGATCCTGAAAAGCCTGGACGCGGAATAGGAGGCGGAACTTCCTCAGCGTGAGGGCTACGCTGGTCATGGACATGTGATCCGGAGCTTCGCCAGGTAGATGCTCGTTTTGCCCTCGTGGGTGGAGTAGTAGCTCAGGTAGAGCAAGTTGTCGTGCCAGACGAGGCCGGGGTAGCTCGTGTCGCCGCCGCTGGGGAATTTCAGGAGCTTGGTCATCTTGTGCTCGGTCATGTCGAGGTGGCACAGGGCGGTGTGGGCGCCGTCCTGGTGCATCCGGCCGGCGGCGAGCCAATAGCCGCTCGGCAGTTGGATCAGGTTCGGGCCGCCGAAGCCGTTGAACTCAGGGCCGAGGTCGTGCCACTGCCATTGGGTGTAGTCGCCCCGGCTGATCCCGAGCATGGCGCTGTAGGGCTGGTTGTCCCGCCGGTCCCGCCGGACGAGGGCGTAGCAGGTGCCCGAGGCATCGAAGCGAAGCGTCGTCTCATTCGGATAGCCCCCCTCCAAGAGCCGTCCGACCACCGGCTGGTACTCGATGCCGTTCTCGGTGGTCAACAGGTTCAGATACCGCTCGCCGGGTCCGGCGGCGTACGAGACGCCGTAGGCTTTGCCCCGGTGCCACGTCACACACCACAGCCACCGCCCCGGCTCCACCACGATCTGCGGCTTGGTCCAGTCCGTGCCGTCTTTCGAGAACGCGACAAAGGAGCCGGTCGGGGCGCTCTGGTTGTCCTTCTCGCGCGGCGCCGCCCCGCCCAGGAGCATGAGCCGATTGTCCGGCGTAACGGACAGGTGGGCATCCCGCAAATCATAACCATCGAGCGCGATCAGACCGGTCGAACTCCAGGTGTCCGCATCCCGTGAGCGCAGGACCCGGATGCGGCCGTCGGTGGAGACATGCCCGCGCCCCTCGCGGAACGCGCAATAGAAGTGCTCGTTCCAGCGGACCAGGTCCGTGAAGGCGTTGTGCGGCGCTTGGTCCCAGATCTTCTTGACCTCCAGCAGCTCGACCTTCAGAGGTGCTGCGGCGGACGCGACTGCTGCCGATAGAACGATCAATGCCAGGGAAATCAGCCCCACCTTCATGTCAGATGCCTTTCTCTGTCACGAAATCTCATACACCAAATCCCAAACCCACCGCGCCGGCGGGGAGGTCAATCCAGAACCCCAATGACCGAAACGCCGCGCGGCCCGGCGTGTCCGTCTTGAATTTGAGATTTTGAATATTCGAATTGGTTTGGAATTTGGGATTTGGAGTTTGGAATTTCTCCTCAGTATGCTCCCTTGACGCGGGTCTTGACGGCGAACAGCGAGTCACTGGCGGTAATGAAGAGCGTGTCCCGTTCCCTGCCGCCGAAGCAGACGTTGGCGGTCCAGCCCTTGGGAATGGGGATCTGGTCGATCTGCTCGCCCGCGGGATTGAAGACGGCGACGCCCTTGCCGGTCAGGTAGATATTGCCTTCCGTGTCGATCGTCATGCCGTCGGAGCCCATGGTGCAGAAGAGCGTCTTGTCGGCGAGCGTGCCGTCGGCGTTGATCTCGTAGCGGTAGGTCCGGCGGGCGCCGATATCGGCGACGTACAGGAGCTTGCCGTCGGGGGTGCCGATGATGCCGTTGGGCTTGGTCAGATCGGTGGCCACGCGGACCGGCGCCCGGGCGCCGGGGGCGAGATAGTAGACGTGCTCGCCGTCCTGCTGCATGGCCGGGTCGCGGGTCCAGTAGTTCCGCTTGTAGAGCGGGTCGGTAAAGTAGATGGCCCCGTTCGGGGCGATCCACAGGTCGTTGGGGCCGTTGAGCCGCTTGCCCTGGTAGTCCTTGATGACCACCGTGACCTTGCCCTGCGGGTCGATCTTCCAAAGCTCGTTTTCCATGTCGGCGCAGGTCCAGAGGTTGCCCTCTTTGTCGAAGAACATGCCATTGGACCGGCCGCAGGGTTTCATGAAGTCCGTCAGTTTGCCGTCCACGGACCATTTGCAGATCCGGTCGTTCGGCTGATCGGTGAAGAACACGTTGCCTTCGCGATCGGCGGCGGGGCCTTCCGTGAACTTGAAGCCGCCCGACAGCAGGACGGGTTTCTCGCCCGGAGCGACCACGGACGACGGTTTGGCGTCTTCCTGGGGAGCTTTCACGAGTTCAATCCCTTCACGTTTGCCGAGGTTGCGGGAATACTGCCGGTCCGTGGCATTGTTCCAGTGCTCATGGACGCCCAGACTGGCCAGGCGGACCGTGCCGGTTGCATGGTCCGGATCGTAGAACGTCCCGGAGGGTGGGTTGTGGGCGAGGGCCGCCTCGTGGAGATAGTCGTC
>Ga0194113_10012084_pt1 | contig 10170 bp, 6 predicted proteins | sample TA2MahC200mmetaG_FD_146193 | JGI IMG/M metagenome (GOLD analysis project Ga0194113, IMG submission 146193) | Freshwater microbial communities from Lake Tanganyika, Tanzania - TA2015017 Mahale Deep Cast 200m | ecosystem: Environmental > Aquatic > Freshwater > Lake | place: Tanzania: Lake... | reverse complement strand
GGACCGGCCCGCGGTTGGCTCCGAGTGGACCACGCACAAAGCACGTCCACCGGCACCGGCCGCGGCCGATTCTCACACCAAGCAGGAGGGATCGGATATGCACGTCTGCTGTCCCAACTGTAACCACGACATTGAGATTGTCGGTCGCGATGCGGGCGAGGAAATCACTTGTCCCTCGTGCGGCAGCGAAATCAACCTCCTGGGCGGGCTCGAGGAGACGATCGACATCACCGAGCGGATCAAAGGACTGGATCATTTCCAGCTGCTGGAGAAACTGGGCAGCGGTCGATTCGGAACGGTGTGGAAGGCTCGTTGCACGAAGTTGAACCGTCTGGTGGCGATCAAGGTGCCGCACAACGAGCGGTTAACGGCGGGGGAGGCCGAGTTCTTTTATCGCGAGGCGCGGAATGCCGCGCAAGTCAGCCATCCGAACGTCGTGGCGGTCTACGAAGTGGGCCGTGCCGGCGACGTGGTCTTCATTGTGAGCGAGTTCATTGACGGTCTGCCGTTGAACAAGTGGCGGCACGTGTTCGATCCAGGCGTCCGTGGCGCCGCGCGAATCACCGCTCAGATCGCGCGAGCGCTTCACGCGGGCCACGAACATGGAGTGGTGCATCGCGACCTGAAACCGGGCAACGTCTTGATGGACCAGTCGGGAAACCCCCACGTGACCGACTTCAACTTGTCGAAGGCGGACAACGAGGCCACGATCGCCGTGGACGGCCAGATGGTGGGCACGCCGGCCTACATGTCGCCGGAACAGGCCAGTGGAAAAGGCACCGAGGCCGACGCGCGCAGTGACGTGTTCTCGCTGGGCATCGTTCTCTACGAGTTGATCACGGACGTTCGACCGTTTCGCGCCGAGCGTACGGTGATGTTGGAACAGATTCGCCACACGGACCCACGTGCTCCGCGCAAGCTCAACCGTGGCATTCCGCGCGACTTGGAGACGATCTGCCTGCACGCACTGGAGAAGGAACCGGCGCGGCGCTATCAATCGGCCGCCGCGATGGCGGACGATCTGGAGAGCTTTCTGGCGGGAAAGGAGATCGCCGCGCGGCCGCTCTCGCCGTTGGCGCGGATGGCTCGCTTCGCCCGCCGCAAACCGGCCGTCGCTGGTGTCGGCGCGCTGGGCATCGCCTGCGCGGCGCTGGCGGCGATCATCGTGTGGATCTCCACCAGAACGCCTCCCCCATCGCCGGAAGCGCGCCGCGTGATCCTGGAAACCGACCCGGCCGGTGCCGAGGTCGTGTTCATTCCCTTGGATTCCCAATCAAAGGTCCCGTGGATCAGTCGAGCGATCCGCGTTGGACAAAGCCCGGTGGACTCGTACCTGGAGCCGGGCGACTACCTGGTGGTGGTTCAACGTCCGGGCGGCTGGTTCCACGAGGTCTACCGCAGTGTCCCCAATCGTCAGATGGAACGGCCCGAGCTGTTCGTGCACCGACGGTGGGAAATGCGGGGGCAGACTGTGAAGTTACCGAAGATCCGACTGTTCCCGACCGATGTCGTGACCGCCCACATGGCTCGCGTGGACGGTGGAGAACTGGGGCGGCCGGATGAGAAACCGCGTCCTGGAAAGGGAGCGATCAAACGGAAGAACGTGCCATCGTTTTTCGTGGATGTGCGAGAGGCTGCCGTTGGTGATCTGCGCGAAGCTGGACTGACGCCGCCAGAGGGACTCGCACAGCCGATTCCCGAAGACGATTTGGTCGTGACCGGAGTCACTTGGGACGCGGCGGTCCAGTATGCGGAAATCATGGGAAAACGTTTGCTGTGTGAATGGGAATACGACTACCTGGCGACGGCAGCGGGAACGCGGAAGTTCCCGTGGGGTGATGCTGACCCGACGGACCGGAATTGGGAGGTACGACCGGTCGGCGAGCCGACTCACGACGTACTCGAATGGAACCGCGTGTCGCGCCCCGTGTACGGACTGTTCTCGAACGTCGCGGAATGGACGGACAGTTGGCTGCAAAGCGGGATGAAGGAGTACACCTCGCCGATCATCTGCGGCGGCCCCATCAGCGGCACTGTGCAGTCGCCGCTGCGTCGCATCGTTCGCCCACGCATGGCCAAAGGCCCAGACCTCGGGTTCCGCTGCGCGCGCAGCGCGCACCCCCGGCTCACCGCGAACGACTTCGTGCTGTCGAATTGAGCCGTTGCACGATTGAGCAGCCGGCACGCGATGGCGCGGCTCGCGGCCACCGCGCCATCGCAAAATCGGGAATTCGAATAGGACGAATGGGACCGGTAGGACCAATGGCCCCGGGGCGTTCCGCATTCCCGGTTCCCTTGTCACCGCTGCATTCGGCAGCTACCGCAGCATGTACACGGCATAGTGGCGCCATTCCCCCTTTTTTGACTTCGCCGTGACACTGTAGCTGTTCTTCTTGTCCCCTTCCTCCACCAGATGCTTGTGCTTGACGTCGGAGTTGGGAATCGTCGGTTCCCCTTCGAGGACCTCGAAACCAATCCCCACGAAGTCACCGTTGGGCAACGCGATCCATATCAGCTTGGCTAAGCGAGGCTTCTCAGTATCCGTTGCCCGGGCGCCCGGCAACCGGATAATATCCTCCTCGACGACCTCGCCCCCAGTTTCTTCTCTGGGTTTACAAGTCGCGCCCAAGAGTTCTGTTCCCTTGGTTGCCAGCTCCTTGTCCGCTTGGTGCTTCCGCCCGGCTGGCTGCGCGTTTCGATCGCCAAGCAGCACAGGCACCGGGATAGGCGTCCCGCATTTAGTGCATTCATTTGTGTTGGAACAACTCGCCTCCGGCAGATTCCCAGTATAGTTGCAGTCCCTTTCCAAACTCACTTCTTCATAGCCCCCTCCGCTCAGGCACCGATGCGCCACGTACACGCGGTACACGCACGTCGGGGGAGTGGAGTTGTCCTGCACTTCGGCGAGGAGGTGATGAAGACAGACCTTGCCCGCGCAATCCGCCTTCTGACCGGCAGCCTGCGCGGCCGCCTTCATGCATGTGTCGCACGGCGTGCAGGAAGGTTGGCACGAGGTGCGACGCCTGCGCAACCGACAGCGCCGGAAGATGCCTGCCCACGCTTCCGCCGCTGTCGCCATAACCGATGTGAAGACAATTGCCAAGAACGCTCGTCGTGATGCGGGTTTCATGGAACATCTCCCAACGCGGCCGGCGGCCGCTACTACGGTGGCCCGACGCTCCGTGCCAGAAAGGTGCGCGTCATCCGCTCGACGCCAACAAACAGACTCACGCAAGCACGCTCACGCCGCGCGCGGCACGCACTGACCCAACCCGTGGCCACTGCAACAGTGGTCGCGCTTGCCGAACGGGACCAGCTCCGGCCCGGCAGGCGAATGCTGCTTTCCACAAGGCGACGTGCCGTCGCTACAAGGATCAGTTGAACACAAGGACTGTGCGCAAGCAAGGAATTGCAGAAAAAAATGGACAAACGCGTGGCACGTGCCGTTGGATGACCGCCGACGGGTAACCGGCATCGATTGGGCGGCCGGTCGCGGATACACTACTAGGTGACCGTATCGACGTGCGGGAGATTCCGCCACCCGCGGCCTGGAGCCTCGTAGGTTGAAGGTGAAGCTCCCGCCGCGTAAACGCGGGGGCATCCGCCACCTGAAACCTGAAACCTGAAACCTGAAACCTGAAACCTGAAACCTGAAACCTGAAACCTAATGAATATGACAATCAAGAGCTTGATGGGACTGGTGGTGTTGTTGGCGACGTGTGGATCGGCGATGTCGCAAGTCAAGCCCGCATCGTCGCGTGTGCCGGAAGGGGTCAACGTGCTGCGCGATCTCGCGTATGTGCAGAACGGACACGAGCGAAATTGTCTGGACCTATATCTGCCGAAGAAGACGGATGGCTTGTTGCCGGTGATCGTGTGGATTCACGGCGGCGCGTGGCAAGCGGGCAGCAAGGACCGGTGCCCTGCCGTGGCGTTTGCCACCAGGGGATTCGCCGTGGCGAGCATCAACTATCGGTTGAGCCAGCATGCGGTGTTTCCCGCGCAGATCGAAGACTGCAAGGCTGCCATCCGCTGGCTGCGGGGCAAGGCGGCCCAATACAACCTGGACGCGAATCACATCGGCGTGTGGGGGGCGTCGGCCGGCGGGCACCTGGTCGCCTTGCTCGGCACCAGCGGTTCCGTGAAGGAGTGGGACGCGCGGGGGGAGCATCGTGAGCAGTCCAGCAGAGTGCAATGCGTCGTCGACTGGTTCGGCCCATCGAATCTCGCGAGCATGGGCGGCAGCCACGGTGATGTGCGAGCGGAGTTGAACGAGCAGGATCCTGCGTTGCACGCGTTGCTCCAAGAGATGTGGGGCCGTTGAAGCGAGACGGATGCTCGCTGGACGAGCCTGCGGAGCGTCAACGAGCACGGCAGTTCCAGATTCAAACAGGAGTGCGGTATGGAAGACGGTACCGTTTGGTCAATCGACCTGGTCGTCATCGTTACGTACCTGGTCGGCATTATGCTCGTCGGCATCTGGTCCGTCTGGCGGCAGAAGCTCACGGGCGACGTCTACTTCCTGGCGGGCCGCACGCTGGGCTGGCCGGTGGTCGGAGCCGCGCTATTCGCCTCGAATATCTCGACCATTCACCTGGTGGGGTTGGCACAGGACGGCTACCAGCGCGGGCTGGTGGTGGGCAACTTCGAGTGGATGGCCACGTTCACCTTGATCCTGCTGGCGCTGGTCTTTGCGCCGTTCTACTTCCGCAACCGGATCGCCACGCTGCCCGAGTTCCTGGAAAAACGCTACAGCCGCCTCGCCCGTTCCATCATGGCCTTCATGGCCATCCTGGCGGCCGTGTTGATCCACATCGGCATCTCCCTGTACGCGGGGTCCGCAGTGTTCGAACAGTTCTTCGGCGTCCCCGTCGAGGTGTCGATCATCATCATCTCGACTGTCACCGCCATCTACACCGTGGTGGGCGGGCTGCGCGCGGTGGTGGTGACCGAGACCATCCAGAGCGTGATCCTGCTCGGCGGCGCGGTCCTGATCACGGCTCTGGCAGTCGCCAAACTGCCGGAACACGACGTGCATTCCTGGGCGGACTTCAACCGCACAATCGACGTCCAACACAGTGCCGAAGCGCTGAACAGCGCGACCGGGCTGCTGAGCAGCACGGACTGGGTCTACAACCATCGCGACCAGATCAGAAGGGTGGCCGGCGAGTTTCGCGAAATCGGGAAGGTGCTCGCCGATCCACGTGTTGCCGAAGAGCACAGGATCGCGGCGGCCAAGCCCCTGATCCTGGCCCTTTCCGGCGGATTGCGTCAAGAGCAGAGGCTGGACGACCTGGCAGCGATCTTGAGTGCGGAAGGTGCGGGCATGGTGAACGTGGCGCTGTCGCACGATCCGGACGCCGGGCCCTCGGCCGCCGACGTCCCAGGGAGTGACGTGCCGCCGGACGGGCTTTCCGAGGCAATCCGAGCCGCCGATGCCAGGGGATTCACGGCGGCGGCGATGGCGCTCACCAAGGCCGTCGAGGATCCCGTCGCGGTCAGTGACGACCTGGTCTGGGCGTTCGTGGTGCCGATCAAGCACGGTGAAAAACTCTCCTTCATCGCCGCGGAAATGGAAAGAGCCGGATTTCAGCAACTGGCGGCCGTTGTTGGTGATCCCGGTCAATGGGATCGCGAAGGGATCCTCGCCAGTGCGCGGGGCGACCTGGCCGGCGCTGCCTCGGCGTGCCGGCGGGCCCGGGCGAAAGTGCTCGAAGTCGGGAACATGAACACCTATCTCGAAACGGCCGCGCCGATCCGCACGCCGCGGCTGAGCATGTTGCGGGCCGACGGTCCATACTACTGGCTGGCCATCCTGCTCGGCTACCCGATCCTGGGCGTCTGGTATTGGTGCAGCGATCAAACGATCGTCCAACGCGTGTTGGGAGCGAAGAACGAAGTGAACGCGCAAAACGGCGCCCTGTTCGCCGGCTTGCTGAAGATCACACCCGTGTTCCTGATGGTGCTGCCGGGTACGGTGGCTTACGTCATTCTGCGCGACAAGATCGGCGACGACACGGCGAAGACGTTACCGATCATGATTTCGGAGTTGATGCCGCCGGGTCTCAAGGGACTGATGGCCGCGGCGTTGATGGCGGCCCTGATGAGCACGATTGCGGCGGCGCTCAACAGCGTCGGTACGTTGGTGGCCAAAGACATCGTGGGCTACTTCCGCCCGCAGGCGTCCGACGCCGCGCAGGTCCGCGTGGGACAGATCAGCGCTGTCGTGCTGATGCTGTTGGCCATGGCTTGGTCGACGCAGGGGGGCAAGTTCGGTACGATCTTCGAGATCATCAACAAGATCCCGGCCCTGTTCCTCGCTCCGCCGATCACCACCGTGTTTCTGTGGGGCGTCTTCTGGCGGCGCGGCACCAAGCAGGCCGCCGTCACCGTTCTCTCGCTCGGCCTCTCGATCGGCTTCTGCCTGTTCCTCGTGGATACCAGGCAAGTGTCAGGCGCGGAATGGATCTCCGATGAACGCGTCGGCTTGGGGATCCCGTTTATGATGCAGGCCGTGTACATGTTCGTGATCTGGTCGGTGCTGTACGTGGCAGTGTCGCTCGCCACGCCGGCCCCGCCTCGCGAACAGGTCGAGAACACGACGTGGCCGAACCCCTTGGCGGTCGTCTTCCGCGGTCGCCTGATCGGCTGGTACGACCCGCGTCTGCTGACCGCGGGGCTGCTCATTCTCTCGCTGGTGCTCTATTGGGTATTCCGATAGTCCAGCTAATGTTTGCTCACAACGCGTAGAACCGTCGAGGGGAGATGATCGATGGGAAGACCGTCTCGTACAGACAGCGCCGAACACCCTTACCGTGTGGCACTGGCCGGCGGGTGGGGAGACCATAACTTTGTGAACTTCCTGGCCGATGGATACGTGGTCGTCGTCCAGGTTCAACCGACGACAACGTTTCACGACCGCTGCGGGATCTGCTCGAGCACTCGGCAGATCCTCATGCGGAAGTACCCCCGAGGTGTTCCTGACAACATCGACAAGTACCAGCTGGCGACCGAGCTGTACTACTGGGAGAACGCCACGAAGGTACCAATCGGCGGGTCCCAGGACGCCTGGGGATCGGTGTATCCGGGGATCAGTCTGCTGCACTACGACTTTCGCCATCACAACGGCGTACTGCCCAAGACCGTGACCTCCATCGTGAACCAGCGTACCGCAAAATGGTTCGAGCGACATTTCTGGATTGTGGATTGCGTCGGGCCGCGTCCCGCAGGTTACAACCCGTTCGATGGCGGACGGTTCGCCACCAAGGAGGTTGTCGAGCAGTTGGGGAAGTCCGGACACGATTGCTTCTCAGCGATCAAGAACCGCGATCTGGAAGCACTGGGAGCTTCGTTCAACCTCTGTTCGTCCGCCTGGAGAAAGATGCTTCCCGCCATCTTCGAGCACCCGACGATCAAAGTGCCCGTGATGGAGAGAATGCGTCACTATCAACGCAAGTACGCCGGCGCCATGCCGTCCGGCTGCGGCGTCGGGTACATCTACGTGGTATCCTCGGTACCCGTGGAAGGCGGATTCCAAGTCAACGTCAACCTCCGTTGAGGGAAGGACGGGCATGCTGAGTGATAACTGCTACCTGAGTGATAACTGCTACGCGGTGGTCATGGCGGGCGGCGCGGGAACGCGTCTCTGGCCGTTGAGCGGCCGGGACAAGCCGAAGCATTTCCTGAAGCTGTTTGGGGGCCAGTCGCTGATTGGAATGACCGTCGACAAGCTGCGCGGGCACCTGCCGGAGGATCGCATCCTGGTCTTGACGAGTGTCAAGTATCGGGAGGTAGCCCAGTCGACGCTGCCCCAGATACCCCCGGAGAACTTCATTTACGAACCCTGCCTGCGTGACACGGCCAGTGCCATTGGACTCGCTGCCACCGTGCTGAGGACGCGGTGCCCGGCGGCAACCATGATTGTGTTAACGGCGGATCAGATCATCGAGCCCGCGGACGGGTTCACCGCCGCCATCGGCCATGCCGCGGCCTTCCTGGAGGCGCACCCCGATCAGTTGGTGGCCTTCGGAGTTGAGGCTGCCTCACCCAGCACGCTGGTTGGCTGGCAGAAGTTGGGCCCAGTCGTGGCCTTTCCGGACTGCGAAGTGCGAAGGATCACGGCCTTTACGGAAAAACCCGAACTGAAGATCGCTCGGCAATACCTAAACGAAGGCGGTTACTGCTGGAATTCCGGGCAATTTGCTTGGAAGGCGGAAACGATCCTGAGGGAAATCGACGCGCATTTGCCCGAGGCCACGGCGTTGCTCGCGCAGATCGGCCAGGCTTGGAATACCGCCCGGCGCGAGCGAGTCTTGGGTGAGCTGTTTCCCCGGATGCCGAAAGGTTCGATCGATTACACGGTCATGCAGAAGACGCGCCAGGCCTGCAGCATCCTCCTGCCCTGCAGCTGGGAGGACATGGGGACCCACGCGGCACTGGCAGAGAGAATCGGCACGACACGTGATGAGAATGTCGTCGTGGGCCCGACCGTGGTTCTGGGAAAGGAGAACATCGTCCTGGCCAATACGGGTCAATGGGTCGTCGTGGCATCCGATCAACTCACGGTTGTCGTGACCGAAAACGCCGTGTTCGTCGGAGATCGGAATACGGACATGAAGGCCCTGTTGGATTACGTTGCCGAACAAGCACCTGAAATCGTTTAGAGAAATCCTCGCGCACGGGCCCTAGGCATATGTCGTGGTACGGAATGTGGGCGCAGCCGGGGGCCGGCTGGTCTTTTGGCGCGGATCGATGGACAATGTCCACAGCGAACAAGTCACCGACGGATTGCGCGGCGTCGGACATGGCAAGGAGCGTTGATCGTCACGCACACACCACCCTGGAACCAGCGGAGAGCACCAATCATGAAACGCATCATCGTGGCTTCCTTCTTGTCCCTGATCGCAACTTTTTCGGCCGCTGCTGAGTCCCTGCCGGTTCCCGAGCGCGGATTCGTGAGCTGTCAACCGGCGAAGACGTGGGAAGAGGGGCTCATCTGCGGCAATGGCACGATCGGCGTCAATGCCCTGAGCCGCCCGTTGCAGGAACGGATCATCTTCACCCATGAGCGGTTGTTTCTGCCGATGGGTCCTCCGGTGATGCCTCCCGACCAGTCGGCGCGCTTGTTCGAGATCCGGCGGCTCATCGACCGGGGACTCTACAAGCAGGCCTGCGCACTCCAGGCCAATCTCTCCGGGCAGGACGGCTTCATGTACCCGGACTATTTTGTTCCGGCCTTCGACCTCACGATCCAAACGCAGGCGGTGGGCGAGGTCCGCGACTTCGCCCGTTCCGTGGATTTCCGGACGGGTGAGGCCGTGGTTCATTGGGCCGACGATCGGGGCGTATTCGAACGCCGCATGTTCGTGTCACGCGCGGCGGGCGTTGCGGTGCTGCTGCTGACGGCGCCGCAGCCGGTACTCGACTGCCGGCTGGCGCTGGAGCCGCGGGAACCGAGTGATGAATTCAATTCCGATTCCGATGTCAACAAGCGTTCCGACCAGGTCTTCAAGGAACACGTTTCCGATATCAAGAGCACGGCCGGCGGCTCTTGGTTGACCTACAGCAACCGTTTCACCAAAGCCTACCCGGGCAGCATCCACGCGCTCGAGAGCTACGCGCGGGTGGTGGCCAGGGGCGGGACGACCAAGCCGCAAGACGACGGTTCGTTAGTCGTCGCAGGCGCGGAACGCCTCCTGCTGTTCGTCGATATCCGGATGCTCTACGACCCGGACAAATCGATGCTGGAGGAAATGAAAGGCACTCTCGCGCAGCTTCCCGCCGACTACGACCGACTCCTCGATGAGCACGCCAAGCTCCACGGCCGGTTGTTCAACCGGATGCGTCTGGACCTGGGGGGCGGCGCGGACCACCAGCGGACAACAGAAGAACTGTTGGAGCTGTCGACTTTCGAGAATCCTAATCGGGCGCTGATCGAGAAGGAATTCGATGCGGCTCGCTACAACATCATCTCCAGCACCGGCGAGTTGCCGCCGACCCTGCAGGGAGTCTGGGGAGGAACCTACGTTCCCGGCTGGGCCAGCGACTTCACCCACAATGGCAATGTCCCTTCGGCCATCGCCTCGTACCTGATGGGTAACATGCCCGAACTCATGCTGGCCTACACGTCGTACATCGAATCGATCGTTCCGTACCTGGAAATCAACGCCA
>Ga0194113_10012081_pt1 | contig 10172 bp, 9 predicted proteins | sample TA2MahC200mmetaG_FD_146193 | JGI IMG/M metagenome (GOLD analysis project Ga0194113, IMG submission 146193) | Freshwater microbial communities from Lake Tanganyika, Tanzania - TA2015017 Mahale Deep Cast 200m | ecosystem: Environmental > Aquatic > Freshwater > Lake | place: Tanzania: Lake... | reverse complement strand
GCGTGCGGGGACGCGGGACAAGATTCCCGCGGATTTGGAGTCGATTCTGGACCACCTGTCGGTGCGTGGCGAGGGCCTGTTGGAGGTCATGGACGACTATGAGGGGCTGTTCGGCCCCGTGATGGGATCGCCGGAGCAGATGCGAGAGGCGGCCACTCGCTTGGGCGTGCGTTGCCTGAAGGGCACATCCGCCGCCGCTCGTGTGTTCCGTTAGAACGCGGCGTCCCTGCTCGTGCCCTTCTCCCGTTCCCGGTGGCGCGTCGTGCTTTGACGGGCAGACGCGGAAGCACGCCATCGCGCATTCGTTGCAGACGGGCTTGCCGCACGCCCATCCTCCGCGCCCATCCCACGTGGAATACCTCTTCCACCATCGCTGACCCGTCGCGCGGCGTCTCGTCGTGCGTTCCGTGGTGACCGTTTCGCGTCATTCCCCCGCCCGCGTGCCCACCCCGCTCCCGGCGGCCGCACTCCGCAGGCAGAGTGTCTGGTCCCGTCTGGTCCCGTCTGGTCCCGGTTCTGGTCCCGGCGCGTGTCCGGCGGCGGTCCGCAGGCAGAGTGTCTGGTCCCGGCGTGCGTGGTCCCGGCGTGCGTTCCGTGGTGACCGTTTCGCGTCATTCCCCCGCCCGCGTGCCCGTCTCGCTCCTGGCGGCCGCACTCCGCAGGCAGAGTGTCTAATCCCGGCGTCTTCTGAATAATACGTGGGGTCAGACCTGGCTCGATCAACAAGTTCCTGACGTCCCTGGACACGAAGCCAAACGGACCTGGAAAGATCGGCTGGGACTTTGAGAAGTACATCGTTAACCGAAGCGGCGAGGTCGTTGCTCGCTTTGGGTCCCGCACGAAGCCGGACTCGCCCGAGGTCGTGGAGATCATCGAGCGCGAATTGGCGAAGGCCGCCGGCACTGATCGAGAGGCGGGACAGAACAAACCAGCAGCCCACTGAGGTGGCGTCGGCCACACCTCGGGGCGGTTAGAGCATGACGTGCGCTCTGCTCGACCGCCCACTAGGCAAACCGGGCAATAAAGCACTCGACTTCCTCGCTCAGCGCGGCACGACTCCGCAGGCCGTAGATCCAGCGATCGGGGATCGCCCGATAACCGAGTGCGGCACCCAAAATCGCGCCGAGCACCGCGCCGCGGTGGCAGTTGTCGCCGCCGGCGTTGGCGTTCGCGGCCAAGGCGGCTTCGAAGTCATCCGGGTAGCGCGCGGCCAGGTACAACACCGCCGGAAAGGAATGCTCAATGTAGCAGGCCGGACTGAGCATCCCGCCGATGACGTCGAGGTCGGGTCGCCGATCGCGATTCATCCGCTCGACCACTTTCGCCGCGGCGAATCCGAGCGATCCGGCGGTTGCGCACACCAGCGATTGAACGGGCGGGTCGGCGTCCAGCAAGAACCGAACAAGAAGTCCACCCAGCGCCCGGGCGTATCGCTCCAATTTGGCGGAGCGGTGCGTCAATCGCAGGTGCTCGAGCGGCATCCTGTCCACGGCCGCCGGATCGTTCTCGCGCAGCGCGGCCGCAATGACCGGCGGCAGCGCGACCAAACCGCCGATCGACGCCGTGTCGTGACCCTCGCGACCGGCGCAGCGTTCCGGCGAGATACCCCGTGCGTAGTTGGCGAAGAAATCCCGGTGGTACGACTCGGCGTACGTGTCATTATGGCTGTCTGGCGTCGTCATGAAAGCGACGTAAGACGCCAGAAAATCGCCGGAATCGTAACGTCCGGTCCCGTTCATAGTCCGCAGGAGGACGCGAACGCAGAGGAGATTCAACGTGTTGTCGCCACTCTGCAGGCCGTAGTGGTAGTGCCGGTTGGGTTGACCCCAAAGGTGCTTCTTTCCGTGGAGGATGACACTGCCGACCACTTCGCCCTGTTGGGAACCACGGCCTGAAGTCCCCGTGCTTGACAGCGACATGATTGAATTCGGGTGATAATCGGTCGGCGGCAGGTAGTCACGTAGGGTGCCAAAGTCTCGCTGCAGGGCCGCCACGTCGTAATACCAGTGGGCAGGCATGGCCAGCGCATCGCCAATGAACATACCCCACAACGCGCCCCGCAACCGGTCGGCATGTACGGCTCGTGTCATCGTGAACTCCTTCCCCCTGGGCTATCAGCGCACCGGCTCCCAGACCGAGAGTTCCGCGACCGTGTGTTGGCCGCTACGCGTTGACCAGCGAGCCGACCCTGTGGTCGAAGGCATACAGAGCGCCGGTCGACTTCTCGAGTTTCTCGACCATCAGCGCATACTCCTCGGCCCACTGCTCTTCCTCGACCTGCTCCTTGACGAACCACTGGAGCATCTCGGTCGTGGCCGGATCGTCGGCCTCGGCTGCGACCTTCAGGCAGGCGTAGATGCCGGCCGTGTTGCCGTGCTCGTGACGCAACGCGTTCTTCATGGCATCCAGCGGTGACGCGTACTTGGTCTTCGGAGCCTTGGTAGCGGGGATTGCCGGCGATCCGCCCCGCTCGAGCATGTAGTCGATAATCTTCGCCGCGTGCGACATCTCTTCGCCGACATGATGCTTGAACCATGCCGCGAACCCTTTGAAGAGTTCCTGCTCGAAATAGATGAACATCCCGTAGTACACGACCGCTGCGTCGAACTCCAACTCGATCTGTTTGTTCAGAATGCTCTCAACTTCCTTCTTCAGCGCCATGGTTTACATCCTTTCTGATTGAAGTGATGGAGAGTCTGCATGTTTTCCGATGGCCATGCTGCCCGTTGGGTCCCCGAGAACCGTGGTCTCCCGATCGATCAGTTCAATTGCACGAGCAATCCCGTTGACGCAGGGGATTCCCATCTCTCTCGCGATGATGGCTCCATGAATCAACATCCCGCCCCGTCTTTCCACCTCGACCAGCACACAGTCGGCTTGCCGGTTCCGCGGGTCACGGCCGAAAGCTACGCCCGAGCAGTCGGCCAATATCACTTCCTGAACGAGCACTGCCATCCGACTTCGCTGCGGGTCCAGCGCCAGCTCGCGGCGATATAGCAGCGCGGCGTCCGACCACAGGGACGACCATACGGTCCGCACCGCGTCGAGGACAGCACTGTCTCCCTTCGGGCCAACGACGGATTCGTGCAACCCCGCGATCGGATACCGGCCGCTTCCCCTCTCCAGGACGCCTCCCAACAGAGTACATGCTATGAGTCGCACTCGCAACGTTATTGACGCGTTGGCCGCCTTCCTCGAGGATCTGCTGCACTCATATTGATGAACGGATACACTGAACGTCGGAATGGGGACAAACGAATGGGGACAAACGAATGGGGAGAAGCGAATGGTTCGTTTGACCCGATTCGGTTGACTCCAATATGAGCCAACGTCATGCCCATCCACTGCCCACAAATACGCGACCTTACGCAGCCCGAGTTTGACGCGGTTGACAAGGTGGTCATGCGCCACGCCTACGCCTGCCAGAACGCGCTTGGCCGTCTGTGCAACGAAGGGGTATACGAACACGATCTGGCGTTGCGGCTGTGCGAGGAAGGGCATGATGTGCACACGCAGGTGCCGATCACCGTCAGTCATCGCTCCTTTGAGAAGATGTACCGTCTCGACTTGGTTTGCGATCACGCGGTCTATGACGCCAAGACCGTCCAGGCGTTTGTCGGCGAACATGACGCGCAAGTTCTGCACTACGCGATGCTCCTCGACATCCGGCACGTCAAGCTGCTGAACTTCCGGACAGATAGGGTGCAAGGGCGGCTGCGGTTCAACGCCCTCACCACCGACAAACGCCACCGTTTTCGAGTCGACACGCGGGAGTGGAGACCGCTGTCGGACCAGTGCGAGCCATTGCGCCAGTACATGGAGAACCTCCTCACTGATTGGGGCGTCTTCCTTGACTCGCGGCTGTATGAGGACGCTTTGGTCCACTCTTGCGGCGGCGAGGCCCAGTGTGTGCGGCGAATCGATCTGGCCCGTTCGGGAAACCTCATCGGAACGCACCGCGTCCAGCAGCACAGCGGCGGGCTATTCTTCACGGTATCATCCGTGACGAGCGGCGTGGCGGCCTACCAATCCCACCTTCAGCGACTCCTCCAACTAACCGGTTTGCGAGGTCTCCAATGGATCAACCTGTGCCACCACGACATCCAGTTCGTCACGCTGACATGAGGTCAATCGAGCGTGGGCAATCGGACCATTCACCTGACTCTATTCGCTTGACCCCATTCGCTTGTTCCCATTCGCTTGTTCCCATTCGCTTGTTCCCATTCGCTTGTTCCCATTCGCTTGTTCCCATTCGCTTGTTCCCATTCGCTTGACCCCTGTGGCCTCAACGAGTCATGCGGGTCTCCTGGACGGACACGTCAATTCGCCAGTGGCAGCCAGACTCGCATGTGCGGTTCGCCACGGTTGTTCCAGGCGAAGTACGGAATCAAGGTGACCGTCTCCCGCCGCGCGGAATGCTGACTGGCCGGGCCGTACAGCGGCGCCGTGCGGCTCAAGTTGAGGCCTGACTGCACGACGACTTCGCCCCGCAGTCCGGGCGTCCGGTCCAGCGGAGATGGAAGGGAGACCAGTTCGAGCGACGCGTCGCGGGGCAGACGCACCTCGTGCACGGCAGTGCCCGGCGGCAAGTCCGGCGATTCGAGGCAGTACACGATTGGGCCCCGCATCACCGCAGCCTGGTTGACCGTCGACTCGACCAGCGGGTTGGCTTCGATCAGCCGCGGCTTCATGGGGAGGCTGAGTTCGACCGTATCGCCGGGTTTCCAGTGACGCCTTAGCGCGAGGTAGCTGCCGGGCTGGGGGGCGTCGGAATCACGATGACCATTGATTGTCACTTCAGCGCCCCGTGCCCAGGCGGGAACGCGAAGTCGGAACGCGGTTTCACCGTCCGGTGCCGTTTTCCAGACGAATCGCACCTGGCCCGACCACGGATAGTCCGTGGTCTGTTCAAGTTCCACGCGGCCGCGGCCGGGCAGGTCCGCCCGGAGCGTGCTGCCGCCGTAGAGATGCACCCATACGTCGTCACCGCGCGTTCCGTAGACCCAGCGGTGCAATTGGCCGAACACGCGGGCCACCTGGGGCGGGCAGCAGTAACAGTTCCAATCGGTCCAGCGCTCGCGCGCGTCGTTAGAGAGCAGCTTCTGCTCCGGGCCGTGCCAAGCCAGGGGATTGGCATAAAAGAACCGCTCGCCGTCGAGCGAGACGGCCGCGAGGCATGCGTTGAAGAGCGTCTGTTCCATCCAATCGGCATACCGCGCGTCGCCGGTCGCCTCCAGCAAGCGCCGGCAGAACATGGCGAAGCCGAAGCTGGAACACGTTTCGTTGTAAGCGTGTGCCAGCGGCAGGTCGTAGGCGTTGGCGAGCGCCTCGTGGACATCATCGCCGCGTGGCGAGTGTCCGCGATGGTAGGCCGCGACGCCGCCGGTGATGTAGAGCTTGGAGCCGAGGATGTCGTCCATGACGCGCGCCAAGGCGCTAAGCAGCTCGCGATCGCCCGTTTCCCGCGCCAGGTCCGCCGCGCCGCAATACAAATAGGTCGCTGTCACGGCGTGCCCGACGGCCTCGGTCTCTTTGCGCAACGGCCGCCGCAACTGGTTCTGATCGCCGGGGTGCGGTTCGACCGCGGTGGGAAATCGGGGCACCGGCCGGGTGCCGCGCGCGTCGACGAACGTGCGGCACAGGCCCAGATAACGCCGGTCGCCCGTGGCGTTATAAAGGTCGATCAGGCCCATCATGTGCGAGGGGTTCCAGCCGAAGTTGGCCGCGCTCGCGGGTTGATCATGGAACTCGGCGAACAGCAGATCGGCGGCGCGGCGGGCCACGGCCAACAGGTTCGTCTTGCCCGTCACGGCGTGATGCACCGCGGCGGCGGTGAACAGGTGCCCGAAGTTGTAGTCCTCGTGATTGAAACGGATCGCCAGCGGGAAGGAGGACGGCGCGAGCTGGTTCACCGTGTGCAGGTAGCCGTTGGCCTGCTGGGCCTTCGCGATCACCGCGATCCGCTCGTCGAGTTCGCGATCGATTGCGGCATCGCTCGTCGCGGCCAGCGCGTAAGACAGAGCCTCAAGATACTTGTACACGTCGCCGTCACCCCAACGGCAATCGCCCTTGGCTTCCTGCGACAGGCCGGCGATCAGCTTGAAGTTGGTGAAAGCCGCCTTGCTGCCGGGTTTGTCAATCACGCCGCGCACGCTGGGAATCGTCCGCGTGAAGCACAACTCCTGATGCCGCGCCCAATGTCCTTCCGTCCAGCGTGTCTCCTGCAGACCGAACGGTTGGATGTAGGCCGGGATTACGGCGTCCGATTCCGCGCCTGACACGGCAGCAGCGCGAGCGATGCCCGTGGCCGCGGCCAGGCCTATGAGGAGAGGGGCGAGTTTCATGGGTTGCTACTCCTCAACGGAGAAAGAGAAGACACGGAGGAACCTGTCCGACAGGCTTGACCATGATGGTCAGTCAGTTGAGTGCCTGTGTCAAGTGGCGAGACCCGCCTCGCCCGACGGTGCGGCGCGGTTTGAGTGGATCCGGCGATTAAGATACGTCGTGAAACCCCGCGGACCGACCAATTTTCGGCGCAAGAAATGCTGTATCCGTTCCGACGTGACGAGCATGCTCGCGTGTTCACGGCGGTTTCGGCGTGGGCGGCCGCTCCGCGGCGCCGAATGCGGGACCTTGGTCGGGCCTGCGCGCCGGCCGCAATCCATGGCGGGGCGGAAAATGGGGAATCTGAGCGGGCCGCACGTGCAGAAATTTCGCGCCGCGGCCCGCGCGCGGTGAGAAGATCTTGCAAAGCGCGAGAACGGACACGTGCAAGAGCCCCACACCCCGCCTCTCAAACACTCAAAGGGAGGGCGACACGATGAAACGGACGATGAATTGTGCAGCGTACGCCTTGGCGATCGCTTGCTGGATGGCGCCCCACACCGCCTGGGCACAACGCGGCGTGGGCGATACGGTGGGCGTCGCTCAGCGGATGGTCAAGCCGGACGTTGTCTCGCTTGCTGGGGAATTGACGGAGATAACGACTGGTCCGTGCGAGAACACAACGGGTCGGTCCCTGTTGGGCACCCATCTCGTAATCACGACCAAGAACGGCGACACCTTGAACGTCCATCTCGGCCCAGCCGTGCACGTGGAACCGCTCGTCACAGATCTGTCCATCGGTGATCAGGTCGAGATCGAGGGCTTTCGAACGGACGCGATGAAAGACGGCCATTATGTGGCTCGGACGGTCAGCCATGGGGACGGAACCGTGCATCTACGGGACGAGTTACTCAGACCGGTTTGGGCGGGCGCGCGCGGAAGGGCCGCAACCACGGCGGGTGCAGGTGCGGGGTTTGGTAGGGGGCGCGGCCCAGGCGCCGCCGGTTACGAATGCCCGCGTGGCCGCGGCTTCGGCGGCGGTTATGGCCGCCAACGCGGCCGCGGAGCCGGCTGGGGATGGTGAGGCCGCGGACAATCCGGACGGCAACGATGGGCCGTTAGGCGAGCGGCAGCTGAGAAGCTACCCGTAAGACGGGCACTCCTGCCCGTCCGGTGCATGTTCGACGGGCAAGAGTGCCCGTCCTACTGGTAAACAAATTCCTGTCGCTCGCCTTATGGACCGACCAAACAGGTTGAGCGTCAGCTTCCGGACTGGGGTGGTGGTTTTGCCATGCGTTTGATCACCTATGGGCTGGCCACTGTGGGACTGGCCCGATCAATACGTTCCACGTGGACTTGGTGATACGTCGCGGCGTCCGCGCGCGACTAGTGACGCGAGAACAACCGCGCGTTGCCGTCGCTGAACGGCTGCATCCAGTTCGCCTTGACCAGATCTCTGAGCGAGTTATACTTTCGGTATGAAAACCGCTGTATCAATCCCGGATGACGTGTTTCAGGATGCGGAACGACTAGCGGGTCGATTGCGGACTTCGCGTAGTCAGCTGTACGCACGAGCTTTGGCCGAGTATCTGGCTCGACACGACGACGACCACGTCACGTCCGCCATGAACATGGTGGTCGATGAGGTGGGGAGTGCGCCCAACGACTTTAGCCGTGAGGCCGCACATCAAACGATTCGGCGGGTGGAATGGTGATTTCTCAGGGCGAGATTTGGTGGGCCGACATTGGCGAACCGATCGGATTGGCACCCGGTTTCAGGCGCCCTGTTGTGGTAGTGCAGTGCGACGCGATGAATCGAAGCCGGATCGGAACGGTCGTTTGCGTTCCGTTGACAAGCAATCTCAAGTGGGCGAACGCTCCCGGGAACGTTTCGCTGAAGGCTAGCCTGACGGGTCTCCCAAAGGACTCAGTGGCGAATGTTTCCCTGATTGTTGCGTTGGACAAGAACCAACTCACCGACCGTAGCGGCAAGCTTCCTCGCCGGAAATTGACGGCGATTCTCAGTGGCATCGATGTGATGCTCGGTCGGTAATCGGGCCGTGGCGCCGAACCGCCGGACGAACCCGCCCTGGGCTCGCCCCAGCACGCTGCGGCCTTGCCATCCGTGCTAACCCCGGACGCGGGGGTTTTCCGACAGCCGCGGCAGCAGTGGAATTTGGCGACGTTGTTGGCTTCTGCTGCTGTCCGGAAGCGAGCGATCGGGTACCATGTGGATGATTTCCGAGGCACAGGCACGATCTGCTGGAGGAGGATTCATGGCGTTAGGTCATCCGAAAGGGCTGTTCCCGCTGTTCTTCACCGAGATGTGGGAGCGGCTCGCGTTTTACACGGTGGTGGGGATTCTGTTGCTTTATGCCACGGACGTGGAGCGTGGCGGGCTTGGCCTGCTCTCGGCGCAAGGCAACGAGATCTACGGGTTGTACCTGGCGTTCGTGTACTTCACGCCGTTTCTTGGGGGCATGATCGCGGACCGGTTCCTCGGTTATCGGCGGTCGGTGCTGCTGGGTGGACTGCTGATGGCGGGCGGCCTGTTCTTGATGGGGACGCCGGGCTTCTTGCCGTTCACGTTGGGCCTGGTGGCGTTGATTCTTGGCAACGGGTTCTTCAAGCCGAACATCTCGGTGATGGTCGGTAACTTGTACGAGCCGGGCGATCACCGGCGGGACGCGGGCTTCAACATCTTTTACATGGGGATCAACATCGGGGCGTTTTTGGCGACGTTCTACGTTGCACCGACGGTGCGGAACGAGTTCGGATGGCTGTGGACGTTCCGTGCCGCCGGCATCGGCTTGCTCGTCTCCGTGGCGATCCTGTTGGCGACCTGGAAGGGGCTGGCGCGCGCCGACCGGGTTCCCGAGCGAGACCCGGAGGACACGGGATTTGGCACGGTGTTTCTCAAGATCCTGCTGCCGGCGTTCGTCGTCGGCATCGCGGGTTACTTCCTGGCGAAGGCCTATCTGCCGGCTTCCGTGCCCTTGCGGCCGGCCGTATGTGGATTCATGGCCGGCATGATTCCCGTGATCATTTTCTTCGTGCGCTTGGCGGTGACGGCTCGCGCGGAGGAAAAGCCGGGTTTGATGTCGCTGCTGCCGATTTACGTAGCAGGCGCGTCCTTCTTCATGATCCTGCATCTCAATGGCTCCGCCATGACGCAGTGGGCTCGCGACGACACGAACCGTCAGGTGGAGGGCTCCAACCGTGTCATCCGATCGCTCAATCCCTGGGCCGAACAGGACGCGTTGCCGAACTACTATCGGAACGCGGGCGAAACCACGCCGCGGCCGGACCCGCGGACGCTGTTGGTCGTGGACGACTATTTGCCCGCCGGGGAGGTGACGGCCGACATGGTCGCTCGCATGTACGGCCAGCAGCGGATGGATGGCGAGGTGGTCGAGACGCTGGCGGCGTCAGTGCGTGACGCCTTGCAGGTCAAGCAGTATCCGGCCGGGCAGACTGTGCCGCCCGCGTGGGCGCCCCGGGCAGCCAACGTGTACCCACCTGGCGAGGTGCGCGTGGCAACGATCACGGACAGTCATGGAGCACCCACGGTCACCGTCGAGGTTCGCGACGGGGTCAGACCCGTGGGTTCGGTCGTGTTCCTGCGCGAGGTGGGCGGGCAGTTGATCGCCACCTTGCTCATCGACCGGGCGACTTTCGATTCCTTGTACGACGGATACCGCAAACGGTTTGGCCACGATCCGCCTCTCTTGCCGCCCGGCGAGTTCCTGGCGGTCATCAACCCGGAGGTGTATCAAAGCTGGAACGCGATCTTCGTCGTGATCCTCACTCCGATCGTGGTGGCGTTTTTCTCGTGGCGCGTGAACAGG
>Ga0194113_10012075_pt1 | contig 10177 bp, 10 predicted proteins | sample TA2MahC200mmetaG_FD_146193 | JGI IMG/M metagenome (GOLD analysis project Ga0194113, IMG submission 146193) | Freshwater microbial communities from Lake Tanganyika, Tanzania - TA2015017 Mahale Deep Cast 200m | ecosystem: Environmental > Aquatic > Freshwater > Lake | place: Tanzania: Lake... | reverse complement strand
GCGCCGGCCGCCCTGGGGTCGCGAGGACCCCGGCGGCCGGCGCGCTCGTATCCGCGCCCGCTTGCGGCCGCGCTCCGCTCGCGCGGAGCGCGCTCGGCGGGACTAGTACATGTCCTCCATGCCGCCGCCGCCGCGGGGCGCCGGGGACTCCTTCTTCTCGGGGATCTCGGCCACCATCGCCTCGGTCGTCAGCATCAGGCCGGCGATCGAGGCGGCGTTCTGCAGCGCCGCGCGGGTGACCTTCTTGGGATCGATGATCCCCGCCTCGTACATGTCGACGTACTCGTCCTTCTCGACGTCGTAGCCGAAGCTCTTCTTGGGGTTCTTGCGGACCTCCTGGACGACCAGGCTGCCCTCGACGCCGGCGTTGTCGGCCAGCGTGCGCAGCGGGGACTCGAGCGCCCGGCGGACGATGTGGACGCCGACCTGGATGTCGGCCATCGCCTCCTCGGGCCGCTTCTCGAGCGCCGGGATGCAGCGCAGCAGCGCCACCCCGCCGCCGGGCACGACCCCCTCCTCGACCGCGGCGCGCGTGGCGTGGAGCGCATCCTCGACGCGGGCCTTCTTCTCCTTCATCTCGGTCTCCGTCGCCGCGCCGACCTGGACCACCGCCACCCCGCCGGACAGCTTGGCGCGCCGCTCCTGCAGCTTCTCCCGGTCGTAGTCCGAGGTGGTCTCCTCGATCTGGCGGCCGAGCTGCTCGATGCGCCCCTTGATGTCGGCCGGCTTGCCGGCACCCTGGATGATCGTCGTGTTGTCCTTGTCGATGCGCACCGACTTGGTCTTGCCGAGATCCTTCAGCGTGGTCGACTCGAGCTTGAGGCCCTTCTCCTCGGAGATCACCGTCCCGCCGGTCAGGACGGCCAGGTCCTCGAGCATGGCCTTGCGCCGGTCGCCGAAGCCGGGCGCCTTGACCGCGCAGCACTGCAGCGTACCCCGCAGGCGGTTGACGACCAGCGTGGCCAGCGCCTCGCCCTCCAGGTCCTCGGCGATGATCAGGATCGGGCGTCCCGACTGGCTGGTCTGCTCGAGGATCGGCAGGATGTCCTTGAGGCTGGAGATCTTCTTGTCGTGCAGGAGGATGTAGGCGTCCTCGAGCAGGACCTCCATCGAGTCCTTGTCGGTGATGAAGTAGGGCGAGATGTAGCCGTTGTCGAACTGCATGCCCTCGACCACGTCGAGCGTCGTCTCCATGGACTTCGCCTCCTCGACCGTGATCGTGCCTTCCTTGCCCACCTTGTCCATCGCCTCGGCGATGATCTTGCCGATCGTCGCGTCGCCGTTGGCCGAGATGGTCGCGATCTGCTGGATCTGGGCGGTGTCGTTGACCTTCTTGGCCATCTTCTCGAGCTCGGCGACGACGTCGGCCACGGCCAGCTCGATGCCCCGCTTCAGGTGCATCGGGTTGCTGCCCGCGGTCACGTTGCGCAGGCCCTCGCGGTAGATCGCCTCGGCCAGCAGCGTGGCCGTCGTCGTCCCGTCGCCGGCCACGTCGGAGGTCTTGGAGGCGACCTCGCGCACCATCTGGGCACCCATGTTCATCCAGGGATCCTCGAGGGTGATCTCCTTGGCGACGGTCACGCCGTCCTTGGTGATCGTCGGAGAACCCCACTTCTTCTCGAGCACGACGTTGCGCCCCCGCGGTCCGAGCGTCACCTTGACCGCTCTGGCGAGCTTCTCGACACCCTCGAGGATCGCCCGACGCGCTTCCTGATCGAACAACAGCTGCTTGGCAGCCATGGGAACCTCCTCTCCGGTCACATCGCGCGCCGGCATCCGCCGGCGCGAACGCTTCCGCTAGCCCTCGATGATCCCGAGCACGTCGTCCTCGCGCATGATGACGTACTCCTCACCCTCGATCTTGACCTCGGTCCCGGAGTACTTCCCGATCAGCACCCGGTCGCCGATGCTGAGATCGAGCTTCTGCAGCTTGCCGTCCTCCAGGCGCCGCCCCGGGCCCACCGCCGCGATGCGGCCCTCCATCGGCTTCTCCTTCGCCGTGTCCGGGATGATGATCCCCCCGGATGTGCGCTGCACCTTGTCCTCGTCCAGTCTCTTCACGAGGACCCTGTCCCCGAGAGGCCGAAACTTGGTCTTCATGCTCCGCTCCTCCTCCTGCCGCTCTTCCCGGCGAACTCCGAGCCGCCGTCGAGTCGATCAGCCCGCCTCTAGACGACTCGGTCTGCACGATCTCGATCCCCCCGCCCCACGTCAGGGCATGGAGACAATCGATCCGTGACCAATGGTGCCAGGATCATGCCAATATGGCACCTCGATGTCAACAGACTGATATCGAAGAAGATCCAATCGATCAAGACCCGGCGGGTAGGCACCTCGTGTTGAATTCGGCGATAGGACCCACGATAGATCGTTTCATGCTGAATCGTATTCGTTCTTGGAAAGGCCTGCGAATGTCGTCACGGATCGAGATGACCGACAGGATCGTTCCCATGTGGAACCAAATCGCCAAACGAAGTGCCACATCGGCACTCACGACGCCTTCCAACACGTAACCTCTTGTTCAATTTGAAGTTGCGTCCACGATCCCCAGGCGTTTGAGCTTCCTGTAGAATGTCCTCAAGCTCACGCGCAGGATCTTCGCCGCCTGCTCCCGATTGCCGGCGGTCATGCGCATGGTCTCTTCGATGAGCCGCTTCTCCGCATCCTCGAGCGAGGATCCCAGCGGTACGACGACCGCGTCCCCGCGCGTCCGCGGATGTCGGATGTCGGCCGGCAGGTCGCGGGCGCGGATCCGCCCGCTCCCTCCCGACTGGAGCAGGGCCTGGCGCATCGTGGCCTGGAGCTCAGCCACGTTGCCGGGCCAGCTGTAGGCCTCCAGCAGGTCGAGCGCCTCCGCGTCGATCGCCGGGGGGGCATCGCCCTCGGCGAGCTCGCCCAGGAAGTGGCACGCCAGCAGCGGGATGTCGCGGCGGCGGTGGCGCAGGGGGGGAAGGGCGATGTGGGCGCCGCACAGGAGCGCGTAGAGACCTTCGTGCAGGCGCTCCTCGCCGACCAGGCCGTCGAGGCCGGTGCGGCTCGAGGCGACCAGCCGCACGCGCACCTCCAGCGGCTCGCGCGCCAGCCCGGGGCGCAGCATCCCCGTCTGCAGCACCTCGGCCACCCGCCCCTGCAGATCCTTGGGCAGCGAAGCGACCTGCCGCAGGTGGAGCGTCCCCTGATCGGCGAGCTGGAGCCTGCCCGGCCGCGCCGCGCCGCGCCCGCCCGCGGGCGGCCCGAAGAGCTCCCCCGGGGCCAGGCGCGGAGGCAGGGCTTCGCAGTCGCAGACGCCGAAGGGCCCCGAACGCCGCAGGCTGTGCTGATGGATGACCCGGGCCAGGAGGCTCTTCCCCGTTCCCGCCTCCCCGGTCACCAGGATCGGGCACTCGAGCGGCGCGATCTCGCGAATCCGGGAAGAGAGAGCGATCATCGCCCCCGAGTCGCCGATCAGTCCCGCCAGGCCGAAGCGCAGCTCGAGCCGCCGGCGGGCCCGCTCAAGTTCCGCCGCCAGGCGCTGGCGCTCGAGCGCCTGCAGGATCGCCGCCGCCACCTTGTCGGCGTTGACCGGTCGGGCGACGAAGTCGGACACCCCGCGGCGCATCGCCTGTGTCGCCTGCTCCTCCTCACCCTTGTCGATGATCAGGACCGCCCCCAGGTGGGGCTGGCGCTCCCGCGCCAGGGCGACGAGTTGGAGACCGCGGATGCGCGGCGAGCGCAGGCGGGCGACCAGCGCGTCGATCGAGTGCCGGTCTAGCGCGTTCAGCGCCGCCTCGTGGCTCTCGACGCGGATCGGCGCGAGGCCGGCGGCGGCGAGGGCGGCGGCGAGGCGGGCCCCTTCGGCCTCCCGCTCGGTGACGATCAGGGCGACCGCCCGTACAGGCGGCGCTGGTGGCCGTCCGGCTGCCACACCCCTCCTCCGCCGCGCGGAGCACGGCCATCGAGCGGTACCCGGGGAGCGCGGCGTTGCAGAGCGCGACCGCCGCCTTGCGGAAAGCGCCGCCGGGCGGCGCGGCGGCGGCGCGCTCCACGCCCTTCCCCATGCTAGGCATGCAGTTGAGGCGGGTCAAGCCGCCCGGCACGCCGCTTGCAACTCCGCGGTCGGCTCGCGACGCGCGCCCTCGGGGTGGGCCGGCGCCGCGGCGGCCGATACGGGACCGGGATGGAGCGGGACGCCCAGGCATGGAGTGAGCCATGACGCCGGCGCCCCCGAACCCCAGCGGCCTGCGCTTCCTGGAGAACCTGGCCTACCTCGTCCCCGGCTACCAGGGCTACAAGGAGCGCGGCCGGCGGCGCGAGGAGGACTCGCGGCTGCGAGCCAGGGTCTACCGGCGACTGCTGCAGCTCCTCGACCAGCTCCGGGAGCTGCAGGATGGCTGGCAGGGGAGCGCCGCGCCCGACCTCCTCGGCGAGATCCAGGAGCGGCGGCGGCAACTGCTGGCGCTCAGCGACGCCGTGCGCTTCTCGCCCGGCGAGGCCTGTCGCTTCTTCCTCGCCGAGCCGGCGCGCGAGCCGACGCTCGATCGCATCCTCGAAGCCGATCTGCTGATCTTCGCCGACCTCGACGGCCTGGCGGCTCACTTCGAGCAGGGTCGCCGTGGCACGGCCGCGCCGCGCACGCTGCGCGCCTTCCTCCGCCGTCTCGACGAGCGGTTGCGCGACCTGGAGCAGCACCTGCTCATGCGCGAGAGGGCGCTGGCGAGCGGCTAGGTCCGCGCGGCCCGACCCTTTGGCCCAGCAGAGCCCGCGCGGCCCCCGCCAGGCGTCCAGGTTCGGAGGAGCGGACCGTGTAGGCGTCGGCCATCCAGGAGGAGAAGTCGGTCGCCAGCCGCTGGGGCGCGGAGGTGTTGTAGATCAGCGCCACGCTCGGATCCGCGCGCAGCGCCTCCAGCGCCAGGGCCCTCCCCCAGCCGCCGCCGCACTCCGGATCGAGGATCAGGAGCTGGGGCTTCGCCTCGCGCAGCAGCCGCCGCGCGCGGGCGCAGGGGGCGACGGAGAGCACCCGGTACCCCTCGCCGCGCAGGCTCTGCGCGTAGGCGTCGCGCAGCGCGGGTTGAGCCTCGACGACCAGGACCACCGGGGTCATCCCTGACCCACCCCCTCTCGCGTCGGCGGGGGCTACGCCAGCGAACGGATGTAGGCGCCCCCGCGTTCGACGGCCTGCTCGTTCAGCGGGATCAGCTTCTTCAGCTTGATGAACGAGCCCAGGTTCCGGACGACGTCGGCGACGGCGAAGAGCCCGGTGCGCTCCACGATCGCGCCGAACATGACCATGTTGGCCGCCTTCGTGTTGCCCAGCTCGTCGGCCAGCTTCGTCGCCGGCACGGCCACGGTGACAATGTCGCTCCGTTGCGGAGACACGTCAATGAGCGAGCTGTCATAAAAGAGCATACCCCCCGGGCGCAGGTCGGGTTCGAACTTCTCGAGCGAGGGCCGATTGAAGGCCACCAGGATGTCCGACTGGTTGACGATCGGCGCGCCGATGAACTCGTCGGAGATCCGCACGCTGCAATTGGCCGTCCCCCCGCGCATCTCGGGTCCGTAGGAGGGCAGCCAGGAGACGTGGCGGCCGAGCTTCATGCCCACGCTGGCCAGGCCCAGACCCAGCAGCAGGACCCCCTGCCCGCCGAAGCCGGCCACCTTGACCCGGGGGCTGCCCAGGAAGGGATCGGCGGGCCGCGGGGCGCCGGCCGCCCGCTCCTCCTCGGCCCCCGGCGCCGGGTGGTCGAGCAGCTCGTGCAGCCCCTCGGCGACGAAGGGGCGCGGCTCGAGCGGGCTGGCCGGGATCTCGGCGCCCCGGTCGCGCAGGCAGCCGAGCGGGAAGACCGGCTCCATGTTCTCCTTGATCCACTGGCGCGCCTGGACGGGGTGGATGCCCCACCCGGTCGGGCAGGCGGAGAGCACCTCGACCAGCGAGAAGCCCTTGTTCTCGACCTGGTACTGGAGCGCCTTGCGGATCGCCTGGCGCGTCTTGTTGATGCTCTTGGCGTCGGTCAGCGCCGTGCGCTCGATGTAGACGGGCGCCTGGAGCGCGTTGATCAGCTCGGCGACGCGCACCGGATAGCCCTCGTTGGCCGGCGAGCGCCCGTAGGGACTGGTCGTCGTGCGCTGGCCCTCGAGAGTCGTCGGCGCCATCTGCCCGCCGGTCATCCCGTAGATGGCGTTGTTGACGAAGATGACGGTCATCTTCTCGCCGCGGTTGGCGGCGTGGACGATCTCCGCCGTGCCGATCGCCGCCAGGTCGCCGTCGCCCTGGTAGGAGATGACGATGCTGTCGGGATGCACGCGCTTGACGCCGGTGCCGACCGCCGGGGCGCGGCCGTGCGCCGCCTGAATGTTGCCCAGGTCGAAGTAGTAGTAGGCGAAGACGCTGCAGCCGACGGGGCTGACGAAGATCGTGCGGTCCTGCACGCCCAGGTCGACGATGGCTTCGGTGATCATCTTGTGGATGTTGCCGTGGCCGCAGCCGGGGCAGTAGTGGACCACCGTCTTGTCGCCGGTCGGCTTGCGCTCGTAGACGTCGTAGAAGGCCTTCGACTTCTCCAGCTTGACCTTCATCGCCCCCCTCCCTGGCGAGCCGTCCGCCGCCGCACCTGCTCGGCGATCTCGACGTCGCTCGGTATGTTGCCCCCGCAGCGGCCGAAGAAGGAGACCGGCTTGCGCCCCAGCACGGCCAACTCGACGTCGCGGACCATCTGCCCGGTCGACATCTCGACGCAGAGCAGCTCGCGCACCGCGGGCCGCTCGGCCAGCTCCCGGAGCCTCGCCGCGGGGAAGGGCCAGAGCGTGATCGGCCGCAGCATGCCGACCCGCAGGCCCTCGCGGCGCAGCGCCTCGATCGCCGTGCGCGCCACGCGCGAGACGATCCCGTAGGCGACGAGGACCACCTCGGCGTCGTCGAGGCGGTACTCCTCGAAGCGCACCTCCGCTTCGGTGATGCGCGCGTACTTCTCGGCCAGCTTGAGGTTCTGCTGCTCGAGCTCGTCCGGATCGAGGTTGATCGAGGAGACCACGTTGCGGCGCGCCCGCTCGCCCACGCCGATCGCCCACTCCTTGGCCGGCGGGGCATGCACTTCCGCGGGGAACTCGACCGGCTCCATCATCTGGCCGATGGCCCCGTCGGTGAGGATGAAGACGGGATTGCGGTAGCGGTCGGCCAGGTCGAAGGCGAGCATCGCGTGATCGCTCATCTCCTGGACCGAGTTGGGCGCCAGCACGATGTTGTGGTAGTTGCCATGCCCGCCGCACCAGACGACCTGGTGGTAGTCGCCCTGCTCCGGGGCGATGTTGCCGAGCCCCGGCCCCCCGCGCGCGATCGAGACGACGACGCAGGGCAGCTCGGCGCCGGCCATGTAGGAGATCCCCTCCATCTTGAGGCTGATCCCGGGGCCCGAGGAGGCGGTCATCGCCCGGGCGCCGGCGCCCGCGGCGCCGTAGACCATGTTGACCGCCGCCACCTCGCTCTCCGCCTGCAGGAAGGTGCCGCCGACCCGCGGCATGTATCTGGCCGCCGTCTCGGCGATCTCGCTGGCCGGCGTGATCGGGTAGCCGAAGTAGGCGCGGCAGCCGGCCAGGATCGCCCCATGGATGACGGCTTCGTTGCCCTTGAGAATCGTCTTCGCCATCGCCCTCCCCCTTCGCCCTCGGAGCGCGCTACTCCCCCTCTTCCTTGACGTAGACCGTGATCGCCCCCGGCTCGGGGCAGGAGTAGAAGCAGAAGCCGCAGGCGATGCAGCCCTCGCCCAGATAGACGCATGGGTGATAGCCCATGCGGTTGAGATCCTTGGAGAGCTCCAGCACGTTGCGCGGGCAGACATCCACGCAGCAGCCGCAGCCCTTGCACTCGTCCACCCGCACGACGATGTGCCCGCGGGTCTTCTGGGCCGGCTTCGGAGTCGCGGTCTCGGCGGTCATGACGCCCCTCCCCTGGGATCCCCCCTCCCGCCCGGCACCCCGAGCGGGCCCGTGCCGGGCCGCCGACGACGGGAGCCGCAGCCTCGACACCAAAGGAAGGGAGGGTAACGCCCTGGGTCCCGGGCGTCAAGCCGCGGGCGGGCGTGCCAGCGATTCCGCAGGAGCGACCGGAGCCGCCAGGGAATGAGGGGTTTGGGGTTGTTGGCCTGCTGATCGAAGTTCGCGGGCATGTTTCCCGGTGGTCCGGGACCCAGCCAGAGGGCCTCAGATGGACTGGGGGGGCGGGCTGCGGGAACCGAGGTAGAGTGGTCCCACGGGGATCGGCAGCACGAGCCGGTCACCAGGCAGCGCAATCCACCAGCGCGGATCTCATGGGGGCAGCCGCCCAGGTGCGTCCCAGGTGCCCGTGTACAGGTCGGCAGTCATCAGCCGCGCCCAGTGCAGGCAGCTAGCCAAGTGCTTGTGCGCGGACTTCAGATTGCGAGCCACAAAGATGTGGAACAGGTTGTAGGCTAGGAACGCCGTCAACTGGAAGGCCTCGATCGCCCGGGCGTGGTGACGGAAGACGTGGTCTGCATGCCAGTGGGTGACCAGTTCGTTGAAGCCCTCGTTCTCGATCGCCCAGCGTCCGTGGCCCAGCTCCAGGATCGCGGCACTCGAGGCCGCGGCCACGGGCAGGGTGGTGACCCAGTACCAAGTGGCCTGGCACTCCTCGAAGGTCTTGTCCTTCTGGCGCTTGACCCGGGTCGTCTCCAGGCTGTGGACGACCCGCACCGGCTCGGACACCTCGCTCCAGCTGGTGAAGCCCTCCTGGTCCCAGACCTGACAGCGCGTGCGGCCCCGGTACCGGATCTGCGGCGTCAGCACCCGAAAGAGCCCTTGCGCGTCCTGCAGTAGGTCGCGCCGGGGATCCTTGAGCACGGCCACAACATGCTTGCCGGCGCGGCGGACCAGCTGGAAGAACGGCGCCTGGGCATACAGACCATCGACCACCACGACATCGAAGGCCCGGGGCACGTGGCGCAGCAGCCGCGTCACCAGCCGCAGGGCGGCCGCCACCTCGCCCTCACCGGCTCTCATGGGTTCGGCGTCCAGCAAGAAGGTCCCCCAGTCCACCCGCAGACAGGCCGTCACCTGACGATGGTAGTACTGGATCCTTTCGCCCGTGCTCGTGGTGATGCGCCGCTCCAGACATCCGGAGCACCGCCGCCGGTAGCTGGCATGCGACTCGTGACCATCGACAATCAAGACCCACAACCCGCGCTTCCTGGACCGCAACACCTTCTTACGTCGGGCAGCCCGGTAGAGCCGGTACAGCACGCCGCGCAACTCATCGAGCTCCACCTGGGTGTAGACCCGCCCGAGCGTGTCGGCGCTGGGTAACCCCGCACCCAACCACCACCGCCACCAGGGCCGCCCCCGGGTCTGCTCCAGCGCATTCAGACTCGCCAGCCGCGCCAAGAACAGCACCAGGACACTCCGCACAACCAGCCCCGTGTCGATCCGCGGCCGGCGCCGACCATCGTGCACCTGCGCCACCTGGCGCTGTACGCCGTAGCGCTTCTGCGCGTAGATGAGCAGCCGGCGCAGGATGGCCGCCTATCTCCTCTTTTGCAGCCGCTCGAAGTAGAGCTCCGCGATCCGGTCCAACATCAGCCGCGCCCGCCGGTAGTTGGCCGACCATTGCCGGGCTTGCTCCTCCCGCTCGCGCGGGATGTAGAGCTGCCGCGCCTGGCCGTCCTGATGGGAGACCAGATAGAGCGAGCCATGCTTCTCGCCCCGAGTACAGCGGCAGTTGGGCTGCCCGCAAACGCGGCGACGCTCGGTGAGCGTGCCGCGCAGCAGGCCCTGGTTGTGGAGTAGCCGCGTCAGGCGCGAGCGCCAATTGCGTTCCTGGAGCGACATCTGGGCGCGGTTCATGGCCCCCCCATGACTGACATAAGCCACAGATACCAGATTCGTGATGCCGGTCAAGAGAAAACGGCAACGCGAATCTACTCCAGGACGGAAGCAATGAGGTAACTGAGCCTTGAGCTGAAGGATGCCTGCCGGAGGCTATGGACTGTTGCGGAATCGCTGGTTCCCGGCGCTGCCGCGAGTACGGGCCGAGCAGGATCGCTGGCCCCGGCCGGCACGCCCGGCGGGCGCGCACGCCCAAGGGCCACCGCGGGCGCACGAACGGCACGCCCGCCCGGCACGCCCACGAGGGGCTCGCGCGCCGCGGAAGGCGCGATCGCGGTCCTTCTTGACCTCCGCCTCCCGCCCCTGC
>Ga0194113_10012070_pt1 | contig 10179 bp, 6 predicted proteins | sample TA2MahC200mmetaG_FD_146193 | JGI IMG/M metagenome (GOLD analysis project Ga0194113, IMG submission 146193) | Freshwater microbial communities from Lake Tanganyika, Tanzania - TA2015017 Mahale Deep Cast 200m | ecosystem: Environmental > Aquatic > Freshwater > Lake | place: Tanzania: Lake... | reverse complement strand
TTTGGGCGCGGAGAGCATGCCCGGACGCTAGCGGCCGCCTAGCCCGCCGACGAGGTCATTTGCCGGTGGTTTGGTCGGTCGTTCCGCCGGCGGTGCGGTGATCATGGCCCCGCGGCCCGGGCGGACCGAAATCTCGGACTATGCTTGTCCCGACTGAGAGCGCGGCGTGTCGGGGCGGCCTCCGACATGGCTCCGCCCTTGCCGGGCTTGCCCGGTCTGCTTCGTCCCGCGCGCCGCTCCTTACCGCCATGCCCACGTCCTCCGCCCAGTTCGACGTTCACCTTGACCCGCAGTTCGGTGCGTCGTTCGAGGCTGGGCAGTTCCGGGGAGGCGGCGGGGGAATCCGGCAACGTTCGACGATTGCGGTTTTGGTGGCGGCGATTGCGGTCGCGCTGCCGGCGGCGGGACTCGTGGCTGCCGACGAGCCGGGAGGCGAACCCAAGCCGGACAAGCCGGCGACGAAGCAGGCGGTGGCGGCGGTTCCCGACGCGAGTCGCCCGCCCGTGGTGACCAAGCACGCCGTCGCGATCGGCGGCCGCGACGTCGCCTACGAGGCGGAGGCCGGCATGCTGCCCCTCTTGAAGGAGGACGGCACACCCCGGGCCAATGTCTTCTACGTCGCCTACACGCGCGCCACCGAGGGCGATGCTGCCCACCGGCCGGTGATGTACTGCTTCAACGGCGGTCCGGGTGCTTCGGCCGTCTGGCTGCACCTGGGGGGATTGGGTCCGCGGCGGGCTCGGCTCAACCCCGATGGGTCTCTGCCGCCGCCCCCCTTCGAACTCGTCGCCAACGAGCACACGATCCTGCCGACGTGCGATTTGGTGTTCGTCGATCCGGTCTCGACCGGCTACAGCCGCGCGGCCAAGGACGAGAAGGCGGAGGATTTCTACGGCCAGGCCGCCGACGTCGAGGCCCTCGCGGAGTTCGTTCGCCTCTACACGACCAGGCACGGCCGCTGGCGGAGCCCCAAGTATCTCTGCGGCGAGAGTTACGGCGTGTTTCGCGTGGCCGGCCTGGCCGCCAGGCTGCAGGAGGATCACGGCATGTTCCTCAACGGCCTGGTGCTCGTGTCGGGGCTCGTCGACTACGGGACCATCATTCCGGGGCCTTCCAACGACCTGCCGTTCTCACTCCTGCTGCCGAGCTACACGGCCGTGGCCCACGCGCATGGGCGGCTGCCGGCGGACCTGCAGGCCGACCGGGACGGGGCGCTCGCCGAGGCGGAGGCATTCGCGGCCGGAGACTATGCGACGGCGCTCTATGCCGGTGCGTCGCTCTCCGCGGAGCGGCGGGCGGGGGCCGCGAAGAAGATCGCCCGGCTGACGGGGCTCTCGGAAACACTCGTCGTCGACCGTGATTTGCGGGTCGACGCCGCCACGTTCCGAGAGCATCTGCTCGCCGCCGATCGCCTGGTGGTGGGACGGTTCGACGGCCGGATCACCGGCCGTGACGGGGAACTCGCCGGCGACGGGCCGCGGTTCGACCCCTCCTATGACGCTGCCCTCGGGCCGTTGGCGACGGCGATGAACGCCTACGTGCGGGAGGAACTGCGGTTCGAGAGTGATCTTCCCTACCGGGTGCTGACAGGGGTGGGGCCGTGGCCGCACGACCAGAATCGCTACGCCAGCACCGCCCGGCAGTTGGCCGAGGCGATGAGCCGCAACCACCACCTGCGGGTGCTCGTGCAGGCAGGTGTGTGCGACCTGGCCGTGCCCTACCGAGCGATGCCCCATTCGGTCGATCACCTGGCCATCGACCCTGCCCTCCGGGCCAACGTGACCTTCGCCCGCTATGACTCGGGACACATGATGTACCTGAGCCTCGCTGACCTCGCCCGCTTTGAACGGGATCTGCGGGCTTTTCTCGAAGCCCGTCGCTAACCAGAGAAACCCCCCTAAGAGGGGATGTGTCCGGCAGCGGTCCGCTGAGGCGGTTCTCGGCTTGGATTCACTGAAACAGTGAAGATTCACCGGATCGGTGAACCCAAAAATGTGAATCGCTCACGGGAGGGGGTGAAGCCCAAGGATCCCAAAACATGTTTTTCGCCAATTTCCACGTGCGCTAGGGCGGCACTTCACTTTTTTTGATAAGTGGCGCGCCGGTTGCTCCTTTGTTTTTGGGTAAGGGTGGTGCCAGACGTCAGGGCCGAAGGATTGCGGCAAAGGAGATTCGTCATGCGGCGAAACACGAGTGGGAACCAGTCGGCTTTCTGGGGCGTCCTCTTGGCTGTGCTCGCGATCCTGGGGGGCCATGAGGTCCAGGCTCAGCAGGTGGGCAATGCCTTCTTGGTGTTCGATATCTCCACGGGCCGGCTCTCGATGAATCCGGGTAACACCGGGGGAACGGGCCCTGGCCAAGTAAATTCCTATGGCATCGAGGCCTCGAGCGACATGGTCTTTAACGGCACGGCGTCTTTTCCGAGCGGCAATTCCTTTTTTCCGCCGACCAACACGTCCACGCTGATCGGTGACGCCTTCTTCAATCTTACGGCTCCCGATGTGGTTCCAAATGCGACACACATCAGCACCTCCAACCTGCGGCTGACGTCGTCAAGCGGCAAGGTGATCCCATCGGCGATCCTCGGGTTCGTGGGGACGCCGGAGTGGAATTTCGGGAACGTCGGCCCCACAAACCTCACGCACGCGCAGGCACTTAACGGGCTGGGGGCCAGCACTCAGGGTGGCCTCGCCACGGGGAATCGCATCTACTCGCTGGTTGGCCAAACGGGGACGCAGCAGTTTCGCGTGTACACGATCGCCAGCGTGCCGGAACCGGCGATCACCGCCCCGGTGGTTGGCGGCCTGGTGGGCCTCGGCATGGTCGCCCTCAAGCGTCGCCGCCGGTAAATCGTGCCAGGATCGTTTACGGCTGCCCCGTTTCGGCAACTCCAAGCCGGCTCAATCCTTTCCTGGGCTGCTTGCAACGGGTAGAATGACGAGGTGGGCGGACGGGTGGCCCGGCCCGCCATTGCGCGGTTTGACTCCAGGCCGAGGCCTCGCCCCATGCAGCGCCATCTGCCCGCGTGGTGCAGCCCCAGTTGCCGCCGCCAGGGTTTCACGCTCGTCGAAATCCTGCTCGTGATCGCCCTGGTTGCGATGCTCATTGCGATGCTGTTTCCAGCATTGCAGGCGGTGCGGGAAACGGCCCGCGGTACGCAGTGTTCGAACAGGCTGCGGCAACTCGGCACGGCGCTCGTCGGCTGTGAGCAGGCCAATGGTCGAATGCCGCAGGCCGCCGGCTGGTTTCCAAACGAAGCACGCGCGTTCAACGATGTGAGGGGCTTTCACCGCCTCACGAAAACGCCCCCCGCCCAGGTTGCGACGGTGCTCTATTTCATTCTGCCGTTCATGGAGCACGAGGCCCTGTTCATGACCCGCTCCGGCTGGACGCAGCAGGACTTTTATCTCAGCAGGAATCCCAACGGCGCCGCGCCGGAGGCCCTGCGTTGCCCGTCCGAAACCACGGCCCCGAATGGCATCAACACCTTGCTCGGCGGCGACTCCTTCGGCTCCGGCAACTATGTCTCTAATGTCCAGGCGCTCGGTCACTGGGGTTGGGAAAGCAACATGCAGCCCTTCATGCGGGAGCACGTCACGATCGACAAGATCAAGGATGGTGCGAGCAACGTGATCGTGTTCACGGAGCGATACGCGGTCTGCCCGACGCCCTCTCTGGTCGGCAACGGCCGCGTGTCCTGGCTCGAAACGAGAGACGCGATGCCCTTTCAACCGATCTTCGCCACCAATATCAACGGCTTCCCAGTCGTCTTGGCCCCGCAGGATGCTCCGCGGCCCGAGGTTTGCAATCCAACCACCGTGCAATCGGCGCATGTGCGGGCGATCAAGATTGCGTTTTTCGACGGGGCGGTCCGCACCATCGATACGGCCGTCGACGCGACGATCTGGAAGACGATGGTCATGCCCGCCGACGGCACGAGGTGAGCGGCGTGGTGGATGGCGCGACGGCAGCCCGCGGGCGACGGTCTCCATCGAGGCGTGGATTCGTGCGGGCCGTGGCCGTGCTGCTCGCCGGCGCCGTCGGCTGTGGCAAGCGACGGGTGCAACGGCCCGGCCGGACGGTCATGCGGGGCACGGTGACCATCGACGGCAAGCCGCTCGGCGGCGCCGTGATGACGATCGTCTCCACGGTCGACCCGACGCAGATGGCCGGTGTGCTCGTGCAATCCGACGGCACGTTCGTCTGCGGCGACGTGCCGATCGGCGAGGTGATCATCGGGCTGGAGAACGACTCGGTGCGGGCCTCGTCCGGCGGCACGCTGGAGGCCCTGCCGCCGGTCCCGGACCGCTACAAGGACTGGAACAAGAGCGGCCTGAGGGCGCGGATCGTCGACAAGAAGGAAAACGTCGTGCCGCTGGAACTGTCGACCAAACCGGCCACCCCCTAACGCTACGGCTCGTGGCGTCGTCGGGGAGCTGACCCAGGGCGAGATATACTGGGAGCGACGTCAGTAGTCTTCCAGGCCGCTGATCGCCCTGGCCGGGGTCCTCCACGATGTTCCGCTCGCAAGCCTTGCCCGACCGCCGCCGGTCCGTCCTGCGGGCCGGCCGCTGGCGCATGGCACCTCTCGTGGCCTCGCTCGTGGCGACGTGGATGGTGCTCGGCGCGCCGGTGGCGTCGGCCGACGCGATGCTCCATGCCGGTCGCTTCGCCGACGGCGCGATCGTGCCCCAGGGCCCGATCGCGAAGTGGCACACCACCGCGGCGCAGCCGACCTTTGCCGATCGCGCGATCCTCGACGTGGGCAATCCGCTCAGGTGGGCGATCCGTCTGAATGGGTCGGCCCCGCCGGCCCCGCCGGCCGGCGGCTACGTGGAACTCGTCACCGGAGACCGATTGCCCGGCGAGGTGGAGGCCTATCGCTCCGGCCGGGAATCGCTCGGCGAGCGGCTGCCGCCCCACCTGCTCGTCCGTCCGGCGTTGGCGGGCCCGCCGGGTCAGCCCGAGCCTGACGTGATTCGCGTTCGCACCGCCTATGTCAGCCGCATCGTCCGCGCGCCGAGGGCGGGCCGGCCCACCACGCCGGGGTCGCTGCGGTTGGGCGACGGTCGCGAGGCCGAGTTCCGCTCACTCCGCTGGTCGCCGCAGGGCGTGCTCGTGCTCACCGCCGCGGGGCCCCTGAAGCTCACGTTCGCGGAACTCGCCGAGGTCCGCCTGCCGGACATCGACGCGTGGTCGGTCTATTTCGACATGGTCGCCGCCCTGACGCCCGACCTGGCCGATCGACTGGTGCGGTGCGAGACGACCGACGGGCTCGTCGTCACGACGGCGATGCGGCGGATCATCGCGTCGGGTTCCGAGAACGAACCGGCCTCGTGGGAGCACCGGCTCGAGCCGGCCTGGAGCCTCGATCCGATCCGCGTGCGGCACGCGGCCGTGGACGTCCGCTGGTTCTTCCCGCCCCAGGAGGTGCCGCTGCCGCTGGTCGCCCCCACGCGGGTCGAGAGGCGCGCCGTGTTCGGCGGGTCGTGGAACTGGGAGCGAAACCGGAGCGTGCGGGGGACGCCACTGGCCGCGGCCGGACGTCCCTACGGCTGGGGCTTCGGAGTCCAGGCGGCCTGCGACCTGAGTTTTCCGTTGCCTGCCATCGCGACCGGATTCCGCAGCGGCGTGGCGCTCGACGAGGTGGCCGGCCGCGGCGGCTGTGCCCGAGGAGTCGTGCGACTCGACTCCGCCGGCGCGGCACCGATCTGGCAAAGTGGCCTGCTCGTCGGCACGGCCGAGCCCGGTGATACCGGGCTCGTCGCCCTAACGCCCAAGCCGGACGGCGGTTCGCTGCTCGTGCTTTCCGCCGCCGAGGCCCATCAGGATCGGCCCGCGGGCGCCGACCCGTTCGACATCCGCGACACCCTCGACTGGCTCGACCCGGTGGTCGTGCTCGACCCGCCGCGGCTCGCGGAGCTCATCCGCGGCCGGCTGCCCGGCACGGTCCCGGCCTGGGATGGTTGGTCGCTCGTGCTGCCACCGGCCGTGGCGTTGGCGGTCCGGGACGTGTCCGCGCCGGCCGGTGTCGTCCGTACGGTCGGTCCGACCGCCGGCGAACTGGTGCTCGCCCGATCGGTGGTGGTCGACGAGCGCGCGCAGTTTCTGATGCTCGGCGTCGGTCGCTGGGCAGGGTCGAGCCCCAGCCGCGTGGAGATCAGGATCGACGGCCAGGCGGTGGCGTCCGCGGACGTGCCGGAACGACCGGGCGACGCGCTGCCGACGCCCTACCGGCTGCCGCTCTCGCGGTTCGCCGGCCGCACCGTGAAGGTGGAGATCGTCCACAAGCCGGCCGATGCCAACGGCCTGGTCGCCTGGCACTGCCTCGACACCGTCGGCAGCCTGGCATCGGTCTGGGAACCGCTCGAGATCGTCGAGACCGTGTCCGAGGGGGGCGCGACCTACCGCAAGCTCGAGGATGGTTCGGTGTTGGCCGAAGGCGCGTCGCCGCAGACCGACGCGCTGACCGTCCGCATCCGCACGTCACTCGAGGGGATCACGGCCCTGCGGATCGACGCGCTGGGGCACGAGTCGCTGCCGGGCGGCGGGCCGGGCCGCTTCTCCAACGGCAACTTCGTGCTCACCGGCGTCGAGGCCGACGCATTATCCGTCGAGCCGCCGGCCCGACGGACCGCGCTGGCCTTCACCGCCGCCGTCGCCACCCACCAGGGCCCACGGTTTCCGGCCGCGGACATCATCGACGGGAGTCCGGCCACCGGCTGGGCCGGCGAGGCCCATGCCGGCGCGGTGATGCTCCTGCTCGACGGCCAGGCGGGCTTCCCCGGCGGCACCGATCTGGTCGTGAAGCTCTTCTTCCGCCATGGCCCGCTGCCCCAGCACGTGCTCGGCCGCTTCCGGATGTCGGCGACGACGTCCGCGACTCCGACGCTCGAGCCGCCGGGCAAGTTGCTCTCGGACCCCGCGGCCGACGCGGCCCGCTGACGCCGCCCCCGCGGCGGCCATCTCGCATGGACACGACCGCCCCGATCGCCACCGACAGCAGCCTGTTGGCGGCCACCCGCCGCCGCGACCATGCCGCCTTCGCCGCGCTCGTCGGTCGTCACGAGCGGGCCGTCGGCGGCTACCTCAGGGCTCGGCTCGCCGGCCGCGGCGAGCTCGACGACTTGTGCCAGGAGGTGTTCGTGCGGCTCTACGCCGGCGGCGATCCACCGGCGGGCGTCAGCCTGCGGGCCTGGCTCTTCGGCATCGCCCGCAACGTGTTGCGGGAGCATCTCCGGGGCGCCCGTCGCCGCCAGCATGCCTGGACGGAACTCTGCCTGGAGATCGAGGATCGCAGTGGCGACGATGGCCGCTACGACGACGCCATCGAGCGGCTGCCCGCCTGCCTCGACGGGCTCGGGGCGAGCGCCCGACGGGCGATCGACCTGTTTTATGGAGAGAATCTGCCGATGCGTGAACTCGCCGCGCAGTTCAAGCGGAGCGAAGGCGCGGTCAAGCTGCTCGTGCACAGGGCCCGTCAGGCCGTCAAACGGTGTCTCGACACCGCACTGTCCGGAGGTATCGCATGATGGACGAAGCCGCACTGTTAGCGCTGATCGAGGAGAAGAACCCCGAAGAACTCGGGCCGGAGGAGTGCGCCGCGCTGCTGGAAGCGGCCCGATCCTCGCCCGCGATCGCGCGGGCCTGCCGCGAGCGCATCCTGCTTGAGCAGCGGCTCGCCGAGGTGCTCGGACACCCCGGACTGTCAGTGGACGCGATCCTGGCCCGCGCTCGGGGCAGCGGCCGGGCGGGCCGGGGCAGTCGTGTCGCGCTCGTCTATGCGGTGGCGATCTCGCTCTTGGTAGCGATGGTCGCCGCCAGTTGGCTGCTCAGGCCGCGGGGCCGCGAGGTGGCGGTGGTCGCGGCCACCGCAGCGGTCGTGGAGCCGCCGCTCGAGGCTGCCGCGACGGCGGACGGGGCCATGCCAGCGCCGGCCGCTGGACCCGAGTCCGGGGTTGCGCAGAGCGTGTCGGCCGAGTCGCCGCCGCCGGTGGGCGCAGCCCCCGCCGCCGCAGCCCCCGCGCCGCCGCCGGTCGCCGCGGTGGCCCCCGCGACCGTCATCCGACCGGACCAGCCCTGGGATGTGACCCTGCGTGCGGCCCGCAGCGTGCCGCCGTCGCTTCTCGCCTTCCGGCCGCTTCCCATCGAACCGCCGGCGGTCGAGGTGCTGAAGCCGTGGTTCGCCGCGGTGCCCGGAGCGGCCTCGTCGTTCGGGACGCATCAGCGGAGCGGTCGTCAGGCCGGCAGTTTCAAGGGCGTCGTCAAGCTGCTCGCCCCGCTGGAAACGGGGACGTGCCTGCAACTGGCGATCTACGACTGGAACGGGTTCCGCATCCATGCCTGGCATGGGGGGCAAGGGGCGACCCTCGGCGCCAGTGGTGCGGCCGGCCCCTGGGCGGGCTACCTGACGACGCGGCAGGGGGCGCAGCCCATGCCGCAGGGATACGTGCTCGCCGCCACCGATGCCGGCCGGATGCAGCGCACCAATCCCGCGGCTCCGGCGCGGCTGGAGCTCAGGCATGCCGACGGTCTCTTGACGCTGTCGCGGGGGGACGTCCGCATCGTCGAGGTGCCCATGCCCGCCGCTCCGACGGAGATCTACCTGGAGGGCAACGCCGAGTTCGCCGAACTGGCGGTCGTGCCGGCGACGCCACTGCCGCGGCCCACGGTGGGCATCGGCGACCGGGCGACGAACATCCTCGGCGCCGGCGTCCTCTGGGATCGCACGCTGCCCGAGGGCGTGACGGCGACCGACCTGCCCGACGGGCGGGTCGCGCTCGAGGCTCGCGGCAACCAGCAGCCCGGGCGGATGATGACGCGGCTGCCCGCCGGACCGCCCCGGGGGATCGTCCTGCAGATCGACGCCTTCGACCCCGGCACGAGCGTGGTCGCGGCCGACGCCGCCGGCAACCTGCGGCTGGTGCTCGGCTTCCTCGCCAACAAGCACGACAAGAGCCTGCGGCAGATGGAGCCCATCGGTGCCGAGGGAGGTCAGCTCGAGGGAGATGGCCGGCCGCATGAGCGGCCGATCGCCTTCGTCGTGGGCCGCACCTGGGTGCGATTGGTGCACTGCGGCGGCGCGCTGCGGGTGGGCACGAGCCCCGACGGCATCCATTGGGCGGAGTTCGTCCACCCCGGCGAGGTGGCCGCCGTCGGCCTGCTGGCGGCCGCCCATCCTTCGGCGCGGCGGATCATCCTCGGCGGCGTGTGGACCGAGCCGTTCCCTCTGGTAGCGTCGCTGGTGCCTGCCGACGTGCGGCCGCCCGCCTCGCCGCTGCCCGGCAACGTGCCGTTGGCGAACTGGCGGCAGGCCGCCCTGGCCGTCAAGCCTGCCACGAGCGAGGAACGATCGTGGATCACCGCCTGCGCCGCGTGGCAGCTGGGGGGTGCGACGAGCCCCGAACTGGCCGCCGAGCTGCTCGAACTGCTCTGGCAGGAGAGCCTGTCGCGAGCCTGGTCGATCGAAGCGCGGCTCGACCTCCTCGCCGAACTCGCGCTGCTCGCCCCGGCCCGGAATCCGCAGCAGGCGGCGGAGGTGCTCGCCCGCTACGAGGCCTTCGGGCTGCGGCTGGCCGACGAGGGCGTGCCAAGGACCTACTCCCTGGTGCAGCCACACGCACTGGCGGCGCCGCTGATCACCGGGCAGCCGCAGCAGACCTTCCCCGCCTGGTTGGCACGGCGAGAGTTGATGGAGGCGGTGGTGTCCCGATCCAGCCAGGTTTGCGAGACGGCCGCCCGGGCGCAGTTCTACAACTTGCCCGGCACGCCGCCGGTGTTCGCCTGGGCCGCGGCGACGGCCCAGGGCACGCCCGTGGTCCTGCCGCCGATCAACGACGGCAAGCTCCATAAGAATCAGAAGGGCCACCCCCGTGGCCGCAAGGGCAAGGCCGAGGGAGGACTCAAGTACCCGCTGGTGCTCGAGGCCACCAAGGAGGGCATCAGCATCGCGGCCGACATCGAAGCGGCACTGTCGGAAAACGCCCTGGAGGACGTGGGCCGCGCGCTGATCGGCGGACTGACGTTGTCGCAGGCCGAGCTTGCGCCCGATGTCGTCGATCCGGATCTCATCTGCTCGCTGCCGGCGTTCGCCGTCACCCTGCTGCACGACAACCCACGGCTGCAGACCGCCATGGCCGCCGATTTCGACGATCGCGGCAGCCTCCGGCTGCGGCAGGC
>Ga0194113_10012067_pt1 | contig 10181 bp, 14 predicted proteins | sample TA2MahC200mmetaG_FD_146193 | JGI IMG/M metagenome (GOLD analysis project Ga0194113, IMG submission 146193) | Freshwater microbial communities from Lake Tanganyika, Tanzania - TA2015017 Mahale Deep Cast 200m | ecosystem: Environmental > Aquatic > Freshwater > Lake | place: Tanzania: Lake... | reverse complement strand
AGCCACCTGAGTCATTCATCGGCGCGTTTGAGCGGTACGAACTTACGAACCCTGCCACGAAAACAAAGGCCAACGCAGTTCAAGCACTGCCCGCACCAGTTGGCATCATTAAGAAGTAAGTTGGGTTCAAGAAGTCAGCAGGACAGGGGGGGCACTATGCAAAAAACGAAAAATAGACATCAGAAATTGAATTAGACAAGCCCCGTGCTCAGAAATGCAGTGGAGCCTTCATCCTCTCTGCTGGAATCTGCCAAAGGTCACCGCTTATCTCTGATCGCCTCGCCCTCAGAACTTCTGAGGTCCGGCTAGCAGTGAGGATGCAGAATTCCAGGGCCGTTGCGGCAAGACAGTCATAACCCTGAAGCCTCTCTATAAATTCGGGCACTTCCTGGTAGGGGAGCCTCCTGAAGTGCGTTTTGTTTCCTTTGCGTGGTTTGTGCAAGAGGTTGCTGAGGTGGTTCTTCCATCGAGCCTGGTTGTCTCCTTCGCGGTAACCCAGGGTGATCGCTGCAGACATGATTCGGTCAATACGTTGCTAGACTCTTGAGGCGGTGACCTGCTTACTCGCCCAGATAGGCTTGAGGATTGCCTCAATGTGCGCTGTGGTGATTTCGTTGAGCCCCAGGTCACCGATCACCGGATACGCATAGGTCTCCAATGTTGCGATCCATTGCGCCGCATGTTTGGCATTCTTCCACCCATGTCTTTGCGTGGCGACCCATTCGTCGGCGTAAAGACGAAATGTCTTCTTGGGAATACTGGGACTGATTTCTAGGGGATCAGGAGCGGTTCTGCGTCTAGGTGTGATGAGGCTCCCCTCTCGGGCACGCACAATCGCCTCTCTGGCCCTATTTCGTGCCTCGGAGAGGCTTACTTCATCCTGGCGACCTAGTCCTAAATCTCGGCGATGACCGTCGACCATTAGTCGGACGACCCATGTTCGCTTGCCCGACTTCTTTATCAATAAGTGCAGGTTGTCGCCGACCGAGTGGCGGCCGGGACGGCTAAGGTGTTTGACCTCTAAGGCGGTGCGGTAAGGCAAGACAGAATCTCCAAGTTCTCTGTTCCCACAGCATTCCCACATCCCAGCCCTCACTGGACTGAAGCGGGTCTTAGTAGGCAAGGTAAGAACTCAGAACGAGGTAAGCCAGACTATTGCTAGCACCCGAGAAATCAAGGCGTTAACTAACCAGGGTTCCTTGGGCTATTAATGATTCTGTTGCGTAACGGCTCCGGCTGAGGCTTACTTGCCAGCCGCTAGGTTCACCGTCTCCGCCACAGGATCCGAACCCGCCGTTTGGTCCGCCCAGTGAGAGGGTTTTGCTAGGCGGCGTGTTTAGCGCGTGTTGAGGGTCCCTTCGCTAATCTTTCAGCCATACGCGTCTGCCAGCCAGGTCCAGTTGCCTTCCAGCGTTCGATGACATCCGGCGGCAAACGAAGGCTAATCATTTGACGCGGATTCTCTGATTTTGGTCTCCCTCCTTTCCTCAGCGTGGCTCGAGCCAACAAATCCTCGGTCAGTTCGGGAAGTTCCTTGTATTCATGAGGCTTGACCACATGCGAATCGACGCGCTTGAGATCAGAGCCCAAGGTACGGCGCAAGGCGAGTTTGCTCACGATCATTTGCCTTTCTCATGCTGAAGATGTGGCGATCCGCGCCACGCGGGGTATATCCTCAAAGTCCAGTCCACGTTCGGCGAGGGTCTTCTCACGTTTTCTCGGATCGTAAAGAATTCGCATAGGTTATTGTATATACAATAATAAGTGTCTGTAAAGAGGCTGGGATCGCAAGTTCGAATCCCCGACACCGCCAGAACTTGATTTATTTTGACTCCAGCAAGTTAGCGCAGCGAGCCCTGCTGGGCCGCCAGTTTCTTCAATTCTTCATTCTGTCGGCTTTCCTGCGCCATTTCACGGCCGAAGAAAGCGTCGGCCTCGCGCCACAGGACTAGCACGGGCGCGAGCGCCTTCCAGCTTGGCATGGGGTCACGCCAGGTGCAGCTTGAGAACCTTGACGCCTGAGAGCGCCTTGCTGGCCTTCGCTGCGACTCGTGCTTGCCAGAGATCATAGGCAGCCTGCTGAGCCAGCCACACCTCTGCCGCCCCCCCATGCTCGCGCCCGAGCCAACGCTCAATGCGCAGTGCCATCGCGGGGCTGATCGCTGCTCTTCCATTGAGTACTTTGGACAGCGTCGTGCGGTCGACTCCCAACTGGACTGCAGCTTCGCCAACCTGCAGGTTCAGCGCAGGCAGGATGTCGTCCCTCAGGGTGAGGCCAGGATGGGGGGGGTTAAACATCGAATTCATAGTCACCTCAGTGGTAGTCCTGGTAATCGATCAATACAGCATCGCCGTTTTCAAACGTAAAGGTCAGACGCCAGTTACCGTTAACGCTGACTGACCAGTGACCAGAAAGGCTGCCCTTCAGGGGGTGCCAGTCCCAGCCGGGTCTGTTCATGTCTTCTGGCCGCGATGCGGCATCTAGTGCTGATAGTTGCCGAGCCAGGCGCGGGGCATGAGCAGCTTGGATCCCGGCACGCGAACCGGATTTGAAGAAGCGCTCAACGCCCTTGTGCCTGAAACTTCGAATCATCTCGCAATTGTAGCGTGTGGCGCCACGCGCCGCAATTTCTGTGAACGTCTTACGGGAAGTTCGAATCCCCGACCCCACCAAAAACAGGGGGTCAGAAAACTGAGCAAGTCAGTTGAACAATCGCTTCTGGGCCGCCATCCCGTCCAGTCAGTGTTCAACTCATGGCTTTTTACTTGCCAGCGCCGGTTGAATCATCTCCCCAGGCCGATGCGCTTTCTGTGTTTGCTCACAGCCAAACCATAGGCTTCTATCAGCAAAGGCTTGATGGCCTCGAACGTGACGGCACTTGGGTTGAGTACGGAAACCCATGACATCCAGCCATAGACCGGGTGAGGGATTAGTTGATCAAGCGCTGTGAAATCATGTCCGGTATCGACGACGCCACCTGCATGAGGTCGGGATGGCTGCTGTCCAAATAATGACCGATACGTTAATTTGGAGATGCCGATGTTCAAGCGAAAAACATCGGATCGATTCAGGTTGGATGCACCATCGTTTTGCCCATCTTTCTCCTTCAGAGTGGCAAAGTAGATGCCTCGAGGAAGCATTCGCTCTGGGTTGTAGAAATAGGAAGTCTCGCCCCACGCTGCAATGGGGTACACATCCACAAAAGTTTTTTGGATGTACTGAGCGATTGAAAACATGTCCATAGGGTTTGCAGGTCAAACAGTACAGCTTGTATCAGCGATATCGAATATTCTAGTCAGGCTTTCTTCTCGCGTTCTGCAACAATCGACTAACCATCCCGTTGCAAAGGATCCCCATCATGATTGGCTACACCTGTGTCGGCACCAACCACCTCGACAACGCCGTGCGCTTTTACAGCGAGCTGTTGAGTCTGTTGGGTGCCAAGCCCCCCCTTTCAAACAGAGCGAGGGGTGGGCTGGGGCATCAGTCCCGGCAAGCCCATGCTGAGCGTCACGAAACCCTTTGATGGCCAGCCCGCCACGGTCGGCAACGGCACAATGGTGGCCTTAGCGGCTGACAACCCAGAGCAGGTTCAAGCGCTACACGCCAAAGCACTGGCACTGGGCGGAACGAACGAAGGTGCCCCCGGGCCCCGGGGTCATGGGTTTTATGGCGCTTATTTTCGTGACTTAGACGGCAACAAACTGGCGGTTTTTTGCATGATCAATAGCTGAGTTCGAATCCTCGACCCCACCAGAACGTGATTTATGTTGACCTCAGAAAGTTAGCGAAGCGACCCCTACTGGGCCGCCAGATATTTCATCAATACTTCAATTTCAAATCACAGGCGCCCTCGTGGCGCCTGCTTTGTTTGGACCCGGCAGACGGATTTGCCAAGACGGTCACTCATTGGCTAAAATGGCTAAAAACTTGAGGGTTCACGATGAGAGTCTCTGCCACTGAAGCCAAGAACCGATTCGGCAGCCTGTCTGCTCGAGCTAAGCGAGAACCGGTGTTCGTCGAAAAGGCGGGCCAACTCGACACCGTGATCATTTCCGCCGAGCACTACCACGCCCTGCAGGACAACCACGACAAGGCCAGCCGCGCCGGGCGTAAGAAGAGGTTCGAAGCCGAGTTCGGGGACTGGATCGCTGCCGAGAATGCCCGCGTCGAAACGAACGGCGTTCCTGGTGCCGACTTGCGTCCTTGGTGAGGCATGCATGGCCCAGTACGATGTTTTCGCCAATCCGAGCAGTAGCGCCAATGCAGGCATCCCCTATGTGGTGGTGATCCAGAGCGACCTGCTCGATGCCTTGGCGACGCGCCTGACCATACCGCTGGCGGCGCTCGATGCCATCACTCGCATACCGACCGCACTTTGCCCCGTCATCACGGTCAAAGGCAAGCGCCTGCATGCGCTTGCCCACTATGCGGCGCCCTTGCCTGCCAAGGTCCTGCGGCGTCCTGTCGACAATGTCGCAGCGCAGGCATATGCCTTGGTGTCTGCGATGGACACAGTGGTATCTGGCATCTAGCCAGCCCTTTTGGCGTGCCACCTTCACATCCGAAGGATCAGCGGGGTAGGCTGCATCTGGTTCGAATCCCCGACCCCACCAGAAGGCCTTGAGCAGACCTACAAAGCATCGCAGGGACAAAGGCGAAATGGCGGACCGACAAATTACTTGACAACTTGTCACAATTTGTACAAGAATTTTCGTGTCGTATTACGCTGAGGAGATTTTCATGCGCACGCTCACCATTGGTGAATTCAAAGCGCAGTTTTCTGACCTGCTAACCGCCGTGCAGGCTGGAGAATCTGTCGTGGTCTGTTACGGACGTAAAAAAGAGCGCGTCGCCGTGCTGGTGCCCTATGCCCAGTTTTCCGCGCAAGCCGGCAAGCGTCCGCTGGGCTTGCTCAAGGGCCGTGCCCGCTTTTCCGTCGGAAACGATTTCAAACTAAGCGACGAAGAGTTCCTGGCAGCGTGAATTATCTGCTCGATACACATGCCTTCTTGTGGGCCGTCTTCGCTCCGGAAAAGCTCAGTCGCAAGGCAAGGACAGTGATCGCCGACACCGGCCACACGATCCACCTGTCTTCCGTCACCTCCTGGGAAATCTCGCTCAAGTTTGCGCTGGGCAAACTGACGCTCGATGGCTGCACGCCGGAAAGTCTGGTCGGCGTCGCCCGCGAGATGGGGCTGACTCTGATCGCGCCAGATGCGAATGAAACCGCCAGTGCCCATCAATTGCCCCGCATCCCACACAGTGACCCCTTCGACCGCCTGCTGGTCTGGCAGGCCATCCAGCGACAGCATGTCCTGATTACCAAGGATGGCGAATTGCCGGCTTATACTGCGGCCGGCCTCAAGGTACTCTGGTAGAGCAAACACCGTGCTGTCAGCACCGCCTCTGCTAGAAATTACTCAACTCTGCTTTGGCGTCATTTTCTCAACAGTACGGGTTCCCATTGCTGGGGGTATTCTGTCAATACCAAGCGAATGCGCCACTAATGTGGAAATTAGAATTGAGGCGCTGGCCTTTCTGGGTTTTGAAGGTGGCAATCCAGGCCAGGAATTACGGTGACAGTTTACTTAATTCCCTTCGGGAATTAAGTAAACTGTCACCGTAATTCACGGTAAAACTTAGCCACTGTGGCGCCTTTAGAAAAAGGACTGATTCAAGCTGAAAAAAATCCGTGGACCGGGTTTGCGATCAATACTCGCGACATAGGTATTGGGGTTAGCTAGCATCGTTTCAATACTCAAGCCTTTCGGGGTACGAATTCGAAAACCGACGGCTGTTGAGGAAATCGAACCAGAGCTCTGTGGCGTCTCGGAAGTGGGATTTGCAATTCGCGTTGCGCGCGCGAAATCATATGAAGCAAACAGCTGCAGGCTCGAATTCTCTGGTAAACCCAGCGTGGCAGGATTGGCGTAATTCCATCGTATTTCACCCAGCACACCAAAGCCTCGCTCGCCAGACAAAATGCCGCCATCATAGCCGCGCCCGATTCCTACCCCCCCAAAAAACGTTTGATCCCCGGAAAGCAAGATGTCATTCGCATCTTGGGCCTGTGCCAGCAGCGATAGGCTAAACCGGTTTGGTAGCGACTGCTGACGAGAGATCGAGAGGGTTTGTTTCTGAAACCGCTGGCGAAATCCTTGCGCGGACGAGAGTGGGGCTTGGGAAGGGCTCAAGGAGCCAAATGCATCCAGCCCCTGAAATATACTGAGGCTCGCCTGGGTGCTGCCGCCCCCAAAACCAGATTGCTGGTAACTGAGCGCGACTTCGGCAACGCTCGAGCGATCATGTGAGATAGCTATTCGTTCGGGTGTGCCATGGTTTAAAAAAGCTTCGCTTTCATTAATTGAAAGTCCCGCATCCAAAAAAAAAGAATGCCGCACTGTTCGTAGCAGCGGCATGCGCAGTCGGGGGCTTAGCGACCAGCTTTCGCTGTAAATTCTCAGACTTTTTATAGATCCCGCGGGTCTCGCGATCGCGGCCAGCGTTCCAATCGATAACACACTGCCGGACGATCCCACCGGCCTTGAATAAGAGAGGGTCACCGCGTGCAGCCGATCGAACCCGAACGCCGAATTAGAGAGCCCTACCCCGAGCGAGCCGAGCTGCTCGAACGGACGCGGTACCGTTGCGTTGACCGACATTCCCCAGGGGCCAATGAACTTTGAGCCAAAGTTGTTTAAGCCAAGGCTGTAGCTGACCTTTTGCGGCGGGGACAGGGTGACCACGAGTTCTGAGGAGCCGAGCACTGCACCTGGCCGAAGGGTACCCGTTGCCCCCATCCCCGGAAGGTCGTTCAGAATCAGCAACGCTTGCTCCAAAGATCTCAGATCAATTGGTTTCTTATCAACGACCTTTGAGATGATGCGCTCCACAAGGCGGCGGTCCGGACCGTCTGTGCCGTCCACAAACGCCTCGCTGATAAAGCCCTCAATAATCTGGACGGTAAAGACACCATCTTTGACCTGCTGCGGCGGAATCAGCACCCTGGTGAGAAAAAACCCATCTTTGCGATAGCGGTCCTCCAGAAGCCGAACTCGTTCCCGAAATGCTTCCAGGGAGATTCTCTGACCAAAAAGCGGCTGAAAAAGCGCCAGCATTTCCTGCTCGGAGTAGCGCGTACCACCGTCGAATTTGACGCCTTTTAGTTCAAATTCGAGTTCATCGACTGCGCGCGGCGTTGCTGACTTCTCCGGTGACTGAATCCGAAGGTCAAACTCGGGTAGCCGCGGCAAGGGCACCGGGACCCGCATCCGAGAGGTATCTGCATCGGGCGGGATCAGCCGTGGTTGGGCTTGTGTATCTGTGGCAGTGGCCCAATAGGCCAGAGCAATGCCCGTAAGGGTTAGGGCAACGCGAGGCGATGTCTTCTTGCAGGCATTATTCAAATTAAAGTCGATCTTCAACCCAGTCCTTCGGTAATGTTTGAGGGTTTGCGAGCTACTTTTTCTCGGTCCCCAAGGCAGCACTTCTCATGCTCTCAAGAATCGCATCTGCCTGCGCAATGCAGCCTTTTTCCAGCAGCCAAGCTACCAAGACAACAGGGTTATCGACCGCCTTAGGGATGGCGGAGAAACTAATGGCGTGCTCCTGCTGATCGATATTTACCAACATCGTTGTCATGCCCTGAAAGCGTGACAGTGGCGGCATTCGCATCTGCGCCTCCCCAGCCTTCCACTCAAAGTCAGCGCGCCATGAGCGATCGGCGGCAAAGATGACAAAAGGCAGGGTCTGATCGGACTCGGGCCGCCACATGACGGGCACTTCGCCTTCTTGCAGGCATCGCTGGCCGGGGCGGGTGACGTCCACAAGCCAAGGCGAGGGAAGTTTTACTGAGCCGGCACCAGAGCGAACGACACCGATTGAGCTGGTGCGGGCATCTCGCGAGGCAATCAGCACGGATAGTGCTTGTTTGGGATCGGGTGCGCCAGCAGCAGCATCCATCAGCGGGCCATTGAACGGCCCACGCCGGGTAACGGTCTTTCCGTCTGGCCCGATGACCACGAGCCGCTCGCCTTCCTTCAGGCTTATGCTCTGGGTACTGTCGACCGAGCCACCGACTTTAAAGGCTGTTCCTCGGGACTCCATGATCACCATCGGTGCGCTTAACGCCAGTGACGGAAGCCCGCCGAGACAGAGCATTGGTGCGATTGTGAGCAGCCGCAGCAACCGAGGTAACAGTCTGGCAATCGAATCCATGAGCGGTCTACCTTGGCGTATTGCCCGGCCCTGCCGGGGTGGGTGTGGTCGATACAGCGGCCGCGACCGCGGTGCCGCGAGGCAGCGGGAGAGTAATGTCAGCCGCGCCGTCACCCACCAGCACAAAGGCACCCCAGAAAAATGGATGCGCTGTCTTTTCGGAACCGATCAATCGACGTTGCGCAACTTGAAGCGAAGGACTGATGCCTTGATTGAGATCCTCTCCTGCCGATTCAAAGAGACTAGACATCAGCTGAGTGGTGGCTGCTGAGGGTACCTGCCAGTGACTGACCAGCAGACTTCGGGCGCCGGCGAAGAAGAAGGACTCTGCCAATCCCGAAAGTGCGTCGCCGCCGAAGCGCCCGCCTGCACCAGCGGTATTACATGCCGAGAGCACCACCAGGTCTGCATTGACCCGCATAGAGGCAATCTCACTGGCCTCCAGCAGCCCGTCGTTCTGGCGATCAGTGGACTGGTCTGGTGGTGTGAGTATGAGTCCCGGCTCGGTCTGACATTTCAGCTCCCCCGGCAGCAGCCCATGGGTGGCAAAGTAAAGGACACGATAAGTATCAAGCGACTGATTGCGAAAGGCCTCCTCGGTCGCGTTGCGGCCCACCAGCAGATGGTCTTTTCCGGTCACACCAAGGGCGCGGCTCACCGATGCAATCTCGCTCTCGGTATCGGGCAGGGGCAAAAGACTGGAAATCAGCTCTGGCGATACAGGCCCCTCTTGTCGGCAGCTGGTTGCGAGTGGCGAGGCATTTGGATTGACAACGCGCTGACTTTTTCCGCTCAGCGCTGGATTGCCGACCGCAAAGAGTTTTTTCTCGGGCTTTACGGGTCGATCGATTGTTCTTAAGCTAAAAAAAGCATTCAGCGACGGAACGTGGGAGATGGAGGCCTGCTGCACCAGCCAGGCGGCCTCGCGATAGCGATTGATTTTGGCGGGTTGGGTGACCAGAATCGAAAACGGCAGGCTGGCAAGCGCACCTGTGGGGGCAACAACCAAATGGGTCAAGCCCTTGAGCTGCTGTTCGACTTCGCCAAAAAGCGACTTGTACAGCTGATGCGATCGCTCAAGATCAAAATCAATCACAGTCGTACCTTGAATCTCAAGCCCACGGCGCAATGCAGTCACGGCATCCGTAAGGCTTTTTTCGGTTTCTTTCACCTCTCCAATGAAGATGCCATCACGACGAATGAGGGTGACAAAGGCCTCTTTTCTCCCCACCAGAAACGACACAACCCCTTCTTGGGCGCCCAGGCGCCGCCGCATCTCCAGTAGCGTCAGAGGCTTGGGTTTGATGAGGCTGAGATAGTCCGGGAATTTCTGTGAGAGCTCGTATTCGTAATAGGTGATTTCATCGTCGGCCTGCTTGCGCCGGCCGGTCAGGCGGTCCTCGACAATCTTGCTGCGTTGGTCGGCCGGCAACCCCATCTCATAGACCAGCTCAGTGTTGGCGATGTCACGTCGACGTTTGGCCTGAGCGAGCTGATCCAGAAGCTGCTGCATCTCTGGGTTTGTATCGGAGAGTCGGGCTGCCGATTGGGCAATCACTTGGGCCACATTGTCGGGCCGCACATACTGAAAGGCGTCAAACGCCTCGGAAAAAAGCCCCTGAATTTGGGCTGGGTCCTTGAGGGTTTTTGCATAGGCGGTCACGGCCTTGCCAAATGGAATGAGGTCTTCTGCAGAGATGGCTGCCGAAGGCGGGATTTTTAGTCCGCTTAAGAGCTTAAAGATTTCACGATAAGTCACGATGGCGGAGGTGTAGGAGCCCTCGCGCTGATAGGCAGTGGCCAGCGCGGCCAGCACTTGAATGGTCTGGGGTCCATCACCATGTAGCTGTCGGCGTTCGGTGAGCGAGGAGTTGAAGTAAGTCTCCGCAGCAGAGAGACGGCCACTTGCTGAACTGATTTTTCCCAGGGTCAACAAAATATCGGCACGCCAGCCCTTCGG
>Ga0194113_10012066_pt1 | contig 10182 bp, 12 predicted proteins | sample TA2MahC200mmetaG_FD_146193 | JGI IMG/M metagenome (GOLD analysis project Ga0194113, IMG submission 146193) | Freshwater microbial communities from Lake Tanganyika, Tanzania - TA2015017 Mahale Deep Cast 200m | ecosystem: Environmental > Aquatic > Freshwater > Lake | place: Tanzania: Lake... | reverse complement strand
AGATTTATAGTGCGACCATTAGTTTCTATAAAACAAGCCCCCGTACCTTAAAGTGCCCGGGGGCTTAAAGTGGCTAAGTGAAAATCAGGCGCGGCACGGGGAAATGGGCTGGATGCCCGTTTCAGAGGCGTTTTTGGGCATTACAGAGGCTCTGCCGTTTCTTCCTTAACCGCCGAAGGACGTGAAGACCGCGGAGCCGTTTATGGGCTTACTTCTTGGCGTCGGACGCCAGCACGCCGCCCTGCGCCCAGTTTTCCTTGGCGACATCCTGAAAGACCACTATGGTCGCCTCCGGTGTGGTGTGCGCTATGGTTACCATGGCTTCGGTGATGACCCGCGCCAGCTCCGCCTTCTGGGCGTGGGTCCTGCCCGGCCACATCTCAATTCTGATAATAGGCACTCTTCACCTCCCGGTGATAAATTCCAAATGACAATTTACAAATTGCAGTTTGCATTTTGAATTTATCTATTGGAATAGTACAATAGAGATATGAAGCCCAACTGGTTCGATAAGCTCAAGATACGGGTCAAACAGGCGCTTGGTATGAAAACCATCCTTTGTGATAGCTGTGCCTGGGACTGGCGCAGCGCCTGCCGCAATCCGGCAAGACCGAACGCAACGTACTGCCCCGATTATAAGAAACGCGGCACTTAATCAGCTTCAATACAGCTTCGGGCAGGTTTCTCCACGGGCAGCTTTACAGCCCTGTAACATTATGTCAACTATACACCCGTAACCCAAAACCAATAACCAGCTACCCCGCTACTTGCCGGTGTAATCGTAGAATCCCTTGCCAGTCTTCCTTCCCAGGTGCCCTGCCGCAACCATCTTCTTCAGCAGCAGCGGAGGCGCCCATTTGGGGTCCTTAAAGTCGGCATACATCGATTCATATACGTACAGCAGGGTATCCAGCCCCACCAGGTCGGCCAGCGCCAGTGGCCCCATGGGGTGGTTGAAGCCATAAACCATGGCATTGTCTATGTCTTCTTTCGTAGCCAAGCCTGCCTCGTACACTTTCATCGCCTCTATGAACATGGGCACCCCGATACGGTTTGCTATGAAAGCAGGTGTATCCTTGGCTACGACGACCACCTTACCCAGAGATTTCCCGAACGCTTTCATAGTTTCCAGTGTCTCCTGACTGGAGACTATAGTGGTTACCAGTTCGAGCAGCTTCATTAGAGGAACAGGATTGAAGAAGTGCATGCCGAGTACCTTGTCCGGCCTCTTGGTCGCCATCGCAACATCGGTGACAGACAGGCAAGAGGTGTTAGTTCCCATGATTATGCCGGGCGGGCATACCCTGTCCAGGTCAGCGAAGATTTTCTTCTTTAAATTCATGTTTTCTGTAGCAGCCTCGATTACCATGTCGCAATCGGCAAAATCCTCTACCTTTGTGATACCCTTGAGCCTCCCCACAATAGCTGCCTCTTCCTCTTTCGACAGCTTGCCCTTTTCCACGCTCTTCGCCAGATTGCCCCTGATAACCTTCAAGCCCTTATTTAAAAGCTCATCGTTAATCTCCGACACCGTGACCTGATAGCCGGATTGAGCGCAAACCTGGGCGATACCCCCGCCCATAATGCCGCAACCTACTACGCCTACTTTCTTGATAGCCATCGTTACTCCTTCTAAAGTCGATTTTGGTCGCCAAACCTTTTCAACTATATCAAAGTGCAGGCAATAGAGTCAAGCTTTGCGCAGCTATAACAACTTTTGTTGAAGCAATGTTGACTACTTGCAGCAGCAGGAACATGAGTAAAGTACCAAGGTTCGCACACAAAGGTACTAACCGGTTATTAACGCAGCATTCGTTTCGTAATAAACTCTGTATTAAGAGCGTATTAACTGGGAAGTACTTGAGGGTAATCGAACCTTACTTTGGTCTATTTCCCCCGGAATCGGAGGTTCAGGCAGTAACGGAACGCTGGCTTCATCGTTTTATCATTAGGAACGGTCGAATTCGAGAATACGCCTGATACTAAACGCGAAAGAGGCGAAAATGTACGAACGACAGACATCCTCAGTCGAAGGCATGAAAAGCGCCTGGGCTCTTAACGTGCATATAAACGAACTCCTCCAGTTGATGGTGGACAAAGGCGCTTCCGATTTGCATATCACAGTGCCCAGCCCGCCGGTACTCCGCATCGAAGGCGAGTTGGTATCACAGGACCATCTGCCGCCGATCACGCCGGAGGATGCTTCGGTTATATTCGAACAGATTACAAACGAGGAGCAAAAAGAGGTCTTTCGTAAAGAGTTACAGTTGGATTTTGCCTACAGCGTCCCCGGGCTCGCCAGATTCCGCGTCAACGCTCTGCGGCAGCGAGGCTCAATCAGCCTTGCTTTCCGTTTTGTACCGTTCCGGATTCCGTCTATCGACGAACTCCAGTTGCCCCAAATTTGCAAGAAGCTCATCCTCAAGCAAAAAGGGCTTATTTTAATCACGGGACAGGCCGGAAGCGGCAAGTCAACCACCCTTGCAGCCATGATCAATCATCTCAACCAGACCGAAAGACGAAACGTTATCACTATAGAAGACCCCATCGAGTTCCTGTTCAGCAACAACAAGTGTATTATCCGTCAGCGCGATCTGGGAAATGACGCCCGTTCCTTCCACTCCGCCCTGGTCAATGCGCTCCGCCACGACCTGGATGTGATAGTAATCGCAGAGCTGCGCGATTTGCACACTATCAGCACGGCTATAACGGCGGCAGAGACAGGTCATCTCGTGCTGGGTACGATGCACACGATAGATGCTGCACAGTCAATCGACCGCATGATAGATATTTTCCCCGGCGACCAGCAGCAGCAAATCAGGTCGCAATTGTCCCAGGTACTTGAGGCTGTATTTTCACAGACGCTGCTATCCCGCATCGGAGGAGGGCGCATAGCCGCGTTTGAAATAATGATCGCTACCGCTGGTATCAAGAAACTTATCCGCGAAGGCAGAATACACGAGATAAACTCCAACCTCGAGCACGGTGCAGCGGAGGGCAAGCAGACCATGGAGCAGGCGCTCAATGACCTGATAAAGAAGAACATCATTGACAGAGAAGAAGCGCTGGCAAAAAGCTACAACCCCAAAAAATTGCTCGAGTTGCTTCAATAGTCTGAACACTGAATGCTGACCGCTGAGAACTTGTCCCCAACTTCACCAGCCCTGGCTTAATCTCGTGGCGAGTCTGCGGGGCAAGCCGCGCTCCCGCATCCTCTGCTGAGTGAGCGCAACATCATAAGGCACGCGGTAGTGCCGGATAATCTGCAGTTCGCTGTCGTAGATAGCGTAGCCGGCGCGGGGGTCGCCGTCGCGGGGCTGTCCCACACCTCCGGGGTTGATAATCAGCCTGTTCCCCCCCAAAGCAATGGCTGCATCGTGAGAAAGTTCATGAAGCAGACATTCCCCGCTTTCCTCAACCAGTTCAAACATTAAAGGCACATGGCTGTGCCCCACCAGGCAGAGATTGGTCTCAAAATAATCGAAACTGACTTTTGCGCTATACGTGGAAACAAGGTACTCCCAGATCGGCTCGCGCGGGCTGCCGTGAGCCAGTGTAAAATCACCTTCAACAATTGTCAGCGGGAGATCAGCAAGATATTCCACTTCCCGGGCGTCCAACTGCTCTCCGTTCCAGCGACAGGCGAAGGCTGCTTCAGGATTGAAGTCCTCGATATCTATCTTGCCTATGGCTCCCAGGTCGTGGTTTCCGGCAACGCAGATGTGGTCGTACTTATGTAGCAGCGCGATGCACTCTCCGGGGTCAGGGCCATAGCCGACGATGTCGCCCAGGCACCAGATAAGCTGTACTCCACCTCTTGCTTCGATGTCCTGAAGCACTGCCTGGAAAGCGGTGAGGTTGCTGTGAATGTCTGAGATAATAGCATAGCGCATTTTCAAACACGGTTACTATACCAGCTTTTGCCCTATTTGAATACCTGTTCTGGAGCCATCAGCCGTCAGCTTTCAGTCTTCAGTCTCACATTTAGGCTGACCGCTGATAGCTGAAAGCTAATTCTATCGGTTGTGAACTTATCCCAAACTGGCTATAATCTCAGCCATGAAAGTGTGGGAGCTTGGAGAGTTCGGCTTAATCGACCTCATCGCCAGGACTGTGGGCAAACCGTCGCGAGAGGAGCTTGTCCTGGGCATCGGCGACGATACCGCAGCCTGGCGCACCGGGAAATCCATCCAGCTTGCCACCACCGATATCCTGATACAGGATGTGCATTTCAATCTCGATAATGTAACCTGGCGCGATTTGGGCTGGAAAGCGCTGGCGGTGAATATCAGCGATATCGCCGCTATGGGCGGAATGCCGTGCTATGCCATGGTCTCGCTGGGACTGCCTCCGGATACCGAGGTAGCCAGCGTTAGAGAACTGTACCGCGGCATCAAAGATATAGCCGGGAAATTCGACGTCGATATCGTGGGCGGCAACATCAGCAAAGCCCCGGTGGCCATTATCGACGTTAGCTTAATAGGAAAAGCCTCCCAGGTTTTGCTCACCCGTTCGGCAGCCAAGCCGGGCGATCTGATTGCAGTTACCGGCTATCTGGGGACTTCGGCGGCAGGGTGCAGGATGCTCAAGTCAAGTCTCAAGCCGGACAAAAGCATGACCGTTTTGTTGAAGAAAGCCCACCTGCGCCCCAATCCCAGGGTCGCGGAGGCACAAATACTGGCAAAAAACGGAGTGAAGGCTGCCATCGACATCAGCGACGGCTTGATAAGCGACCTGACCCATATCTGCGAGGCGAGCAAGGTCGGAGCCAGAGTGCAGATGGACAGGCTGCCCGTCCATCCCAGGGTGAAAGCTGCCTTTAAAGACGAAGCTATGGCCATGGCTCTCTCCGGCGGCGAGGACTACGAGCTTCTGTTTACCGCGAAAAGCAGCGTTATCGACAAGATTAGAAAGATTATGTCAACTCGATTTACCGTGATAGGCGAGATAACAAAAGAGCATTCGGGGAAGGTAACTCTACTAGATAGGCAAGGAAAAACCGTAAACTGGGACGAGCGAGGCTGGGACCACTTCAGGTCGCAGGGTCAGGAAAAGGCGTGAAACGCTTAGAGGTCGTCAGCAACAGCGCTGCGCAGACCAGAAGGCTGGGCAGCCGGCTGGGAGAACTGGCAGCGCCCGGCGATATCGTTCTTCTGGTGGGAAAGCTAGGGGCCGGCAAGACCTGCTTCACCCAGGGCATGGCAAAAGGTCTCGGCATCGATGAATACACTGCAAGCCCCTCTTTTGTGCTGGTGAGAGAGTATCAGGGCAGATTGCCCCTGTATCATATCGACCTCTATCGTCTGGACAGGCTGGAAGAGGTCGTTGATTTAGGGCTGGACGATTATCTGTACGGCAAAGGCGTTTCCGTGGTGGAGTGGGCGGACAGAGGTTTGAACGCCCTGCCCGAAGAGCACCTGCTTATAAAAATCGAGCACCTTGCCGCAACGAAACGCAGGCTCACCTTCGAACCTGATGGTATAAGATATGTCAATATGGTATCGAAGCTGAAGAGCATCAGGCGGAGGTCCAAGAAATAGACATGGAGCTAGCTATCGATACCTCCACTGAAATTGCAGGCATCACCCTATCTTCTGAAGGCAAGGTTATAGCCGAGCTGACCTGGCGGGCAGGACAGAACCACACCGCCGGACTCATGCCGAACCTCAACCACTTGCTGGCACAGGCTAAATTGAGCCTCAAAGACATAAACGGTATTATCGTGGCGAAAGGTCCCGGCAGCTTCAACGGACTCCGTGTCGGAATGAGCGCAGCCAAAGGGTTTGCGTCAGCGCTGAATATCCCGTTGGTAGGAATAAGCACGCTCGAAGTCGAGGCATTCCCCTACTCCTCAACAGGTCTGCCCATCTGCCCCATATTCAATGCGGGACGCGGCGAGGTCGCCGCTGCCCTATTCCAGACCAGACGAGGGAAATGGCTCCGTCTGACCCAAGAGCACATAACTACAATAGAAAGTCTGGTTAACGATATTAAAGCTCGTACCATCTTCTGCGGCGAAATAACACGTGATATGCAACTACAGCTTAAAGCAAAGCTGGGACGTAAAGCCTCGATTGTCGATAGCAGCGCAGCGCTGCGGCGGTCTGGCTATCTCGCCGAATTAGGCTGGTCGAGGTTGAAGGCTGGAGATTTCGATAACACAGCCACGCTTGAACCTCTCTACTTGAGGCGTCCGTCTATTACTATCAGCAGCAAAGGCAATCTACCACTGCCCGAATAATAACTTTATGTAAAGTTAATCGAGCGTTTCCACACATGAAGAAAGCATATTTGCTCACCGGCGAGCCCGGATGCGGCAAGACTACCATAATTAAGGAAACGCTCGCCAGAGCTAACAAGAGCGCCGGCGGCTTTTATACCGAGGAAATTCGCAATCAGGGAAACCGGCAGGGATTCAAAATCGTCACGCTCGATGGTAAGAGCGCTGTGCTGTCTCACATCGATATGAGCAGCCCTCATAAAGTCAGCAAATACGGAGTCGACACGGATAACATAGATAAAGTTGCAGTGCCTGCCATTGAGGAGGCGATACGGATTAAGGATGTAATTGTGATTGACGAGATTGGCAAGATGGAGCTTTTCTCGCAATCGTTCCAGGACGCCGTGCTCCGAGCCCTCAGCAGCGAAAAGAAGACGCTGGGCACTATCATGCTTGCTTCTCACCCCTGGGCTGATAAAATAAAACAACGGCCCGATGTAGAAATAGTGAAGATGACAAGGTCCAATCGCAGCGAGGTGCTCAGCAAAGTGCTCGACTGGCTGAGAGTCTGAAAAATATCGTCAGTAACAACAAGTGTCGTTGCGAGGAGCGTAGCGACGAAGCAATCTCGCGGGATGAAGATGAAAAGACGCTGAGATTGCCAAGCTTCGCTCGCAATGACATAAGAAAGGAAGAAATGGAAAGAACTCTGGTATTAGTGAAACCCGATGCAGTGCAGCGAGGTTTAATCGGAGAAATAATCTCCCGCATCGAAAAGACCGGACTTAAGCCCGTAGCATTGAAAATGTTACATATGGATAGAGAATTAGCGGGACGGCATTACGCAATCCATCAGGGCAAACCGTTCTTCGAGGGTCTGGTAGGCTTCATCACATCAAGCCCTCTGGTGGCTGCTGTCTTCGAAGGGCATAACGCGGTGGAGGTAGTTCGCAAGACAATGGGAGCCACCGACCCGGTCAAAGCGGCGCCGGGCACGATTAGAGGCGATCTGGCGCTGGATATAGGTCGCAATGCGGTACACGGCTCCGATTCGAAAGAGAACGCAGAAAAGGAGATTAACCTGTTCTTCTCACCTAAGGAAATAGTCAGCTACAAAAGGAACGTGGAGCCGTGGATTATAGAATCCTGACCACAGGGGTTGCTTTGCTCCACAGATGCTCCAGGTCATAATATTCTCTCTGAGACTGAGCAAAGACATGCACTATAACACGGCTGAAGTCGAGGATTACCCAGCCCGAATCCGCATCGCCCTCGCGGCGGTAGAGGTGCACGCCATTCTTACTTAGAACCCGGTCGATTTCATCGCAAATGGCATTAATCTGGCGGTCGCTGTCGGCGCTGCAGATAACAAAGTAATCGGCAAAGGAAGAGATTTGCCTGATATCCAGCATTAATATGTCAGTGGCCTGCTTATCTAAAGCGGCTTCCGTAGCCTTCTTCGCTATCTCAGCAGATTCCAGATTCGCCCCCCCTGCCTTTATCTGCCCCTATTATAGCACGCCCGTCACCATGTTCAATCAAGACACAGAACAGTAACCCGCTTTCTTGAGCATCTTCTCTCACTTTTGGCGAGTTTATTGTCTATATTGTATTGACTTTAGCAGCAAGCGATGGTATCATATTATTGCAAATGATAATCATTTGCAATAAGCTTCGAAAGGAGCTGAATGCCAATGAGAACAAGCACCGGCCAGCCTGCCCTCACAGGAAAACGTGCTACCAGTCAGCGCAGGCTCCTGTTGGACCTCATCCTGCAGAACGAAGGACATCTTGATGCCGATGAGCTTTATCGTAGAGCTCGCGAGCAGGAGAGCACTATCAGCCTGTCCACGGTCTACCGCAACCTCAAACTGTTCAAGGAGCTTGGCCTTGTAGATGAGTTGCATTTCGCCGAGGCGCATCATCACTATGAGGCGAAAGCCCCTGCCCAGCACCATCACTTAGTCTGCCTGGGCTGCGGTAAGGTCATCGAGTTCACAAGTCCCCTGACAGAACGTATGAAATCCCAAATTCAGAGGGAGAACGACTTCACCGTAACCGGTACAGAGGTCCGGATGAAAGGTTATTGTGCCCGCTGTCAAACGTCGCACACTGAATGAACTGCCGGTGCTTCTAAATGGTCGGTTGATTTAATCGAATTGCCTGGAGTTGCGAGGTGAATAGTTGGATGCCAATGTGAGCAAACAAACAACGCTGGCACGAATGAGTTCGGGGCAAAGCGGCACCGTTATCCAGATTGCCGGAGGCCAAAATCTGACCCAGCGCCTTCAAGCGCTGGGAATCAGACCCGGCAAGCGCATAACAAAGGTCAGCGCCATGTTCGGCCACGGTCCTGTAACCGTTCAGGTTGACAACACTCAAATTGCCCTGGGCTTCGGCATGGCCGGAAAGATTTTAGTCGAACTGGATAAATCGAACCCTCGATGAAAATACTTTTAATGGGAAACCCCAATGTGGGGAAGAGCGTGCTCTTCTCCCGTCTCACCGGAGTTAAAGTGGTTACCTCCAATTACCCCGGCACCACAGTGGACTTCACACGGGGTACTATGAAGCTGGGTGAGGAGCAGGCTGAGGTCATAGACGTACCGGGCACCTATACTCTGGAGCCAACCTCCGAAGCTGAAGAGGTCGCTGCCAAGATGCTCGAAGGCGGTGACATTGCTGTCAATGTCGTCGACGCTACCAACCTCGAACGCAACCTCTACTTGACCCTGCAGCTTCTCGAAAGGCAAATCCCCGTAGTAGTAGCCTTGAATATGTGGGACGACACCAAACACAGGGGCATTAATATCGATGTAGCCAAACTGGAGCAAGTATTGGGAGTGCCGGTCGTTCCCACCGTGGCGCTTACCGGACAGGGGATAAAAGAATTGGTAGAGCGAATACCACAGGCGGTATCCCCCCCCGAGCCCGTCCGAACTTCAGATGAAAGATGGGCTGCCGTTGGCAGGATTACCGCACAGGTACAAACGATGTTCCATCGCCACCACACCATTCTCGAACATCTGGGCGATGCCTCGATAAAACCATTCCCCGGACTTCTCATAGCCGCATTTGTCATCTTCGTCTCATTTATGGTTATCCGCACTATCGGCGAGAGCCTTATCAACTACATCCTTGACCCGCTGTTCAACAATTACTGGGCTCCAGCCCTGTTGAAACTCAGCTCATTGCTGGGTTCAGGCGGATTTTTTCACGACATCCTGGTGGGCAAACTAATCAATGGCGATATAGACTTTATGCAATCGTTCGGCGTTCTTACCACCGGCGTATATATATCTTTCGGAGCGGTGCTGCCTTATGTTCTGTCCTTCTATCTGGTTCTGGGCTTTCTGGAAGACCTCGGCTATCTACCCAGACTGGCGGTTTTACTCGATAACCTGATGCACCGTATAGGACTGCACGGCTACGCCATCATTCCCACCATGCTGGGTCTGGGCTGCAACGTCCCTGCCATTATGGCCACACGCATACTGGAGAGCAAACGAGAGAGGTTCATCGCCTCAACCCTCATATCTATCGGAGTGCCCTGTGCCTCCCTTCAGGCGATGATTTTCGGATTAGTGGGCGCACAGGGCATGGGTTATGTGGCGATGGTCTACGGGACCTTATTCGTGGTCTGGGCTGTCCTGGGTTTTATCCTCAACCATACCGTCAAAGGTTTCAGTCCTGAATTGCTTATAGAAATCCCACCCTACCGCCTGCCCAAGCTGCGGCCTTCGTTTAGCAAGCTCTGGATGCGAATCTCAGGCTATCTGAGAGAGGCTGTCCCAATTGTATTCCTCGGCATCTTCGTAATTACCGTGCTCTATGCTCTGGGCGTCTTCGACCATATCGCCTCCGCTTTTGCTCCAGTGGTGAGCGGTTTGTTCGGGCTTCCCAAGGAAGCAGTATCCGCCATAGCCATCGGCTTCCTGCGTAAAGATATGGCTGTGGGGATG
>Ga0194113_10012065_pt1 | contig 10183 bp, 7 predicted proteins | sample TA2MahC200mmetaG_FD_146193 | JGI IMG/M metagenome (GOLD analysis project Ga0194113, IMG submission 146193) | Freshwater microbial communities from Lake Tanganyika, Tanzania - TA2015017 Mahale Deep Cast 200m | ecosystem: Environmental > Aquatic > Freshwater > Lake | place: Tanzania: Lake... | reverse complement strand
AGGAACAGTTTGGGTTCGAGAACTACGTCCGCTTTGCGGAGGCGAAGAAGGGGATCTCCCTCGACGATTACGAGAAAGATTATCGAGCGTACCTGGATGCCACGACCGATACCTATCGGGCGAGAATCACCCCGTGGGTGGAAGAAGAGATCGGCCGGCCCTTTGAGAACCTAAGCCGATATCACGCGCTTTACATGGTTCGTATAAAGCGTTTCGACCATTTCTTTCCCGTAGAGCGGCTCAGAGAAATTGTAGAGAAGACCTTCGCAGGTCTGGGCTTCGGTCTGTTTGCCCGTCGGGACCTGGTGGTGGATCTTTCCGAAGGTCCGGCCAAGAACCCTGACGGCGTTTGTATCGGCGTGGAGATTCCCGGAGAGATTCATGTCCTGATGAAACCGGTGGGCGGATTGATCGATGTGGAGACGCTCTTCCACGAAGCGGGTCACGCGTTCTTTCTCAGTCACATCAGCCCGCAGCTCCCGGTGGTCTATCGGCGCCTGTACCGGTCACCCGCCCTGGACGAGACTTTTGCGTTTCTCTTCATGGAATTGATCGGAAACCCGGTCTGGCTCAACACAATCGCAGGGCTGTCCACGAAGGAGGCGGAGGATTTGGCCGACCTTCTCAGGACCAAACGCCTCTGCCTGATTCGTCGGCATATCGGGAAATTCCTCGCGGAGAAGGAGTTGCACGAAAAGGGGAACATAAAGGATTCCGGCCCGTACTGCAGGCGCCTGGAAGCTGCGACGGGATTTGTGTACGAGCCTGAGGCGTATCTGGTGGATATGGAATCGGACTTCTATTCCCTGGAGTACCTCAGGGCTTGGGCCGGGGCTCACTTGCTTCAGAGCCATCTCGAAGCGGCTTTCGGTAAGGAATGGTTCACTTCCCCCCAGGCCGGCGAACTTCTCAAGCAGGTGGCCTCCGGCGGCAGGCGCGATTCGGTTGAAGAGGTGTTGAGGCCCCTGTGCGGCCGGCCCCCCTATTTGCCCGCATAGGCGGGGCATTGATCTGAAGGGGATCATACGGTATAAAGAAAAATTAAGGATTCTTGGATGCGAGTCGAGATCGGTCAGTGGCGCGCGGCGGACGGCCAATTGAAGCGCGCCCCCGAGTGAAGATCGGTGGACCGATTCAGGCGAAGAGTCTTACGGCTCGCCGGGAACTTGAACAATAGTACATCCCGCGCTCACGGACCGTGCTGTAATTGAGAAGGCGGAACGACCGAGGTGAACGGTATGCCCACCGAACCGATTCGAGAATATGCTGATTCCGACGGACGGTACGGGGTTGTGCAAACCCAGTATGCGCGTTTTGATGGGATCCAACTGGAATCCGGCTTTTACCTCGGGCCCCTCACCGTCGCATATGAGACTTATGGGACCCTTTCACCCAACAAAGACAACGCGGTGCTCGTGGTCCACGCGCTCTCCGGGGATGCGCACGCGGCCGGCAAGGACAAGGACGGGAGGATCGGCTGGTGGGACGCGATGATAGGCCCTGGAAAGGGTATCGATACCGACCGATATTTTGTCATCTGCTCGAACTGTCTGGGCGGTTGTAAGGGAAGCACAGGACCCCGCAGTATCAACCCCGCCACGGGCAAGCCCTACGGACGCTCTTTCCCGCTGATCACCATGAGTGACATGGTCAATGTCCAACGGATGCTCATGGATCACCTGGGCATAGATTGCCTTCTCACCGTGGTCGGCGGGTCAATGGGAGGAATGCAGGCCCTGGACTGGGCGGTCCGGTATCCCAGCCGAGTACGGTCTTCTGTGGTCATAGCCGCCACCGCTCGCCTTTCCCCGCAGGGGATCGCCTTCAACTGGGTGGGCCGGAACGCGATCTACAGCGACCCTATTAGAGCCTGTGGAGACCCCGATAAGACGGCGCTCCGAGAAAAAGACGGCAGAGGGCTTGCCGTAGCGCGCATGATCGGCCACATCACGTACCTCTCCGAGGATACGATGGAGGTGAAGTTCGGCCGGAAACGCAAGCTGACGGATATGGAGGGTTTCCGGTACAGTCTCGGAGAGAACGGAACCGAAGACGGCGAATTTGAGGTCGAGTCTTACCTGGAACATCAGGGAAGCGCGTTCGTAAGACGCTTTGATGAAGACTCGTACATCATCATCACCAAGGCCATCGACTACTTTGACCTGGAAGGACAGTACGGCAGCCTCACCAACGCGTTCAAGGACATCACCGCAAAGATCCTGGTGATCTCTTTCTCGTCGGACTGGCTCTATCCCTCATCCATGTCCCACGCAATCGTCAAGGCCATGCAGGCCAACAAGAAGGAAGTCGCGTTTATAGAGCTGGACCTGCCCTATGGGCATGATTCCTTTCTCGTCAATGCCGGGATTCCTTCCATGACTCGCATCATGAAGGGCTTTTTAAATGGCGTCCGCTGACCTGCCGGAAATACGCACACCATTCGATGAGTTCGAGGTCGGGTTCAACATCATTATCGACCTGATCACACCCGGCACTCGGGTGCTCGACCTCGGCTGCGGATCGGGCACGCTCTTGCAGCGGCTCCGAGACGAGAAGGACGTGGAAGGGTGTGGTGTGGAACTGGAACAGGAGAGTGTGATCCAGTGCGTGGAGCGGGGTATTCGGGTCATGAAGCTTGATCTGGATGACGGTTTGGGCGGGTTCCCGGATCTGAGCTACGAATACGTGATCCTCAGCAGAACTCTCCAACAGCTTATGCGACCGGACCTGGTGCTCAAGGAGATGATGCGGGTCGGGTCCAAGTGCATCATTACGTTCCCGAATTTCGGGCACTGGAAAGTCGCTCTTCAATACTTGATTCGTGGACGTGTGCCCCAATGCTCCACGCACCCGCATCCCTGGTTCAACACCCCGGATATTCATCCCGTGACCATCAGCGACTTCAGGGATTTTATCAAAGAGATCGGCGGAAAGATCGAACGGGAAATCCATATCGTCGGTAACGTTCCCCGGGAGGACGCCTTCTGGGCCAACCGGCGGGCCGAGTGGGGCTGCTGCCTGATCTCCGCCGTGTGATGGGGAGGCTGAGATCCAGTGTGGGCCTCTGGTCCATCCTTTTCAGTTGATGGAGACCATGACAGGAAGATAAGATAAGGTCTGTTTGCGCATCACAGGAGGGGGCGCCCGCAGTCTCGCTCAAGTGAACGTGGGCTCGCCCTTCTTGTTGTTCTGTTTGCCGCCACAGGGATAACCGATTATGGGAACCTATCACGAATTCGATGAAAAAGACCCGATCTTTTCCATAGTTGAAGAGGCAAAGTTCTTTCGCCTGAAGATGGAGGGCGTCGAAATCCGGGAGGAGGACGTCGAGGACTTCCTTGACACCACGGTGGAATGGTTTAGTTCAAACCCCACAAAAGGCATTCTGATCGACTTCAAAAGAGTGAAGATGGTTTGCGGCGAGTTCGCGGAGCAGTTGCGTCGCTACTATGCAGACCTGAAGGCCAAAGGTCTGCCGGTGCGTTTTGTGAACGTGGATCCCCATATCAAGACCGACGTGGACGTTACGAACATCTCGGTGGTTCTGAGCGCGAGTGATTTGGGCAGAGCCGCTGTAAGCGCCAAGGAGATCCTCAAAGACCTGGCCGATGGACTGAGCGACTCGGAACTCATGGCAAAACACGGCCTTTCCGACAAGGGCTTGGAGAGCATGTTCCGGAAGCTGGCAGCCAGAGGACTCATGAGCGAGGCCGATCTCGCCGGAAGAAACGAGAAACTGAGCCCTCCGACCATAGAGGTGGATGCGGAGGAGGGATCCTCCAGAAAGGTCACCGTTGGCGCGATGGAGGTTTTGGTGGATATCGCGGAGGGGTTGTCAAACCAGGAATTGATGGACAAGTTCAAACTCTCGCCCAAGGGCTTCCGAAGCTTGCTGAGAAAGCTCTACGCCAAAAGACTCATCGATCACAAAACCTTCTCTGAACGACGCCGGAACACCAAAGCGTAAGAAATCGCTCACATCTCCACGCCTGAAGCCGGCACGCGCCTCAGGCCGCATATATCACCTCTGCCGTACGGAGGATTTCCTTGCGGCGGAGCGGGTTCTTCAGTCCACCCTTGGCTACTAAGTCCACATCCCGACCAAATATTTCCTTTAGTTCGTCGATCATATGCAGCCAGTCATAGAGCGTGAGGCCGTGCCCGGGCCACAGCTCCACCAGAACGGCCACGTCGCTGTCGGGGCGGAAATCTTCGCTCAGGACCGAGCCAAACAGCGAGAACTCCTTGACCCTCCATTTCTTGCAAAAAGCCTCGATCCGGTCCGTCGGGATGTTCATGCGCGGTTGTGCATTTGGGCCGCTCCCTCAAATGGTCTCCAGGTTGCACTGTAGGGCCAGGTTTGCAGCCTGTTCATCGCTCAGGGCGGGGTTGCGAGTCACAGAGAAGTCTTATTTCTCAGGCACCGCGCCGCACGCTTTCTCGATGTTCCGTTTGCGATTTCAGACAGCATAGCACCGGTTGTTTGTCAAGACAGCCTTTGGTGGATTGCTTCCGGAAGCTGACTCGTCGCATGCTTACGAGAAAGCTTGACCGCGAGGCCCCTATGGCACTAAATTAAATAGTTTGTGTGCGGCGGACGGCCGCCGCCCGGGCCCGGCGAGAGGATGCTTCCATGATCACCCTGATAAAAGGTTTCCACGACATATTGCCCGACGACAGCCCCAGGTGGGAGTTTATCGTGCGCACGGCCGCGGAAACCCTCCGAAGATTCGGTTTTCGCGAGATGACCCCGCCGATCATGGAGCGGACCGAACTCTTCGAACGAGGCATCGGCGAACTGACCGATATTGTGGAAAAAGAGATGTACACGTTCGAAGATCGCAACGGCGAGTCGCTCACTCTCAGACCCGAGGCCACCGCGGGCATGTTGCGAGCCGTCGCGGAGCATTCGCTGCTGCGCAAAGAACCGGTGCTCAAGGTATTCACCATCGGTCCCATGTTTCGCCGTGAACGTCCGTCCAAGGGAAGATTCCGTCAGTTCTTCCAGGTCGACGCGGAAGTGGTGGGGGATGATTCGCCTTTCACTGACGCGGAAGTGATCGCTGCCGCCCACGCGATCATGACTAATATCGGCGCGACCGGGCTCATGATGGAAATAAATTCGGTTGGATGCCCCGAATGTCGCGCGCGCTACCGGGTGGTGTTGCAGGATTTCCTCAGAGCCTACCTGACGGAGCTTTGCGATGACTGCCGACGAAGATACGAGCGGAATCCGCTGCGAGCGTTGGATTGCAAGGTTGCGCGCTGTGAGGAGATCGCGCGGGACGCGCCTTTAATCCTCGACCATCTTGATGAGTCCTGCCGGAGTCACTTCCAGGCCGTGCAGGACGCGCTGCGCATGCTGGGCATCCCGTATCGCATCGAGCCCCGGATGGTTCGAGGACTGGACTACTACACGAGAACCGCGTTTGAGATCGTCCATGAGGAGCTGGGCAGATCAAAGGCCGTGGGAGGCGGCGGTCGATACGACAGCCTCCTCAAGGAACTGGGCGGCCCTGACGTGGGCGGAATCGGGTTTGCCATCGGGCTGGAACGGCTCTCCATGGGCCTCTCCGACGACGATCCGCGCTTCACGCGATCAATCGACGTGTACGTGGCGGCTTTAGGAGATCGGGCCCAGCCCGAAGCCTTTCGGATTCTCGACCTTCTGCGCAAGGCGGGAATCGCCGCGGACACCCGGTATTCCACAAAGAGCCTCAAGGCCCATCTGAAGGTCGCGGACCGCTTCCGAGCGACCAGGGTGGTGATGTTGGGTGATAATGAACTCGAACGCAACGAAGCAACGATTCGCGATATGAACACCAAAGAGCAATTCACCGTGCGAATAGAGAACATCGTAGCGTTTCTGCAAGGAGCCGAATCTTGAAACTCGACTTCCTCAATGGATGGACGCGCACGCACCTTTCGACCGATTTGGGCAAAGACCTTGTGGACCGGGAAGTCATTCTCATGGGCTGGGCGCTCAGACGCAGGGACCATGGCGGAGTGATATTCGTGGACCTGCGCGATCGCGGGGGCCTGGCGCAGGTGGTGTTCAATCCGGAGTTTGCGCCGGAAACGCACCGAAAAGCTCATCATCTGAGGCCTGAATGGGTTGTGGCAGTGAGAGGGGTGGTCCGTCTTCGACCGGAGGAATCGATTAATCCCGATCTTCCCACCGGCGCCATTGAGGTCTTCGCGAAGGAGCTCAGGACGCTCAACTCATCAGAGCCGCCTCCGTTTCCGCTCGATGACGAGACTCCGCCGACGGACGCGGTGCGCTATCGATACCGATACCTGGACCTGCGTCGCGAGGGAGGAGCGAGAAAGTGCCTGCTGATCAGGCACCTCGTGGCTGCAATCGTGAGGGATTTCCTGAACAAAGAGCATTTCATCGACGTGGAGACCCCTTTTCTCACGGTGAGCACGCCCGAAGGCGCACGAGATTATCTTGTTCCCAGTCGAGTGAACCCCGGGCAATTCTACGCGCTCCCGCAATCTCCGCAGATCTTCAAGCAGCTTCTCATGGTTGCGGGATTCGAGCGGTACTACCAGATCGTTCGCTGCTTCCGGGACGAGGATCTTCGAGCCGACCGGCAACCTGAGTTTACTCAGGTGGACATGGAGATGTCCTTTATTGAGGAAGATACAATCTTTGATATCATCGAGCGCCTTATGGCTCGTATCTTCTCGGAAGTCCTGGAGGTTAACCTGAGGATTCCCTTTCCCACACTTCCGTACGATGAAGCCTTGAGGCGATTCGGGTTGGACAAGCCCGATATGCGCTTCGGCATGGAGTTGACAGACTTATCGGACATCGTAAAGGAGACGCAATTCGGCGTGTTCCGCGCTGCGGTCGAGTCAGGCGGTATTGTCAAGGCTTTGAAGGTGACCGACGGAGAGCGACTCTCCCGAAAGGAGCTGGATGACCTTCGGGATTTCGCTGCCATCTACGGCGGAAAAGGAGTTGCCTACGCGCGGATCAAGGACGGTGGCGAATGGCAATCGCCGATTGCCAAATTCCTCTCGGATGACGAGCGTGAAAAGATCGTTGCGCAGGTGGACGCGAAGCCAGGGGACCTGGTCCTCTTTGCCGCTGACAGCGTGCAGGTCGTGAACGATGTGCTGGGCAATCTTCGTAACAGCTTGGCTCAGCGCCTGGGAGAGATCCCGCACGGAGAGAACCGATTCGTCTGGATCACCGAATTTCCCATGTTTGAGTATAATGAAGACGAGGGGCGCTTCCAAAGCATGCACCATCCGTTTACCGCTCCGCGGCAGGAAGATTTGTCTCTGCTTGAAAGCGACCCTGCAAAGGCGCGTTCAAGAGCATACGATCTGGTGCTCAATGGATCTGAAATAGGAGGCGGGAGCATACGAATCCACCGGAGCGACGTGCAGAAGAAGGTCTTCTCAGCTCTCAAAATAGGCCCTGAAGAGGCTGAGGAGAAGTTCGGATTCCTGCTGGAGGCGCTGCGTTACGGCGCGCCGCCCCACGGAGGCATCGCTCTGGGATTCGACCGACTCGTGGCCATCATAACGGGATCGGAATCCTTACGGGACGTAATTGCATTTCCCAAGACCCAGAGGGCGACGTGCCCGCTCACCGGCGCGCCCGCTTCAGTGACTCCCGATCAGCTCCGAGAGCTGAGCTTGAAAATTGTTAAGAAGTAGCAAGGAGACGAGACATGGCCAAATTTGATCCGAAAAAAGGAGTCATGTACCATGAGTTCAACAAATTCGACAAAGAGAGATCCGTCCGCGAGGTGAACGAACCCAATTTGCTGCGGAACATCTTTCCGTACAGCGAAGTGCCGAAGGTGGATTTCGACTTTGCCATTCTTCCCATAAATCCTGCGCGGACCTTCCTCATTACCGACACCACCTTTCGAGACGGGCAGCAGGCCAGGCCGCCTTTCTCGGTGGAGCAGATCAGCCGGCTCTTTGACTTCCTGTGTCAGCTTTCAGGGCCTCGCGGGATTGTTCGCCAGTCGGAGTTCTTCCTATACACCAAAAAGGATCAACAGGCCGTCGAACAATGCAAGGCAAAAGGTTATCCCTATCCGCAGGTGACCGGCTGGATCCGAGCCAACAAGAAGGACCTTTCTCTGGTCCGGGCAATGGGGCTTACGGAGTCCGGCATCCTCACGTCGGTCTCCGATTATCATATATTCCTCAAGATGGGTCTGAATCGCAAGAAGGCCGTGGAACAGTACCTCGATATCGTCCGAGCCGCCATAGAAAAAGGGATCGTCCCCCGGTGCCATTTCGAGGACATCACCAGGGCCGACATCTACGGCTTTTGCGTGCCTTTTGCCCAGACGCTCATGCAAATCCGTGAAGAGTCCGGAATGGACGTGAAGATTCGCCTCTGTGACACCATGGGCTTCGGCGTAACCTATGCGGGCGCCGCGCTTCCCAGGAGTGTGCCAAAGCTCGTCCGAGCGTTTATCGACGACGCCAACGTGCCGGAGGACCTCCTGGAATGGCACGGGCACAATGACTTCCATAAGGGGGTGGATAACGCGGTCCACGCGTGGCTCTACGGCTGCTCGGCAGTAAACGGGACCTTGCTGGGTATCGGCGAGCGCACCGGCAACACCCCCATTGAAGCCCTCATGATCGAGTACATGGGCATCCGGGGACACGCGGATGGCATGAACTCACTCATACTCAAAGACGTCGCCGAATACTTCGAGTTGGAGCTCGGACATCGAATCCCAGACAACTACCCTCTCCTGGGCAAGAACTTCAACGCCACCAGCGCGGGAATACATCTGGACGGAAACATCAAGAATGAAGAGATATACAACATATTCGACACCGCCCTGATACTGGGCAGGCCTCCCTCGATAAATATCACGGACAAGTCGGGAATGGCCGGTGTCGCGCACTGGATCAACACCCATATGGAAGTCCCGAGAGAGGAGAAGATCGGGAAACACCACCCGGCGGTTACAAAAATCTACGAGGCTATCTTGGCGCAGTACGAGAAGGGACGGGTAACCGTCATGTCCGACAAAGAAATGATGGCTCTGGTGAAACGCTATATGCCCGAGCTTTTCATATCCGACTGGGATCGGGCCAAGCTCATCGCCAAGGAAATGGCCTACAAGATTATTGAGGAATTCACCATGAGCGCGCCCATGAGGTCAGGCAAACGGCCTGTCGTCGATAAGGCCATGGGAGAGTTCATCAAGCATTATCCGTTCATCCAGTACTGCTACGTGGTGGACATGGAAGGAAAGCGGGTTGCCGATCGGGTAACGGATATCGCGGACAAGGCCAAGTACACGAGAATATTGCCGGAGGAAGATTTCTCGGACAGGGAATGGTTCATCGGCCCGGTAAAGGACGGGCGGGTGCATATCGTGGGGCCGTTCATATCCCGAATCACCGGTGTCCTGTGCATAACGGTCTCAGCCCCTATCAGGGACAAGAGTGAGCGTATGCGAGGCGTATTCGGCGCCGACATACGACTGGAAGAGCTCATGCGGGTGGAAAACGAGCTCATGGAAGAACACGGCGTCGATTTCACGGAGAAAGACATCCGCAACCTGATGAAGAGGTACGAATACCGCTGAATGCCGCGAAAGCTCTGACGGCTTAACATCATACCAAACGGGCAGAGTTTGAACCTGCCCCCGCCAAATAATCCTCGTCATCAAGGACCACAGGCGGGCCGGGCCCCCGGATCGCGGCGCGTGTCCATGTGACCGTCGAGGCGGCTCTTCGCGATCGCGGGAGGTCTGTTCCGAGGCGACAGGATCCTTTCCGCTCATAGTATAATAAACTACCCTTTCTGCGGTGTCGGAATCGGATCCATATCTTCTCGCAAGGAGTTTGTGAGCGGGTTCCGAGATCAGCTTCATCCACCTGAACGCGGGAAGGGGTAAAAACATATCCCATCGGAATGCGCAAGAAAGAGCGCTCACCAGCAGAAAATGCTTGACTATAATAATTAAAGCAGTCTAGGCTGGATGTACAATATTGCCTGAAAACCTACCCCCTTTTGAATGGATCTTGGGAGCGGCGCGTTTCCGGGGGGAGATTGAGTGCTCGACGTCAACTACATTTGTGCAGTGACGACAATTACACTTGTGCATGGTGATGGTTGATATCCAGGTCAGGTATTGTTGACCTGGGGCGGTTACCTAAACCTCCTTGGAGACTTTTTTCTCTT
>Ga0194113_10012063_pt1 | contig 10185 bp, 10 predicted proteins | sample TA2MahC200mmetaG_FD_146193 | JGI IMG/M metagenome (GOLD analysis project Ga0194113, IMG submission 146193) | Freshwater microbial communities from Lake Tanganyika, Tanzania - TA2015017 Mahale Deep Cast 200m | ecosystem: Environmental > Aquatic > Freshwater > Lake | place: Tanzania: Lake... | reverse complement strand
TATTACCACTAAAAAAATGAAATTGTCTTTTAATTTGATCTTTTTCATATTTTACCGCCATATGATATTGTGTGATGAGCATTTATTGATTTCTCAATTATTTCTTCTTTTGTAGTCTTGCTTGTTTCGAATTCATGAACGATTTTCCCTCGCCGCATTACTAGAACTCTATTAGTATTTTCCATAATTTCCTTAAACTCTGGAGATATAAGTATTATACCCATGCCTTTACCTGCAAGATCGTGAAGGATTTTATATATCTCACTTTTTGCAGCAACATCAATACCAGATGTTGGATTGTCAAGAATAAGGACTTTAGGATTTGTTGAAAGCCATTTAGCAAGAGCGACTCTTTGCTGGTTTCCACCTGATAACTTGTTTACCAACACACTGCTGAAAGGCACTTTTATCTTTAGTTTTTCAATCCATGAAGCTGCAGTATTGTTTATTTTATTATTGCTTAAAAGCTTTAATTTATTTAAAACAAAATTAATTATTGTAATAATGATATTTATGCTGACAGGTTGTATAAGTATTAGGCTCTCTCTTTGCCTATCTTCTGATATATAGGCAATACCTATTTGTTTTGCCTGACTTGGAGAAGTAATGCTTATTTGCCTGCCTTCAAAAATTATCTTTCCGGAATCAGGTCTTGTCATTCCAAATATTGACAAGGCAAGTTCTGTTTTCCCGGATCCAAGAAGCCCTGTTATGCCAAGTATTTCATTAGCATAAAGTTTAAAACTAATATCTTTATAATTTCCCCTTTTAGAAAGATTTTGAAGTTCAAGAAGAAGTTTATCTGATTTATTGTGCTTAAAGATAGTCTCAGTTATCTTGCTGCCTGTCATATGAGATATTATTTTAGTGCTATCAAGCTCTTCTTTTAAGAAAGTGCCTACTATTCTTCCGTCTCTTAAAACAGTTATTCTGTCGGATATTTCAAGGACCTCATTTAGCTTGTGACTTATAAATATTATAGATATTCCTTCTTGGTTTAATTTCTTGATGATCTTAAAAAGATTATCTGTATCGTCTTGAGATAGTGATGATGTAGGTTCGTCCATAATGAGGAGCTTAACATTGCAATTTATAGCTCTTCCTATTGCAACAAGCTGCTGCCTGGCTGTAGTGAGATCTGAGACATTTGTGTCTGCGTCTATATCAAGCCCAAGAAGTCTCAATATTTTTGCTGCATCTTTTTTTATCTGTCTCCAGCTGATGAACTGGTATCCTTTTTCAATAATTTTTGCAAAGGATATATTTTCTGCAACGCTTAAATTCTCCATTAATGAGAAGTCCTGAAATATGACTTCTATTCCTTTTCTCATTGATTCTATCGAGCTTAGCGAGTACTGCTGTTTCCCTTCAATAAAGATCTCTGCGCCAGGGTCTGGAGTTATAACTCCAGCAATGATTTTGCTTAAAGTGCTCTTTCCTGACCCGTTTTCACCAACCAGGCCATGCACTTCACCTTTTTTAATGGTTAGACTTACGTTTTCTAGAGCTTGAACACCAATAAAACACTTGCTTACATTTTCTAATCTTAAAAAATCATTATCCATTTGTCTAACTTTCTAAAATATTATTGATTATGCATTTAAACTAAAAGAACGATTTTTTCATTATACACATACTGGCAGCTAAATACTATAAAATTTAACTGCCAGTATGTGTTTATCAAATTAGTGTAAATCTTTAACTAGAATTGGTACTCATCTACGTTTTCAGCTGTAAAATCTGTATAGCTTCCCGGAATAACGATTTTTCCGTCTACTTTTATCTTGCTTCCAAGATTAGGAACTTCCATTCCATCAGTTATCTCTTTGCCTTCAAGAGTCATATAAGCAATCCATGCTGTTACATATGAAATGTTTGCGGGATCCCAAAGAGTTGCAAGATTAAGAGAGCCATTCTTTAATCCTCTTGCACAAGATTGAGGTGTTCCTGTTCCAAGAGTTGCAAGGCCTAGTTCTTTTTCTTCGTTAGCAAGCGCAATGCCTGGAACTCCGCCAGATCCTAGACATATAATACCTTTAAGGTTCGGATAGGTTTTCACAAGATCTAATGTGATTTCATAAGCTTTTTCAGCTTTTTCTTCTGTAGGTATATTTGTCTCTGAAATAAGTTTTAAGTTCGGGTATTTTTCAGCTGCATATTCTTTAATATAATTAAACCAGATTAGATGATCAGGAGTATCTATCTGACCAGTAAGAATAACATATTCTGCTGAATCTGTTCCCATAAACTCAACAAGTTTGTCTAGCATATGATATGCGTATTCCTTATCATCAAGAGATCTAACATCCCAAGTGATTGCTGATTCTTCAACAGGAGAGCTGTATGACATTGTAAGGATACCTTCTTCAGCAGCCCTTTTTAAAACTGGAACGAATGCATTAGGATCTAGAGCGCATGCAAGTATGGCATCTACTTTTTTTGCTATTAAGTCGTTTACTATTTGAACCTGGGCAACGGAATCAGGATCTACGGCACCCTTTTGATAAGCATTTATTCCAAAGTCTTCATTAGCTTTTTTAAGACCTTCAAGTCCCCTGTCAAAATATGGGTGAGGTGCAAGCTTAGGTATATCCACAATTTCCCAAACCTTAGAAGCTTTGCCTGTTTCAGCTGCTGCTGTAGTTTCAGCTGCTGCTGTAGTTTCAGCTGCTGCTTTAGTCTCTGCAGCTGCTGTTGTTGAAGCTGCTTGAGCGCAACCAGTAAGCACAAATACTGCTACTAGTATGACTGCTGCAGCCACTGCCATAAACCATGTAAATGTCTTTTTCATTTTTACTCCTTAATTTAATAATGGCTTTTTAATAATTCTCATAAGCAAAAATTACTTTCAATAAGCATCACCTCTCAAGAGATACAAATTATAAAGAGAAAAATAGTTTGCTTAATTTACTATAATGTTTCAAATCTTTTCATTTATTTCTATTTTGATTATAATTAAGAAATCAAAAATAATAATGATTATGATTTTATTCTTTTCATTATGAATTTTTAGTTTTTTTTATATTATTTTAGTTAGTTATGTTTGTCAATATATTTTAAATATTTTTGATTAAAGCTATCAATAATTAATATTTCTCATATTTATAATCTTTAAAATTCATTTAAATTAAAAATTAGGTTATATTATAATTATTTTTTAATGATTAAACATGAAAATAAAATTTATTTTATGAAATAAAAACATATCAATAAATTTTAATTGACAAATAAAAAAAAGTAAAGCAAAATAAAAATAAATATAAATAAATGAGAAAATTATTTTAAGTCAGCGTATGTTTTAGTTAAAAATAAGTGTTATTTATTTTTAAGATATTGAAATTAAAACATCAATTAATGCTTAAGGAAAAAACAATGGATATATTTCAAGAAGAAAGAGTAAAAAAAATTTTAGACTTTATCACTGCTGAAACCAGAGCCAGTGTTGTACAACTAAGCAAAAAATTTAATGTTTCCAAAGTAACAATAAGAAGAGACCTAGCAATACTTTCAGATCAAGGTTTGATTTTAAAAACCCATGGTGGGGCTATACTAATGCAAGAAAAACTATCTTTTGATATTCCTTATAAAGAAAAATCTTTAATGAATATCAATGCGAAGCAAAAAATTGGAAGTGAGGCTGCCAAACTCATAAAAGACAATGATATTATAATTCTAGATGCCGGCTCTACTACTTTAGAAATCGCAAAAAGAATAACTCAGAAAAATATCACTGTAATAACAAATGATTTTAATATTGCATTAGAAATTGCTAATAATTCAAGCATAGGTCTAATAGTCACTGGAGGAACTCAGATAAAAGGTGTCTATACTTTAATAGGAGATGAGGCTGTTGAAATGCTTAAAAAAATACATGTAAATAAGACTTTTTTAGGTTGCGATGCTCTAGATTTAGAATTTGGAATTTCAAACAGACATCTTTATGAATGCAAAGTAAAAATGGCTATGATAGATGCCGCGCTTGAAGTAATAATGGTGTGCGATAAGGGCAAATTTGATAAAAAAGTATCTTTTCAACTTTGTGGGCTATCAAGGATAAACAAGATAATTACTGACAGCATAAGCGATAGATACTTAAATGCTTTAAATGAAAATAAAATTGAAGTAATTTGTGCAAATTAAATTAAGAAATTATTTAAAATATTTTTGAATCTGAAATAAAAAAAATTAAATATAAAAACTATTATTAAGTTAGGAGTTTTAAAATGAGCTGGTTAAAAGACGTGATAGGGACTGAAAAAACAATTATTGCGATGTGCCATTTAATGGCGCTTCCTGGTGACCCTTATTACAATAAAGAAAAAGGAATGGATTATGTCATTGAAATGGCAATTAAAGATTTAAATGCATTGCAGGATGGAGGAGTTGATGCAGTCATGTTTTCAAACGAATTCAGTATGCCATATCTTACTGATGTAAAAGTAGAGACAGTCGCATCAATGGCAAGAGTTATTGGTGAAATAAAACAATATATTAAAATACCTTATGGGGTCAATGTTTTGTGGGATGCAAAAAAAAGCCTTGATCTTGCTGTTGCAACAGACGCATTTTTTGTAAGAGAAATATTCTCAGGCGTATATGCCAGCGACTTTGGACTTTGGAATACTGATAGCGGAGAAACTGTCAGACATCAATACAGGATTGGAGCTGAAAAGGTTAAGTTAATATATAATATACTTCCCGAAGCTTCTGGATATCTTGCTAATAGGAGCATATCAGACATAGCTAAAACTACAGTATTTAATTGTAACCCTGATGCAATATGTGTTTCTGGGAGCACTGCAGGAACTGAAACAAAAATTGAGACTTTAAAAGAAGTAAAAGATACTTTGCACGACACAGTTGTTTTAAGCAATACTGGAGTGAATTTAAAAAATTATGCTAAAAATCTTGAGATAGCTGATGGAGCAATTGTGGGAACGACTTTTAAGCATGATGGCATTTTTGCAAATCATGTCGATAAAAAAAGAGTAAAGGAATTCATGGATAGAGTAAAAGAAATGAGAGCTTCATAAATGAAATATTTAATATTAAAATAAGAATATTAATAATGCTGGAAAAAAAGATATTATGACAGAAATAGATAAACTTTTAGAGGAATTGATGCTAATAGGTGCTCCGTCATGCTATGAAAAGATGATGTCTGATTTTATTTATAATAAAATAAAAAATATTTCAGACAGCATTGAGATTGATAAAATTGGTAATCTTATTGCAAAAATAAATGGCAGTAAACCAAATCCAAAAAAAATCATGGTATCAGCTCATATGGACCAACTTGGATTAATTGTTAGAAGAATAGATGAAAGTGGGTATATACAGTTTGAAAGACTTGGAGGGATACCAGAAAGACTGCTTCCAGGAACTGCTTTCATTATCCTTACTGAAAAAGGGCCAATTGAAGCTGTATGCGGTGTTAAGTCTCATCACATTACTTTAGCTCATGAAAAATATGAAGTTAAATCATATCTGGAGCTTTATCTGGATATAGGGGCAAAAAGCAAAGAGGACGCAGAGCAAATAGGAATTGAAATTGGAAATCCTATAATTTATAAGCCATCTGTTTATTTTCTCAAGAATAACCGAATCTCAGGGACGTCTGTTGATAATAGAGCTGCCTGTGCAATCTTGATAAAACTTTTAGAGATTCTATTCAAAGAAAAGCCGGAGTATGAGATTTATATAGTAGGCTCAGTTAGAGAAGAGCTTAATTTAAAAGGCGCTTCACTGGCTGCAAGAAAAATTAATCCTGATATTTCCATATGTCTTGATGGGTTTATTGCTTCAGATACTCCTGATTCTTATGGCAGAACTGATGTCTGTCTTGGAAAAGGTCCGGTGCTATCTATGTATAATTTTCATGGCAGAAGCACTTTAAATGGCCTCATACCGGACAAGGAGCTTTCGGATTTAATTAAAAAAACAGCAAAACAAAAAAATATTCCTCTACAATTAGGTGCACTTATAGGTATTGTGACAGAATCATCTTATATAAATCTTGAGGGCTCAGGGATTAAGACTGCAGACATAGCTTTCCCTTTAAGATATTCTCATAGCGCTATTGAGACTTGCGATTATGATGATTTACAAAATCTTTGTAAATTAATAGAAGAATTAATAAAAAATCCGCTTATCAATAATCTTTGAGAGAGACTATTATATTTTCAAACTAGGTATAGCTTTATGCCTTTTTCTTTAAAGAAGTTAATATAAGGCTTTGGTATTTTACTATCACTGACCACAGCATTGATTTTTGAAAAATCACAAACAAAAGCTAAAGATGATTTATCGAATTTTGAGCTATCAGCAACCACTATTATTTCTTTTGCACATTCAATCATTTTTTGTTTTAAATTGGCTTCGTTTATTTGGGCATTTGTTATGCCTCTCTTAAAGTCTATAGACTCTGCACCTAAAAAAAGTTTTTCCACAACTAGATTATTAAAATAATTCTCTGTTAGAGGTCCGTAACAGGAAAAAATCAATGGCCTTACTTCTCCTCCCGCAAATATAGTCTTAATGCTTGGAAACTTTGCGGTATGAAGAGCAATCTCAAGATCATTAGTCAATACAGTGATTTTGTTTAATGATGAAAGTGCTTTCCCAACGCCTAGATTAGTAGAGCCTGAATCAAGGATTAAAGTATCATTTTCTTTAACTAAAGATGCAACCATGGTGCCAATTTTTTCTTTTATTTCTACAAATCTTTTTGATTTTTCTTCAAGTGATTCATATGAGGTTTCAGCTTTATTAAAAATTGCGCCCCTCTTGCTCTTTTAATGGGGGTTATTTCTTCAGCTAGCTTATCTATATGCCTGCGTATTGTAACTTTAGAAATATTAAAATAATCAGAGAGATATGTAATACTTACGCTTCCATGCTGCTCAAGAAGCTCTATGATTTTTTTTCTCTAATCTCAAAAAGCATAATAATTAATTACTAAATATCAATTTATTTAATCTTAGCTTCCTTGCAAGCGTCATTAATAAAAGCGCCAAACCTGCAAATTGAAGGATATCAGCTATAAGAAAAATATTTAAGAAGCTACTCTGCTCACTTGTCATTTTTTCGGTAATTTTAATGCCAGTCAGCTGAGCAGTTAAAAGAGGCAATACACCTCTTAAAAAATTTAAAAGATAGCCTGATAAAAAAATCTTTATTTTTCTTATTGCAATTGGCTTTATTTCTTTTTTATCAGAATACATAAGGGAAAGGTTCATTAAAAACATAAATACAGGGGCTGCTGGAGGACCTCCTAAAAAATAAATAATACACATCCTATACAGTCAACCAGGGTTACTGGAAAGATGTGCAGCAGAGAAGGTGGATTGGCACTTCTTATACGGTGTCGCAAGGGTATTGGCATTATTACAGTACAACAGATTGGATAGATACATCTCACTGGGTTTATGAGGATTTATGGGTTGAAGAGGGCCACTGGATAGAAGCGGATATAAAACTGGAAGGAAAAGTTTTACATACCCTACAGTGGGATAAAAACAGGATAAATTATAATTTGTCTAAATCTGAAAATGAGAATAGCCCAAGAGGATATGAGATATTTTTTAATGGTGAAAGATTTGTATTAAATGCTTATGCTACAGGAGAATTTAAACCGGAATCAGTTCTTGTTGAATTAATGGATACAGAATTTGAGGATAATCTTGACAATTCTTCAGGCGATAAGATTTATAAGAACTTGCTTCGAATCCCCCAGTTATAAAATACAATTACCACCAGGATTTCTGCCCCATTGAATGATTATTTGGCTAAAAAGATAGGATTTTTAATAAAAAAAGAAAGTGCCCAGGATAAAATCAGGCAAGATGTGACTTCCGGAAATGTAATTTATATAAATCTGCAAGCATGCCAGACTGTTTTGGGCCAGGGCTTTATATAAGAAGCCTTAACTCCCCTTTTAAAAATCCGAATAATTGCAATTTACATAATCATCTTGTGAGAAGTCATCAAATAAATCTGCAGCTTGCAATTTTTTTGGCGGAGGCCTGTCCCGTCTAAATTCATCTATGCCCAGCCAGTCAAGTATTTTTCTTATTACCTTATAATCTTCTATAAATGCAATAATGCGCATATTGCCTCCGCATTTAGAGCAAGTTAACGGGTCGACCTCATAGATTTTTTTTATAAGCCTTGCCCAGGATTTGCTGCAACTCTTTTCGTAAATATTGTGATTTACGCCAGTGAAAATGACTAAGTGGAAATCCTGGATGGCAGTTATAAAATAATATTCATCAAACTTATTGTTTGAATATGTCTTTAAATTCTAACGCTTTTATTTAGCCGCGCCCATTTTACCTGATATTAGTTTGCTGTTTTCAAGAATAACATCCTTATATTTTCTAAGTTGCTTATCCAAATTTTCAATATTAAAAATAAATGTAACGCTTATTGATGCAAATACTTTATTAATATTATCAAGTATTGGAGCTGCAATACATCCTACATTTTCCTGATGCTCTTCCCTGTCCAATGTATATCCCTGTTTTTTAATGAGTGCAAGTTCGGACATAAAAATATTCCGCTCTATTATTGTGTGCTCTGTAAATTTTTCGAATCTTAAAGAATTTATTATCCTTTCCTGATAATCATCAGATTGGAATGCAAGAATTACTTTTCCCACTCCGGTGCAATGCCATGGGGTAGTTTTGCCGATCTGAGAATGAAGCCTAATAGGGTTCAGGCTTTCCCTCTTGTCTACATAAACAACTTCGTCTCCAACAAGCTGGGCAAGATGGATTGTTTCCTTTGTAACTGAATTAATTTTGTCAATATATGGAGCTGCTATTTCAATTATTTTGAAGTCCTACTAGGGACAGGGATTTTTAATAAAAAAAAGGAAGGAAAATTTAAAATATTTAAAAAATAAATCTTTTTTATTTTATAAAAGCTAATTTATTTTTTATTATAAGACAGGTCCCTGTCCCCATGTCTTGGCTAAATATTTTGCAAATATTTATGAACTTCTTGGTAACTGTCTTTAAGTGAGTGATAAGTTTCAATATAGTGATCTACAAAATATTTATATTTATCATAAGATTTCCAATCAGGCTTTACAGTTTTTTTGAAGTATACCATTTCATTAGCAGCTTCAATTATGCTTTTAAATTTATTTGCTGCTACTGCTCCCAGTATAGCTGAACCTAAAAGGGCTGCTTCGGGGGTGCTAGTAGTCTTAATTTCTAAACCTGTGACATCTGCGTATATTTGCAGCCATAAATTGCTTTTTGTTGTTCCCCCGCAAGCCACTACTTCACTTATTTCAATTGAATTCTCTTTTATTATTCTTAGGATAGTTTCAGTTCCATATGCTACAGATTCCATTATAGCTCTATAAATATGGAAGGGTGTATGTTTTAAAGACAATCCTCTTATTGCACCCCGGCTATAAGGATCTATAAATGGTGTCCTGTTGCCCTGCCAATGCTCAAGTATGATTACACCTTCTGAGCCGCAAGGTATTTGAGCTGCCATACTATCCATATATTCATAAAGACTCATATTCTTTTTATTGGCTTCTTCTTCTATGACCCTGCTTATAAAATTCTCTTTGAACCATTTAAGAACTGATCCCGTAGAAGTCTGGCCGCCCTCTATCTGGAAAGTATTGTCAATTATTGGATCTGGATATGTGCCAAAAAGACCCTTGCAGTGAAATTCTCTGTCAGTTGTCCCAAGAAGCAAATGAGAAGAGCCTGTAATATAAGCAAGTTGTTTTGGTTTTAAGGCATTTAAACCAATTACTGATATTTGAGCATCTGCTCCACCCTGAGCGATAGGTATACCTTCTTTGAGGCCCGTTTGCTCTGCTATTTCTTTTCTGAGATAACCGGCAATTTCCCCAAGTTTTAATACTTTCGGAGGAAGCTTCTCAAATAAATCTTTTAAACCGATTTTGTTATAAAAATCCTTAGGAAAGCCTCCGTTTCTATTATCATAATAGCCCCTAACGGTAACTGTATTGATACCAAGCGTCCAATTTCCAGTAAGTTCCCAGGTAATCCAGTCAGTGCATTCTGCAATTATTTTAGATCTTTTATAAACATCAGGTTGGTTTTTTTTCACCCATAAGACTTTGCATGGAAACCATTCAGCCGAAACTTTACTATAACCATTATATCTTCTAGCAGGGTCGTCTATTGATTCAAT
>Ga0194113_10012062_pt1 | contig 10185 bp, 9 predicted proteins | sample TA2MahC200mmetaG_FD_146193 | JGI IMG/M metagenome (GOLD analysis project Ga0194113, IMG submission 146193) | Freshwater microbial communities from Lake Tanganyika, Tanzania - TA2015017 Mahale Deep Cast 200m | ecosystem: Environmental > Aquatic > Freshwater > Lake | place: Tanzania: Lake... | reverse complement strand
AAGGCGGCATCACCATTGATGGCAAGAAGCTGAAGATCGTTCCCGTTGAGGAAGACGGCGCTTCCGATTGGCCCACCTTCGCTGAGAAGGCCACCAAGCTGATCGATCAGGACCAGGTTGCCGTTGTCTTCGGTGGCTGGACCTCCGCCAGCCGCAAGGCGATGCTGCCGGTGTTCGAAGCCAAGGATCACTTCCTCTTCTACCCGATTCAGTACGAAGGTCAGGAATGCTCCAAGAACATCTTCTACAGCGGTGCTGCCCCCAACCAGCAGGCTGAGCCTGCTGTGGATTGGCTGCTGAAGAACAAGGGCAAAGACTTCTTCCTGGTGGGTTCGGACTACGTGTATCCACGTACCGCCAACACCATCATGCGCGAGCAGCTGAAGGCCAACGGCGGCAAGGTGGTGGGTGAGGACTACCTGCCCCTGGGCAACACTGAAGTGGCCCCGATCATCGCCAAGATCAAGCAGGCGATGCCAAAGGGTGGTGTGATCGTGAACACCCTCAACGGCGATAGCAACGTTGCCTTCTTCAAGCAGATGAAGGCCGCCGGTATCACCCCGGCCAACGGCTACTCGATCATGAGCTTCTCGATCGCCGAAGAGGAGATCGCTGCGATCGGTCCCGAGTACCTCGAAGGCACCTACGCCGCCTGGAACTTCTTCCAGAGCCTCGACACCCCCGCCTCCAAGGAGTTCACCAAGAACTTCAAGGCCAAGTACGGCGATAAGCGCGTCACCAGCGACCCTGCTGAAGCCGCTTACATGATGGTGTACCTGTGGGCCGCTGCTGCCGAGAAGGCCAACAGCGTTGACGACAACAAGGTGCGTGAAGCCCTGATCGGCGTGAGCTTCGATGCTCCCGAAGGCAAAGTCACCGTGATGCCCAACCACCACGTGGACAAGCGTGTGCTGATCGGCGAGGTGCAGAAGGACGGCATGTTCAAGATCCTCGAGGACAAGGGCTTCGTGAAGCCTGTGGCCTGGAACCAGTACGTGCCCGAAACCAAGGGCTACACCTGCGATTGGACCCAGAACCGTCCTGACGCCGGCAAGTACAAGATGTGATCCAAACGGTGAGAGCGCTTCGGCAATCTCATCTCTCGATCTGGCATCCATTGAGGGTTGGGGGGAGAGCGATCTCCCCCTTTTTGCTTCCCTCCTATCCCTTCTCTCTTTGCCTGAGACCCCAGCTGGTCGCGATGGATCTTCTCTACGACACACTCTTCAACGGCCTGGCCATCGGCTCGGTTCTGGTGCTGGCTGCACTGGGCCTGGCGGTGGTGTTTGGCTTGATGGGTGTCATCAACATGGCCCACGGTGAGTTGATGATGCTCGGCGCCTACACCACCTTCGTGGTGCAGAACATTTTCAAGGCGGTGCTGCCGGAGGCCTTGTTCCCGATTTACATCCTGGTGGCCCTGCCCCTGGCCTTTCTGGTGAGTGGTCTGGCGGGCTTATTGCTGGAGAAAACAGTGATCCGGCGCCTGTACGGTCGACCGCTGGAAACGCTGCTGGCCACCTGGGGTGTGAGCCTGATCCTGCAGCAGTTCGTCCGTTCGGTGTCGAGCGCCTTTGCCATCGGCCTGGTTGTGGCTGTGGTAGCTGGGATCCTCGTGCCGCGGTTCACGCCGAAAGTGTGGTGGCAGCAGCGCTGGACGCCTCTGCTCGGCACTGGCAGCTGGATTGTCACCGGCCTTGTGGGTGTGGTGATCGCTTCGGTGCTCGGTGAGCAACGTGTGTTCGATCAGCCTTGGTTCAGCGCCCGCAACATCGATGTCACGGCGCCGGTGTGGCTGCGGGGATCGATTGATGTGGGGGTGGTGAATATGCCCGCCGCCCGTCTGTTCATCATCGCCCTCACCGTGGTGGCGCTGCTGCTGGTGAACTGGTTCCTGCAGAAGAGTGTCTGGGGCATGCGCATCCGTGCGGTCACCCAGAACCGCACGATGAGCGATTGTCTCGGCATCCCCACCGAGAAGGTGGATGCCCTCACCTTCCTGATCGGTTCCGGTCTGGCTGGAGTCGCCGGTGTGGCCGTCACCCTGCTCGGCTCGGTCGGCCCCAACCTCGGCGGTAACTACATCGTCGACTGTTTCATGGTGGTGGTGCTCGGCGGCGTTGGCAAACTGGCTGGCACGGTGCTGGCGGCCCTGGGTATCGGCATCCTCAGCTACGTGGTGGGCTCCGGTTCGCTGCTGCTGGTCTGGCCCGCCATGCCGGAAGGGCTGAATGCAGTGATCACCTTCTTTGCCACCACCTCGATGGCGAAAGTGTTGGTGTTCGCCCTGATCGTGGTGTTCCTGCAGATCAGACCGGCTGGTCTGTTCCCGCAGAAAGGCCGCATGGTGGAGGCCTGATCGATGGCGGATCTGCTCTCCTCCCGCAACCTGCGGCGCTGGCTCCCTTGGGCGTTGATCGTGCTGGCGGCCTTGGTGTTGCCGGTGGTATTGCCACCCTTCCGGCTGAATCTGCTGGGGCGTTTCCTTTCCCTGGGCATCGTGGCCCTGGGTGTGGATCTGATCTGGGGCTACACCGGCATGCTCAGCCTTGGGCAGGGCATCTTCTTTGCGCTGGGTGGCTACGCCCTGGCGATGTATCTGCAGCTCAATGAGCTCAAGCCCGGTGAACTGCCTGAATTTTTCTCGCTCTATGGCGTGAAGAGCCTGCCGGCCTTCTGGCAGCCCTTCGGTTCACCCCTCTTCACCCTGGTGGCCATCTGGGTGATTCCAGCCTCGGTGGCTGGAGTGCTGGGTTACCTGGTGTTCCGCAATCGCATCAAGGGGGTCTATTTCTCGATCCTCACCCAGGCAGCCCTGCTGGTGTTCTTCAACTTCTTCAATGGCCAGCAGAAGTTGATCAATGGCACCAACGGCCTGAAAACCTCCACAGCCCGCATCTTCGGTGAGCTGATCGGTAGCGATGTGATGCAGCGCAACCTGTTCTGGCTCACGGTGGTGATCACGGTGGCGGCCTATCTCCTCTGCCGCTGGCTCACCGCTGGCCGCTTCGGCGATGCCCTGATCGCCATCCGCGACGACGAACCGCGGCTGCGCTTCACCGGCTACAACCCCACCGCCTACAAAACCGTGGTGTTCGCTGTGGCGGGTGCCCTGGCCGGCATCAGCGGTGCGCTTTACACCGTGCAGTCGGGCATCGTGTCGCCGCAATACATGGCCGTTCCCTTCTCGATTGAGATGGTGATCTGGGTGGCGGTGGGCGGCCGCGGCACCTTGATCGGCGCCCTGCTCGGAGCGGTGCTGATCAACTACGCCAAGAGCCTGGTGAGTGAGGCGCTTCCGGAAACCTGGCTGTTCATTCAGGGCGGCTTGTTCCTGCTGGTGGTGCTGGCGCTGCCCGATGGCTTGGTGGGTTGGTGGCGCCAGGGCGGCCCCGGTCGCTTGATCGCGATGGTGGGCTGGCCGCCACGCACAGCCACCTACCCCGCGCTCGATCTCGATCCGCAGGTGGCGGCAGAGCAAGACCAACTCGAGCGTCGCGGCGGAGGCCAGGGTTGATGACCAGCACGCCAATGTCTCGTCCAGCGTCGATGAATCTGCTTGAACTGCAGGGCGTGACCGTCAGCTTTGACGGGTTCCTGGCCCTCAACGACCTCAACCTCCAGCTCGCCCCCGGTGAACTGCGCGCGGTGATCGGCCCGAATGGTGCCGGCAAAACCACCTTCCTCGATGTGATCACCGGCAAGGTGAAGCCCACCCGCGGCGACGTGGTGTTCCGCGGACGCTCGATCGTGGGCCGCAGCGAGCACCACATCTCCCGCCTCGGGATTGGCCGCAAGTTCCAGACACCGCGGGTGTATCAAAACCTCAGCCCGCGCCGCAATCTTGAGCTGGCTGTGCGCGGACCCCATGGTCCGGCGGCGCTCCTGTTCGGCAGCCTGAGCAGCGAGCAACGCGACCGTGTGCAGCACCTGCTCTCCGTGGTGGGGCTTGAGCGTCAGGCGCAGCAGCCGGCTGGGGGTCTCTCCCACGGCCAGAAGCAGTGGTTGGAGATCGCGATGCTGGTGGCCCAGGATCCCGAGCTGCTCCTGGTGGATGAGCCTGTGGCGGGCCTCACGGATGAGGAAACAGCCCGCACCGCAGATCTGCTCAAGCAGCTCGCCGGTGATCACACCGTGCTGGTGATTGAGCACGACATGGAGTTCATTCGCGATCTGCAGGCCCCGGTCACGGTGCTGCATGAGGGCCATGTGCTCTGTGAAGGATCGATGGATCAGGTGCAGAACGATCCACGGGTGATCGAGGTGTATCTCGGCAGTGAAACTCAGGAGGATGCGGCGTGACCCTGCTCGATATTCGAGGTCTCAACGTCTATTACGGCGAGAGCCACATCCTGCGGGATGTTGATCTCAATGTTGCTGCCGGCGAGATGGTTTGCCTGATCGGCCGCAATGGCGTGGGCAAAACCACCCTGCTCAAAACCGTGATCGGTTTGCTGCAGCAGCGCAGCGGTGATCTGCAGCTGGAGGGCCGTGAGCTCACCGGCCGGCCGCCCCATGCCCGCGCTCGCGTGGGGGTGGGCTATGTGCCGCAGGGCCGCGAGATCATCCCGCAGCTCACCGTGCGCGAAAACCTGCTGCTGGGTCTGGAGGCCTTACCCGGCGGTCTGGCGACGAACCGCCACATCGATCCGCTGGTGTTTGAGCTGTTCCCAATCCTCGAGAAGTTCCTCGCCCGCCGCGGTGGCGACCTCTCCGGTGGTCAACAGCAGCAGTTGGCGATCGCCAGGGCCCTGCTCGGCAAACCCAAGCTGCTGTTGCTCGATGAGCCCACCGAAGGCATTCAGCCCTCGGTGGTGCTCGATATCGAGCGGGCGGTGCGGCGGATCATCGAAGCCACCGGCATCAGCGTGCTGCTGGTGGAGCAGCACCTGCACTTCGTGCGTCAGGCCGATCGCTACTACGCCATGCAGCGCGGCGGCATCGTGGCCAGCGGCCCCACCAGCGAGCTCAGCAAAGACGTGGTGGATCGTTTCCTCACGGTGTGAGCTCCGCGGCAACCTGGGCCTCGCTGGAGGCCCGGGGTAGCCGTGCCCGCACTGCAATCGGGAAGATCACCAGGGCAAAGGCGGCTGTGATCACCAGCTGCCCGGCTTCGCCCCCCGGCAGCGGTCTCCCGGGGCCGCTGAGCTCGGCGATCAGCAGTAGCCCCCCCAGATAGGCAAACCACCAGCCGCCGCCGCTGGCATCCAGGGTGTGTTGCTTCCGGCGCTGCTGCAGCCCAAACAGCAGCGCCGGTAGCAACACCAGGGCCACCGCACCCTCCAGGGCGCTGCGGCCGCACCACAGCACCGCCCAACTGGCTGCCACAAAGCTGAGCGGGCAGAGCAGCTCTGCCAGGGGCAAGCGAAAGGCCCGTGGTGTCCGCGGCCATTGATGGCGCAGGGCCATCAAGCTCACAGGGCCCACCGCCAGGGCGATCACCAGGGTCACGGTGAGGAAGCTCACCACCCGCTGCCAGCTGGGGCCTCCCAGCAGCATCAGCCCACCGATCGCCAGGCTCCAGAGCAAAGCCACCGCCGGCACCGCCTGGCGGTTGAGCCGGCCCATGGCCTCGGGCAGCAGCCCCAGGCGCCCCATCATCCAAGCCACCCGCGCGGAAACGCCCATGTAGGTCATGGCGGTGGCACCGGGTGAGATCACGGCGTCGCTGAGCAGCAGGGTGGCCACCCAGCTCAGGCCCAGGCCCAGGGCGATGGCCGTGAGCGGGCCGCCATGGCTGCTGAGCTGCAGGGCTGCCCAGCCCTGGCTGAGCGCCTGGGGCGGTACCGCCACCAGAAAGCTCAGCTGCAGCAAGAGGTAGATCGCCAACGACACGCCCAGCCCCAGTCCCATGGCCAGGGGCACGTTGCGCTGGGGGTTGCGAGCTTCGCCTGCCAGATCCATGGCGGTGCGAAACCCCAGCAGGCTGAACAGGATGCCTCCACCGCCGATGGCACTCACCACGCCAGAGAGCTCGCTGCTGGGCCCGGTGTGATGCAGGCCGAGATTGCTCCAGTGCCCCGCCGTGAGCATCAGGCTCAGCGATACGAGCAGCGGCACCACCAGCTTCCAGCTGGTGAGCCCATCGATCCAGCGGGCCAGCCAGCTCACGCCAGCCAGATTGATCCAGGCCATCAACACCAGCAGCACCAGTGCAAAGCCAAGCCCCATGGCGCTGAGCACCTGCCCCTGGCCGCCATCGGCCGTGAGCCAGGGCAGGCTGCTGGCGAGGTATTGCACCATCGCCAACACTTCAATCGTGGGCAGGGTGAGGTAGGCGATCCAGGCACACCAGCCACCGATGAAGCCAGCCCAGCGGCCATGGCTGAGCAGTGGGATCTGGGCCAGTGCTCCAGAGCTCGGCACCAGCGAGCCCAGTTCGGCAAACACCAGAGCGATGCCGAAGGCCATGAGGCCTCCGGCGACCCAGGCCAGCAGGCTGGCGGGACCCGCAAAGCGCGCGGCATAGAGCGGTGCGAACAGCCAGCCCGAGCCGATGGTGCTCGTCACCACGGCCAGGGTGAGGCTGCGCAATCCCAGGCTGCGCCGCAACGTGTCTGGTGGCGTGGCTGGTGCCTTGGTTGACGTCAACAACCGATCAATCGCTGTATCCACTGTCTGGGATTCAGTGCACAATCGGGGCTGAAGTTCATCAATCCTGCTGATGTCGGTATCCCTGCGCTCCCTCGCCCGCGTTGCTGTGGTCTGCGCCAGTGGCTGCCTCCTCACAGCCGCAGCCCCCGCCTCGGCTCAGAGCTGCCAGTTCCTGGCGCCTGTTGGCGGTAACGGTGTCACCGACATCGTGACCAAGACCATCGGTGCCGGCAATCCGCTGCCCTTCAGCCGCCCTAACTGGAACACCGATTTCTTCGTGACCCAGCCCTACAGCTCCTACAAGCTGTTCTTCACCGCCAATTCCTCGGTGAGCGCCACCTATCCGATCCAGGGCTATCTCAAGTTCACCGATGGTTCCAACCTGCAGGTGATCAATGAGTCGTATGCCCCCCAGGTGGGCACGGGCCGCCAGTGGGATGTGCAGGCTGTGCCCGGCAAAACCGTGAGCCAGGTGAACTTCAAGATCGGTGCCAGCGCTGATCAGGCCGCCACGGGCTTCACCTATCGCATCTCCGTGCAGGGTTGCAACTGAGGAGCTAATCGCTCAGAGCAGGCTCCGCCACAGCGCTTCGGCGTTGGGGTGGAGCTCCAGTGGATGGTGATCCACGCGGCTGAGGGGTCGGCATCCCAGGCTGTTGATCAACAGCCAGTTGTCCCCTGGTTGTGGCGTCGGGGAGAGGTTGGCTTCTTCCGCCAGGCCCCGTTCGAGCAGCTGAGCACGCATCACCCCCGGCAGGCAGCCACTGCCCAACGCCGGGGTGAGCAATCGGTCCTGGCGTTGGATCAACAGGTTTGCGGTGGTGCCGCAGCTCAGCTCACCGCTGCTCGCCAACAGCAGTGCTTCATCCGCGCCAGCGCGGCGTGCTTCGAGCCGCGCCTGGATCGCCTGGCCGTAGGCGAAGGTTTTGCAACGGCTCAGCAGGCTGTTGCTGTTGCGCCGTTCCTGGCGACTCACGATCGCCGTTAGCGGGCTGAAGCCAGGCCGGTGTGGACTGAGCTGCAGCCAGAAGCGATGCGAAGCCGCGGGGTCCGGCAGCTCGATGCCGCGCCCGCTGCTGTCGCCGCGGCTCCAGTTGAGGCGCAGGGCGCCGCTGCCGTGCGGGAGCCCTGCGCGGTGGATCGCCTCGTCGATCAGGGGTTGCAGCGCGGATGCCTCCGGTGGTGGTGCCATGGCCAGCAGGTCCGCGCTGCGCTGCCAGCGCTGGAGGTGAGCCTCGAGCAAGCGCAGGCGGCCCTCGAGCACCAATACCGTTTCAAATAGGCCATCGGCTAGCTGCAGGCCGCGATCGCTGAGCGGGAGCTCAAGCTGCTGCGGTTCGCCCCAGTGGCCGTCGAACCAGGCGATGCTGCGCGGGCTCATGCCAGGGCCTCCAGCAGGGGGTTGAGCTTCCAGCCCAGTTCGCTGGCTTCAGCGTTGGGATCGGAGTCGGCCACGATGCCGCAGCCCGCGTGGCCGCGCAGCTGCCTGCCCTCCAGCAGCAGGGTGCGGATCAGGATGCTGCTGTCGAAGCTGCCGTCGAAGTCGCGGCGGATCAGCGAGCCGCAGTAGGGGCCGCGGGCCACGGGTTCGAGTTCCGCCAGGCGCTGGCAGGCCCGCAGCTTCGGGGCGCCGCTGATCGAGCCGCCCGGCCAGCCCGCCCGCAGCAGATCCACCCAGCTGAGACCGGGCTGCAGCTGGCCGCACACCACTGAGGTGAGGTGGTGCACCTGGGCGTAGCTCTCCAGCCCCACCAGCTGGGGCACATGGATCGAGCCCGGCATGCAGGCACGGCCCAGGTCGTTGCGCAGTAGATCCACGATCATCACGTTCTCGGCGCGGTCTTTGCTGCTGCACACCAGCTCTGCTGCCTGATCGGCATCGCGCCGCGGATCGCTGTGGCGTGGGCGGGTGCCTTTGATCGGCCGGGTTTCCACGGCCCCATCGGGGCTTACCTGCAGGAATCGTTCGGGCGAAGCCGAGATCACCGCTTCTCCAGCGGCTGCACCGCCTGCCACCACCAAGCCGGCAAAGGGAGCGGGGCAACGCTCGCGCAGGCGCGCAAACAACGCCAGGCCCGTGCCGGTGCCGACCTCGGGGAGTGTTGTGCTGCAGCAGGCCGTGAGGTTGGCTTGAAACAGATCGCCACAGGCGATCAGCTCACGGATCTGCTCCACACCGCGGCTGAACGCGGTTGGAGTGGTGTGCCACTGCCAGCTCTCCATCGGCACGTGGGGCGTAGGGCCCGCTGCAGCGGCGTCGGTCGGCTCTGCAGGCAGAGCCTCCAGCCAGCTGGCCATGGCCTGCAGCCGTTCGGGATCGAGGCCCTCCAGCCACAGCTGCTGCTCCACCAGATCGAAGCGCAGCACCGGATCGTGGCGGGCGATCCACAGGCTGGCCATGCTGTCGGCCTTCCAGGGATTGCCGGGTTCCACCCAGGCGGCGGCTTCGTAGCTGAGCCAGCCGCACCAATGGCCTGGGCCCAGATCCGCCAAGGCTGCAAAGGGATCGCTCGCGTCAGCGTCGCCGGGCAGTCCGCGGCAGCAGCGCTGCTCGAGCGGATCCACCGCCAGGGTGGCCCAGCGGCCCAGATCGGTGCCATCGCCGTCGAGCCAGATCAGACCCTCGTGGCCCCACTGCTCTGCCAGCAGGGGCGCCAGGCTGGCCGGGGATCGCCAGGCCACCGGCACGCGCGTGCAATCCGGCATCAGCGCTGAGCCGCCGGGCTGGCCAGGTCGGGTCGGCCGGCTTCGATCAAGGCGGCATCGCGGATGCGACAGCTGTCGCACACGCCGCAGGGCTGGTCGCCGCCGCTGTAGCAACTCCAGGTGTCCGCAATGGGCACCCCCAGCCGCAGGGCCTCCTTCACGATTTTGGTTTTGCTCCACGTCACCAGGGGTGCCCAGAGCTGGCTGCCGTGGCCTTCCCGGCCGGCTTTGCTGGCCAGATCAGCCAGCCGTTGAAAAGCCTCCAGGTAATCCGGGCGGCAGTCGGGGTAGCCGGAGTAATCCACGGCGTTCACCCCCAGCACCAGCCGCTCGGCGCCGCGCGCCTCCGCCAGGCTCAGGCCGATGGCGATGAACACCGTGTTGCGGCCGGGCACATAGGTGCTGGGGATCACATCGGCCTGCACGCCATCGCTGGGCACGGCCATGCGGCTGTCGGTGAGGGCCGAACCGCCCCAGGCGGCCAGGTTCACGCTGATGGTGTGGTGCTCCGCCAGGCCGAGCTGCGCGGCGATGCGGGCTGCAGCGTCGAGTTCGCGCCGATGGCGTTGGCCGTAATCAAAGGAGAGGCCGATCACCCGCTGCCCGTCTTCCAGGGCGAGGGCCGCGGCGGTGGCGGAGTCGAGACCGCCGGAGAGCAGGGCAATGGCGGTGGACAAGGCAGGGGATCAGGCGCCGAATCCATGATGCCGAGCGGCGTGCACCCTCAGCGCACCCCCAGCCATTTGTGGCTCTGCAGGCTCAGGCGCCATTCGGGATGGCTGCGCACGTAATCAACAGCGAGTTGCTGGCCCTCGGCGCTCTGCCAGCCGGGTTGCAGCAACAGCTGTGGGGCAGCCTGATCGCCGCTGCGCCCCTGAGTGGCGG
>Ga0194113_10012056_pt1 | contig 10190 bp, 7 predicted proteins | sample TA2MahC200mmetaG_FD_146193 | JGI IMG/M metagenome (GOLD analysis project Ga0194113, IMG submission 146193) | Freshwater microbial communities from Lake Tanganyika, Tanzania - TA2015017 Mahale Deep Cast 200m | ecosystem: Environmental > Aquatic > Freshwater > Lake | place: Tanzania: Lake... | reverse complement strand
CGCCAGCCGATCGTGCGGATTGCGCCGCCCGGCGGCCAGGTTCTCGATGAAGTAGTCGGGCTTGCTCAGCTTGCCGATGTCGTGGTAGTAGCCGATCACCCTCGCCAGCAGGGCGTTCGCGCCCACGGCGGCCGCCCCCGCCTCGGCCAGCGTGCCGACCATCAGGCTGTGATGATAGGTGCCGGGCGCCTCCAGCATCAGCCGCCGCAGCAGCGGCCGGTTGAGGTCGAGCAGCTCGAGCAGCGTCAGGTTGGTCGTCTTCTCGAACAGCGCCTCGGTGAGCGGCACGGCGAAGAGGGCGATGCCGGCGGCGATGAAGGGATTGGCGACGAGGTAGAGCCCGTCGGCGAGCAGCGTCTCGAGCGGCGTGTGGCGCAGCATTCCCAGCGCGCCCAGCGCGCCGAGATGCACGAGGGGCACGAAGAGGAGCAGCCGGTAGAGCTGCCGGCGATCCTGCAGCTCGCGCACGCTGCGGATGGCCGCCAGGGAGCCCAGGCCGACGATGAGCATGAAGTCGCTGCCCGCCTCTCCCAGCAGCCCGATCGCCAGTGTCAGGAACGCGCTCGAGACGATCGCCAGGGGCTCGTCGAAGAGCAGGGCGACGAGCACCCCGAAGGCGGCCACCGGAATGAGGTAGGGCGTCAGCCGCAGGCCGTTGAGCACGAGTCCCGCCAGGAGCAGCGCCAGCGCCTGCACGCCCGCCAGGAGCAGCAGGTCGCGCGCCTCGCGCAGCACCCAGCGCCGGTAGGAGACGATGAAGAAGACGTGCACGGCGATGCCGATGGCCAGCAGCAGCGACCGCCCGAGCAGGGCCATGTGCCGCTCGCGCCCCCCCTCGGCGGCGCTGTTCTCCCGCCAGTGCTCGTAGGACTCGAGGCGGCGCAGATCCTCGGGGAAGATCCGCTTGTGCGCCGGCAGGATCGCCTCGCCCTTGACGATCCTCTCGACGCTCGGGTCGACCGCGTCGCGGGCGAGCAGCCGGCGCTTCTCGGTCGCCTGCTCGTCCAGGCGCACGTTGGGCCAGGCGAAGCGCTCGACCAGCTCGGCCACGGTGCGCTCGAAGGGATCGGCCGCCGACTCCCGGCCGCGCCGCAGCTCTCCGCCGGCGGCGAACCGCTCCGTCGGGCCGACCCAATCGACGCCGCTGACTGCCAGGGTCACCCGCCCGCTCCCGGCCAGGCGGGACTCGAGATCGGGGGGGGTCACGCCCCGCGCGTGCAGCGCGCGCAGCCGCGCGCGCGCCTCGGCGAAGGCGACGCCCGTGCCCTGGGCCAGCAGCACCGCGTAGGCGCCCTGCGAGAGCGCGACGCCGCCGGCGTCGCCCGCGCGCGCCGCCCCGGGATCGTGGCGCAGCGCCTCGATCGCGCGCCCGAACCGCTCGAGCGCCGCCAGCGCTTCGACGGCGACCGAGTCCTCCAGGACCAGGACGGGCGCGACGGCGGCCATCGCCTCGTCCTGCTCGCGCCGCAGTTCCGCGGAATCCTTGAGCACGGCGAAGTCGAAGGCGGCGATCACCGGCTTGGGCAGCACCGCCCCCAGACGGTACTCCGCGCGCCGGTAGGAGACCTGCCGGGGGAAGACCGTCAGGCCCGCCAGGAAGACCGCGGCGAGCAGGAGGGCCAGCAGGAGCGGCGGGCGTTCGCGCAGCCGCGCGGCGAGGCGCGCGCGCGCCTCGCGCCAGCCCCCGCGCCGGGCCCGCGCCGGACCTCGACCCTCGCCCCCTTCCGCGTGGGCCGGATCGGCGGAGGGCTTCATGAGGAGGGCCCCGCCCGCGGGGTCGCGGGCCCTCGGGCGGCGAAGGCCTGGACGATCTCGCGCACCAGCCTGTGGCGGGCGACATCGCGCTCGGCCAGCTCCACGAAGGCGATGCCGGGAATGCCCTCCAGGATCGGCCGCACGCAGACGAGACCCGAGGCCTCCGGCTCCTCCAGGTCGATCTGGGTGATGTCGCCGGTGATCACCGCGCGCGCTCCCGGGCCGAGCCGGGTGAGGAACATCTTCATCTGCGGCAGCGTCGTGTTCTGGGCCTCATCGAGGATCACCCAGGCGCTGGCCAGCGTGCGCCCGCGCATGTAGGCGAGCGGGGCGACCTCGATGACGCCGAGCTGCAGCAGGCGCTGCAGCTTCTCGAAGCTCATCAGCTCCCGCAGCGCGTCGTAGAGGGGCCGCAGGTAGGGGTCGACCTTGTCCTGCAGATCCCCGGGGAGGAAGCCGAGGCGTTCGCCCGCCTCGACCGCCGGACGGACGAGCACCAGGCGATCGATCTGCTTCTCCTTGAGCGCGTGGACCGCCGCGGCGACCGCCAGGTAGGTCTTGCCCGTGCCGGCCGGACCGATGGCGAAGACGATCTCGTGGGCGCGCATCGCCCGCACATAGGCCGCCTGGCCCGAGGAGCGCACGCGCACGACGCGCCGGTCGGCCCGGAGGACGACCTCGGCGGTGTCGATCTCCGCCTCGCCGGGCCGGCCCGCCGCCCCCGCCTCCTCGGCCTGGCCCGCGGCGTAGCCGAGGTCCTCGTCGGTGATCGTCTCGCCGTTGCGCGCGCGCCGGGCGAGGTGCTCGACGAGCGGCACGACCGCGTTCACCGCCGCCTGGGGGCCGCGCACGGTCAGCTGCCCGTTGCGGGCGACCAGGCGCACGCCGAAGCGCCGCTCGATCGCCCGCAGGTGCCGGTCCTGCTCGCCGAACATGTTGACCTGGGCCAGGTCGCCGAGGGGGAGGGTCCGTTGCGTCTCCGCGTCCATGGCGTTACTGCGGGATGGTCAGCTTCAGCCCCGCCGGCAGGGGCGCGCCCGGATCGGGGATCTTGTCCTGGTTCGCGTTGTAGATCCTGCGCCACTCGGCGTTGGAGTCGTAGAAGATCGCCGCCAGCTTCATCAGCGTGTCGCCCTCGCGGGTCGTGTACTCCGTCGCTCCCGCGCGCGCCTGCTTGAGCCGGTTGACCTCCGTCGTCAGGCGACGAGTGCGCGTGTTCAGCTCCGACTGCACGGCGTTGAGCGAGTCGACGACGGCGCCCAGGCTGTCGGAGAGCGTCCTCGCCAGCTCGAGGTCGGCATGCAGCCCGGCGAGATGGCCGTCGAGCAGGCGGCAGTACTCCGCCAGCTGCTCGCCGTTCAGGGCGTACTGCTGCTCGAGCGTGAGGAACTCCCCCTTGGCCGGATCGGGCAGCTCCACCGGAGGCGGGGCGCCGCAGGCGGCGAGCATCGTCAACCCGGCCAGCGCCGCGCTTCCCGCCAGGATCCCTGCGATCCGCCCGAACCGCGTCCGCCGGCGCGTCCCCTTCCCCCAGGCACTGGTCATGGCGCGTCTCCCTTCCTCTCCTCCTGCTCCCGCGCCGCCGGGCAGCCGGGGCCGCGGGCGGCCGATCGCGGGACGGCCGGTCAGGGCTGCCCGGCCCCGACGAGGCCGAGGCTGTCGAGCAGCGCCTTCTCCCGCTCGAGCTCGGCCAACCGCTCCCGCGCCTGGGCGATCGATGTCGTCAGGCGGTCCACCTGGAGCGCCCCCGCCTCCAGCTGGCCTATGGCGGCCTCCCGGCGTTGCTCGACCAGCTCGATCTGCAGGGGAATCACCCGACAGGCCCGCCGGCTGCCGCAGCCGCAGCAGGCGAGGGCGGCCACGGCGAGCAGGGCGGCGAGTCCGATAACCGCTTGGCTGCGCATATCCGCATCCCTCCCGCCCCGGGCCGCAGGCCCCGGGGGTGAAAACACGAACGGACCCGCTCGATGGTTCGGGACCGTCCGCGCCGCTGTCAAGACGAAACCCGGTCCCGGCCCGCCGGCGCCGGGGATCCCGCCCCGCCGCCCTCGACGCGGATGTGCAGATCGCGCAGGTCGGCCGCGTCGGCCTCCGCCGGCGCGCCGTCCATCAGCGAGAGGGCGCTCGTCGTCTTCGGAAAGGCGATCGTGTCGCGGATGGAGCCGCTGCCCGCCATGAGCATGATCAGCCGGTCGAAGCCGAGCCCCATGCCGCCGTGGGGGGGGGCGCCGAACTGGAAGGCCTTGAGCAGGAAGCCGAACCGCCGCTCCGCTTCCCCCTCGTCGAGCCCGATGACCTTCATCACCCGGGCCTGGATGTCGCGGCGATGGATACGGATGCTGCCGCTGCCCAGCTCGACGCCGTTCATGACCAGGTCGTAGAGCTGGGCACGCACGCGCAGCGGCTCGCTCTCTAGCAGATCGAGGTCCTGGGCCAGCGGCATCGTGAACATGTGGTGGGCGGGAGCGATCCGGCCGCTCGCCTCGTCGACCTCGAAGAGCGGGAAGTGGCGAACCCAGAGGAAGGCGTGCCGCGGCGGGGCGCCCGCGGCCCGCTCGGCGGCCGCCGCCCGGCCGGCCAGCAGCGCCCGCAGGCGGCCGAGCGCGCGATTGGCGCGCATGCGCTCGTCGACCACGAGCCCGATCAGGTCGCCCGGCTCCGTCTTCAGGCTCTGCAGCAGCGCGCGCTGCTCCTCGGCCCCCAGGAACTTGGCCGCGCCCCCCTCCAGCCCGCAGCCGGCGACCTTCAGGCGCACGAGCCCCTGGGCGCCGCCCAGCTTCACCTCCTCCTCCAGGGCGTCCGCCTCGCGCCTGGAGAGCGATCCGCCGCCGGGCACGACCAGCGCTTTCACCCGGCGCCCCTGGGCCTGCGCCTCGGCGAAGAGGCGGAAGCCGCTGCCCGCGACCGACTCGGTCACGTCGGCGATCTCGGCGTCGATGCGCAGGTCGGGCTTGTCGGAGCCGTAGCGATCCATGCACTCGTCGTAGTCGATGCGCGGGAAGGGCAGCGCCGGCCCCACGCCCAGCACGCGGGAGAAGACCTCGGCCATCAGCCCCTCGACGACGGCGTAGATGTCTTCCTCGCCGGCGAAGCTCATCTCCAGGTCGATCTGCGTGTGCTCCGGCTGGCGGTCGGCGCGCAGGTCCTCGTCGCGCAGGCAGCGGGCGATCTGGAAGTAGCGGTCCATTCCGGCGACCATGAGGATCTGCTTGTAGAGCTGCGGGCTCTGGGGCAGGGCGTAGAAGCGGCCCGGGTGCTCGCGGCTCGGCACGAGGTAATCGCGGGCCCCTTCCGGCGTCGGCTTGACCAGCATGGGGGTTTCGATCTCGAGGAAGCCGAGTCCGTCGAGGTGGCGGCGCACCGCCTGGGCGGCCCGGTGGCGCAGCTCCAGCACGCGCTGGAGCGCCGGGCGGCGCAGGTCGAGATAGCGGTACTCGAGGCGCAGGTCCTCCCCCGCGGTCGTCTCGTCCTCGATGACGAAGGGGGGAACCGCCGAGGGCGCGAGGATCTCGGCTTCGCGGGCGACGACCTCGATCTCGCCGGTCGCCCGCTCGGTGTTGACCATGCCCTCGGGCCGCGCGGCGACGCTGCCCGAGACGGCGACGACGAACTCGGGGCGCAGCTCCTGGAGCGTCCCGAGCAGCTCGGCCGAGGCTTCGCCCGGGCGGGTGACGACCTGCGTGATTCCGTAGCGGTCGCGCAGGTCGACGAAGAAGACGCCGCCGTGGTCGCGCACCCGGTTGACCCACCCCGCCAGGCGCACCTCCCGGCCCGCGTCGCCGCGCCGCAGCTCGCCGCACGTGTGCGTGCGCAGCCCCGTCGCCCCGCCCGCCGGCCCCACGACACCCGGATCAAGATGGTCGTCGCTCATCTCCCGCCCCTCGCCGCTCGCCCCGCGCGCTCCTCACCGGCCCGAACGGCCCCCTGCCGGCCCGCCTCGTCGACAGCCGTCGCTCGAGCCAGAGCCCGGCCAGGAAGCCCAGCCCGTCGGCGGCCAGATCGGCCGCCGAGGACTCGCGCCCCGGAATCCTTCCCTGCAGCCACTCGTCGAACAGCGCCACGCACAGCCCGCCGGCCCAGAGCAGCAGGAGCCGGGGCCAGCCGAGCGCCCGCCACTCCGGGCGCGAGCGCCGCAGCGCTCCCAGCGTGATGAATCCCAGCAGCCCGTACTCGATGAAGTGCGCGCCCTTGTCCCAGAAGGGGAAGCGGACCGGGGCCTGCAGATGGGGCCTGGTCGACAGGAAGAAGATCAGCGCCAGATAGGCGCCCAATACTGCCCACCAGGGCCAGGCCCCCGATCTCCAGCGAATCCCCGGCAAACCGCCCCCCGGTGTCGTTCACGACCTCAACCCTTGTCCGGACATTCGGTTCCGGCCGGAAGCTCATGTGGTTTCAAGCTTGAGCCTCCCCTCCTCGCCGCGAATGGCGCGCAACACCTCCTCCGGGGAGCGGGCCTTTAGGAGCTTCTTCTTGAGCTCCCCGCTGTGGAGGATCCTCGAGATGTGCGTGAGCACCCGCATGAGCCCGGTGCGGTCCCCCGAGCCCACGACCAGGAAGACGAGACTCACCGGATTGCCGTCCAGGGCGGCGAACTCGATCGGCTCCTTCGGGCGGGCGAAGGCGACCGTCAGCCCCTCGACGGCGGGCGACTGGGCGTGGGGCAGCGCGATCCCCCCGCCGATCCCGGTGCTCATGACCGCCTCGCGATCGAGCAGGGCCCGCACGACCGGGGCGCTCGCCCGCGCCGACCCGGCCCTGGCGAAGCAGTCCACCAGGACGCCGATCAGCTCCTCCTTGTGAAGCGCCGGCGCGTCCAGCTGGATGCAGTCGGCTGTGAGCAGATCGGTGAGCGTCATCGGACTCCCGGCGCGCCGGACAAAAAGCGCGCATCGGCTTTGCCCGACGCGCTCTGGCGGCCGGGGGAGTCTAGGCGGACGGCACGCCCGGGTCAAGGCGCAAGGCGGTCCCGGCGCAAGGCGGTCCCTTTCGCGCAAGGCGGTCCCTTTGGCGCAAGGCTCTCCCCGGGGGGGCCGCCGTCCGGCGCCCCCCCCGATGTGGTATGATGGCTCTCTGGACGAGTGGGAGCACAGGGACTGTGCGCATGCCCGACGGGACCCTCCGGTGTTCGAGCGGAGCATGGAACAGCCTGTGCGCACGACCTATTCGGGGCTTCTGGCGAAGCTCCTCGAGGGGGGCTACTTCGAGCCCTCCGAGGGCGACCGCGTGCGCCTGCTCCTCGAGCGGGACGACGCCGCGCTCCTCGCCCAGGGGGCCCACGACTTCGTCCGCCACCTGCTGCGCAGCGGCCGCCTCGAGCCGCACGAGGGGGATCCCCGCGACCCGGCCGCGCCGCTCGCCGCCGCCGACACGCTGCGCGGCCGGATCTTTCGCCTCCCCGCGCTCGACGGGCCGGAGCCCGGCGTGCTCGAGCCCTCCCTCGACCCCCTCTCCGGCCCCCCGGCGGGGTTCGCGCCCGAGGCGCTCTGGACGCTGGTCCGGGCGATGAGCGGCCGCGGGCTCGCCTCGGTCGCCGAGGCGGCGGACCTGCGCGGCGTGCTCCTGACGGCGCTCGACCTCGTTCGCGAGCTGCTCGAGTGCCCGACGGCGCTCGGCTTCAGCGAGGGGCTCCCGCTGCCGCCCGGGATCGCCAGGGGGCCGCGCGCGAGCGTGCTCGGCGACTCGCTCGAGCCGCCCGCCCCGGAGAGCGCCGAGGCGCTGCCGACCATCCTGCCCGCGCCGTGGAGCCACTGGGCGCGGAGGGCGGCGCCGCTCCAGGGCGCATGCCTGCACCTGTCAGACTTCTCCCGCATCGAGGCCTCGCGGCGTCCGGCGCCGAGCGGCAGCGCGCTGCTCGTGCCGCTGCAGCCGAGCTGCCCCAACGGCCGTCTGGTCCTGGCCGCCGTCTCGTCGCAGCCCTTCCGCTTCCACGAGGGGCGCCTCGCCCGCCTCCGCCTTCTCGTCCCCCACTTCCGGCGCATGCTCGACCACAGCCTGGGGCTGCAGGAGGTCGTGGCCCGCGACTTCCTGACCGGCGTCTACAACCGCGCCCACTTCGAGGACCAGCTCACTCGCGCGCTGGCCGACGCCCTGCGGCACAACCAGCGCTTCGCCCTCCTGATCGCCGACATCGACGACTTCCGCCAGGTCAACTCCCGCTACGGCTACGACGCCGGCGACACGGCCCTGCGCACGGTCGCCGAGCGCCTCTCCGGCGCCCTGCGCTCGACCGACATCCTGGCGCGCTACGGGGGAGAGGAGTTCGCCATCCTCCTCGGCTCGGACCTCGCCGCAGCCGAGGCGAACCTGATCGGCGAGCGCCTGCGCGGCGCCGTCGCCGAGGCGCCGATCGGGATCCCGACGCTCGGCGGCGGCAGCGCCTCGCTCGCCGCCACGGTCTCGATCGGCGGGGCCCTCTTCCCGCTGCACGGCCGCGACCGCGACGCGCTCTGGCAGGAGGCCAACCGCATGCTCCTGGAGGCCAAGGCGGCGGGCAAGAACCGCGTCCGCTTCCGCTGGGAAGAGGCGGGCGGCCCGCCGTAGCTCCGGCGCTTGGAAGTCGCGGGACCGCCGAGGGTGCCGGGGGGTCGATGAAGGGCCCGCCGCGAGTTCCCGCAGCGAGCGCGCCCGCGCGCGAGCGAGGACTGTCTGAGCGCCGGGCCCTTCATCGACCCCCCGGCACCCCCCCCCGCCCCCAGCACCGGCTATCGCCCCTCCCCCGTCCCGCTCCCGCGCTCCACGCGCCAGGTCAGCTCCCCGCCCCGCTCGCGCCCGACGCAGACGAGATCGCCGTCGCCCACCTCGCCCGCCAGCACCTTCAGCGCCAGCGCGTTCTGGATCTCGCGCTGCAGCAGGCGCCGCAGCGGCCGCGCGCCCATGTCGGGGTCGAAGCCCCTCTCGGCCAGGGCGTCGCGCGCCTCCGCGTCGACCTCGAGCCGGATCGCGCGCGGCTCGAGGAAGCGGGCGATCCGCGCGAGCTCGAGATCGACGATGCGGCGGATGTTCTCGCGCGACAGCGGCTCGAAGATCACGATCTCGTCGATGCGGTTGAGGAACTCGGGGCGGAAGTTGGCGCGCAACTCCTCCAGCACGCGCTCGCGACGGGCGTCGCCCGAGAGACCGGCGTCGGCCTGCAGCCAGCGCGTGCCCAGGTTCGAGGTCATGATCACGACCGTGTTGGCGAAGTTGACCGTGCGCCCCTGGCCGTCGGTCAGGCGCCCGTCGTCGAGGAGCTGCAGGAGCAGGCTCCAGACCTCGGGGTGGGCCTTCTCGATCTCGTCGAAGAGGACGACGCTGTAGGGCCGCCGGCGCACCGCCTCGGTCAGCGCGCCCCCCTCCTCGTAGCCGACATAGCCCGGAGGCGCGCCAATCATGCGCGCCACCGAGTGGCGCTCGCCATACTCCGACATGTCGATGCGCACGATGTGGCTCTCGTCGTCGAACAGGAACTCGGCCAGCGCCTTGGCCGTCTCGGTCTTGCCCACGCCCGTGGGGCCGAGGAAGAGGAAGCTGCCGATCGGCCGGTTGGCCGGGGCGAGGCCCGCCCGTCCCCGGCGGACGGCGTCAGAGACGGCGCGCAGCGCCTCGGCCTGGCCGACCACGCGCGCTTCCAGGCGGGCCTCCATCCGGACGAGCTTCTCCGCCTCCGTCTCTAGCATGCGGCTGACCGGAACCCCGGTCCAGCGGCTGACGACGTCGGCGATCTCCTCGGGGCCGACCTCCTCGGGGAGCATGCCCGCCGGCCCCTGCACGCCGCGCAGCTCCTCCTCGACGCGCTCCACCTCGCGCCGCGCCTGCGGGACTTCCCCGTGGCGGATCTGCGCCACGCGCTCGAGCTGCCCCTCGCGCTCGGCCGCCGACTCCTGCGCCCGCAGCCCCTCGAGGCGCTCGCGCAGCGCGCGGATCCGGGCGATCACCTCGCGCTCCCGCCGCCACTGGCCCGCCAGGCGGTCCCGCCGCTCGCCGAGCTCGGCGAGCTCGCCCTCCACTTCCGCCAGCCTGTCCGGATCGCCCTCCCCGTCGCGGCGCAGCGCCTGGCGCTCGACCTCGAGCCGCTGCAGTTTGCGCTCGGCGAGCTCGAGCTCCTCGGGCATCGAATCGATCTCGATGCGCAGGCCGGAGGCCGCTTCGTCGATCAGGTCGATCGCCTTGTCGGGCTGGAAGCGGTCGCTGATGTAGCGATCGGCCAGCCGGGCCGCGGCGACGAGCGCGCCGTCCTTGATGCGCACGCCGTGGTGCAGCTCGTAGCGCTCGCGCAGCCCCCGCAGGATGGCCAGGGTGTCCTCCACCGAGGGCTCGCCGACGAGCACCGGCTGGAAGCGCCGCTCCAGCGCGGCGTCCTTCTCGACGTGCTTGCGGTATTCGTCCAGCGTCGTCGCCCCGATCGTCCGCAGCTCGCCGCGAGCCAGCATCGGCTTGAGCATGTTCGCCGCGTCGAC
>Ga0194113_10012054_pt1 | contig 10190 bp, 8 predicted proteins | sample TA2MahC200mmetaG_FD_146193 | JGI IMG/M metagenome (GOLD analysis project Ga0194113, IMG submission 146193) | Freshwater microbial communities from Lake Tanganyika, Tanzania - TA2015017 Mahale Deep Cast 200m | ecosystem: Environmental > Aquatic > Freshwater > Lake | place: Tanzania: Lake... | reverse complement strand
AACAACTTTGAGGGGCGGGCGTGGGTGCGGGCACGCCCGCCCCCTATATCTATGGCGAATTTTGGTTGAAACTGAAAATAAACTATTTACTTTCTATTATATAACCTATTGTTATACAAGGAGTTATATCAATAAACTGGCACATAATATTTCTATTATCAAAGCTCTATGAAAATAAACTCGGTTCCAATTTGACGCCAGGTTTATGATAATATTTCAATTTTTTACTTACGCCTCTTCCTTCTTCAAGTAGGCCCTGCTTTGTCCAGGTCTTTAACAATCTAGAGGCTCTTAATGTATCTGTAATTCCTGTTATCTGTCGTAATTCTTTATTTGTAATCTTGAATTTTTTGTCTAAATATTTACTAACTGTATCCCAGTAAGTTACTCTTTCAATATTAAATAGAATTAAGAAAACTGAATTGGGCGTAATATGTGGCGGGAAATAGATGGGGTCGTATAGATTTGCTTCTTTCATTATTTTATACATCCTATCCACGCCCTCTCCGATATCGAGATTGGGCGACTCTTCGCCAAATCTGTTTAATGTTCTTAAGATAATTGGGTTACGCGCAAACCTTTCTCTGCGAATATTAACCACCGTAACATTACCGGGAAATGTTCCAGGGCTCTCAATTTCAATCCGGTCATCAAAAATTCTTAGCTGAATATCGTTTTGAATACTATAGTCTCTATGGATTACAGCATTCGTTATCGCTTCCTGAAGGGCCCATTTAGGATATTTTATTGAGCCTTTAAAAGCTACGCCTTTTAATTTTGGTGGATTTATTAACCAAGTTTCTAAATATTTATATGCTTCTTGAATTTGTCTTAGTAGTGGTCCTTCTATAGTAAATGGTTTCCTTAAAAAATTTGGCTCGCCAGAATAAACTGGCTTCGTTCCAAAATAATGCGAAATCTTTATACCACATTTAGACCTTAAGGCCACAGACGGATTCTTAGCAAACAGCAAAACCGCAGCCTTATTTAAAATTTCTTTTCCATTATCGCGATAAGTTAAACCGTTGTCTTTAAGAAACTGTAAAATATCTACATTAGTACTTCCAGTGGCCTCTTGAAATTTTTTTAGTAATTCATTATCTAAATCTGGAATATCTACATTAAAAGAAGGTTCACCTTCAAACCGAATAGCTCCCTTGGCGTATTTAAGTCTAATTATTTCTTGGGCTGTTAGTTTATTATTATGTCTACCGCGCCTTAAATATGTATCTCCGCGACGCAAAGAATGAACGTCAGTACTTCTCTCAATAACCAATGCTAACAACTCATCTTTGTTCCCTGCAACATTAGTAATAGAAATTCTATGTTGACCTATCTTGGGTAAAGGTGGAGTTATTTCCTTAGGAATTAAGTTTATAACGTCTGAAATATTGTCTGGCCCCTCGCTTATTCCTATTAACCGCGCTTCTTTCGGTGCCTTTTCTGGATCCTCCAGACCCAATATCAAGGTGCCACCTTCGGCATTAGCAAAAGCAACAATTGTTTCTAAAATCTTGTAGGGCTCGATGAGCGCTCTTTTGCATTCAAAAACCTGCCATTCTTTATAATCTAAAATTATTTGGACTATGTCTTTCTCGGGCATTTAGCTATACTCTATCTTTTTTTAAATATTTCATAACTATCCAAGCAACTATTAATTGAGGTTTATTCAATACCCTTCTCCTATTCTTTGTCACTCCTTGATTCTAATATTTCCGCAGTTCCATAATACTGTTGAGGTAATGGCCTTCCCATAAAGTTCATATGTCGAGTCATAACAGCTAGAAATTTATTTGAGTTTTCTTCATATTTTGGGAATACTGTAATAATACTAAAACCACTAGCAAAGATATCTTCAATAAAAGTGATGCCTCCTGCATTAGATAAAACAGTGACGTCAGTAGCTCCTTGATTACCTATTAATCTTGCTGTTCCATTTTTTATATCAATTGAATCATAAATTGAATAAGATTCTTCCTTTTTGGGATTCCATTCTACATTAGTTTCTATTTCCAATTTACCCTTTTCCCAGTTTGCATTTATCCCTTTGCCCCAATAACACTTTATCGTTTTTGCGCCTAATAATTCTTTAAATGGGTTTTCTTCTGCTATCGAAATTGTCGATAAACAGAATACTAAAAAGAAAGAAAATATTATGTTTCTCATCTTTTACTCCTTATCTTTTATCTGCTGGTGTAAAATCTCTTTTAAGAAATTCATATAAAGCAGAAGCAGGTGAAAGAGAAAGACTCTGTCCAGCTTTTATTCCATCTTTAATACCATTACCAAAGTACCTTTCCAATTCCTTTTTTAAATCATCGCGTTCTTTGGAGGTAATAGTAAGATAACTTAAATGACCTTCTTTGTCTGGCTGGTCGCTTACTAATGCGTAGGTAGCCATTATTGAAGCGTCCATACACAGTTTTAATATTTCATCTCTACCCGCTGTCAGTTTACTACCCTCGCTCATCATTTTACCCGCGTCAGGATTTTTCATTGTTTCTGGAGAATATATAGTTTCAAGATATTTTATTGTATCCTGATAATTGTTTGAAAGTAGACCTAATGCTACTAGCATAGCTTGCGAAGATTCTTTAATGGTTTCATTCTTTGAAGTTAGGTACTTGTTCAAAAAAATCTTTGCTTCCTCTATATCAGAAATGGCCGTTCGAAACCCTTTCATCATTTGCATTGTTAAATAGACCTCATCAGTTTCATTAAGGAGTTCGCCCTTCGTTTTGAACCTATCTACAGAGGAATGAATAAGGCTTGCAACTTGAATTAAATCTTTAATGAAGAAGTATGGTTCGGAAGGACTATCAACCGCAAATGTATTCGTAGGGAAAAGTATGGATAGGCATATAATACTAACCAAGCAGAATTTTATAAAATTAGTCATTTCATTTCTCCTTTAACAAACAAATCTGTTCTTTATATATAATAGAAAAATTAATAATGTTATTCTTTTATTAATTCATCAATGCTAATACTCAAAGCTCTTGCTATTTTAGAAACTGCCTGAACCGATGGCTTTTTAATTACTCCTGTTTCAATTTTTGTCAAAGTAGTATAGGGAATATCTGCGAGTCTAGCGAGTTTATCTTGAGTTAATTTTCTTTTCTTTCTTACTTTCTTAATATTTTCTCCTAGCATAAAAACTCCTTGACAATATTTCCATATACTGCTATCATTATTAAGCGCCCATTATTACAACTGCTATTATACTACAAAAAACATTCATTTCAACCAAAATTCGCCATAGATATAGGGGGCGGGCGTGGGTGCGGGCACGCCCGCCCCTCAAAGTTGTTCGCTTCTTTTAAAAAATTGTCTTTTTTCTTCCCCCTCTCCTTATTCGTCTATATCATCTTGTTATATAAGGAGAGGGGGACATTTAGGGGGAGAGGATTAAAAGCCCTCTGCAAGAGTCGCCGAGCCCTCTGTGGGAGGGCGTCCTGTTGCTATTTAGGGACTCGGGGGCGGAGAAAGGGAGGGCATAAAGCGAGTTTCATTTACGTGTATCCGAGCGCTATAACACGCATTGCTCGGGAGATAAGCAAAAACTTTTGGCACAAGCGCTGAGGGCGAGTTTAGATAGATAAACTTTTCTTAAAATATATTCTGATTCCGTCGCATAAGCCCCGCCACTGTTTCTTACCTAAGGCGAGAATCCAAAAAGGGGTGTTAGGGAACAAATGTTCGCACGTATAAGTGCGAACATGCTTATGAGTACCGCCGAGAAGGTGAGAAGGTATATCGTTTCCATTTATTGGAGTATCAAGCATTTTTACGGAAGGAAAATTTCATAATAAAATTTGGAGGACAAATGATTACTCTGCAGGGTGTTAGATTAAATCAAAAAGGATATATAAAAAGCCGTGCATTTTAAAGTATGTGCGATTATAACTTATTGAAATTATTATAGTTGACAAAATAAAAGAATTATGTATAATATATTATACATAAATGGAAATATAAAAAGGAGTAAGCTTTGGTAAAATATCAAAACGGATTCAGCAATATCGAGTTAGAAACAATACTGGAACCTTACAATTCCTGGTGGAAAACTCCTCAGTTCGAGACAAAAATTTTTAAAAGGCCGATTTTCTATAAAGTATATAAAGACCTCTTCACTTTAAAGCAAATAATTTCTTTAACAGGTCCCAGAAGAGTCGGTAAGACTACTCTCTTAAAACAAATAATAAAAGATTTGATTCATGTAGACCATATAGAGCCAGCACGGATAGTTTATTTTTCTTTTGATGATCCACTTATGGTAGAGACGTATATTAGAGAAAAGTTTTTTGATAATTTAATAAGATGGGCTGATACAAAACTCAAAGATAAAACAGTTTATTTCTTTTTAGATGAAATTCAAAGATTTGAAAAGTGGGAATTATATCTAAAGAAATACTATGATTTAGGATTTCCTTGTCGGTTTTTAATATCTGGTTTTGCCTCATCCCCAATTTTTAAAAAAAGCAGAGAGAGTCTATTAGGGCGAATTAAAGATTATCATCTACTGCCATTTTCTTTTAAAGAATTTGTATATTTTAATAAAAGTGATAATAAAGAATTATTAGATTTTGTCAATGCAGCAACTGATTTTGGATATAAGTTACAACGGGGAACTCTAATTGATTGGCAGAAGATAGGGCCTCTCCCACTAGAAGTTTCTCCGCCCAATTTCTCTGAACTTAATAATTTGCTTGATAAATATTTTATTGAAGGCGGCTTTCCTGAGGCATGGGAGTTTCCAGATATTGTAAAAAAACAAGAGTACCTTTTTGATAACCAAATTCAGAAAGTAATATTTGAAGATTTGGTAATAGCTACTGAATTCAGGAAACCGGAAAACATAAAGAGATTTTACCTCTCATTAATAGAACAACCAGGACAGGAAATAAACTTAGAAAAAGCGTCTGAAAAAATTGGCGTAAGCAGAGTAATGCTTGAGAAATATTTACCACTTTTAGAAATGACAGATTTGGTTAAAAGCATACCAAAATTTTCAAGAAGACCTCTTAAGTTTAGACGGGGTAGTGTTAAATGCTATTTGGTTGATTTGGCTTTACGTAATGCAATATTAAAATTAGGAAATAAACTTTTGGAAGATAATACCATGCTTGGTTTTTATGCAGAGAATTTAGTTTTTAATGCTCTTAGGAACTTTGAAGGAATTATAGAATTGAGTTTTTATAAAGAGAAAAATAGGGATATAGATTTTATAGTTAGTTTAGGAGGTAAACGATATTTGCCAGTTGAAGTTAAATATCGAGAAGAAATAGATGATGTAGCTTCTATAAAGCATTTTATAGAAAAGTATAATCAAAAATTTGGTATAGTTGTAACGAAAAATTTCATCCAAAATAAAGAAGAAAATAAATTGTTATTTATTCCTTTATCAGTTTTTCTTCTATTTTTTTAAATTTCAACCAATTTTCACCTGACATATAGGGGCGGGCGTGCCCGCACCACGCCCGCCCCTTGAGGTTGTTGTGTTTGGGTTTACTTTTTGAAAAATTTTGTCTTTTTCTTTCCACCTCTCCCTGAGGAGAGAGGGAAGATCTCTCTCTTAGAGATTTAAGGGGGAGAGGTTACGCTTTTCCGCTGCCGTCCCCCAGAAGGACGGCACGTTTAGCGGAAGAGGAGGTATAAAGCGAGCCTCTATTTATGAAGTATCCGAGCGCTATAACAAGCATTGCTCGGGAAGTAACGATAACCTTTCGGCACAAGCGCTAAGCGCGAGTCTTGTTCAGGTAGATAATTTTTGAGAATAAAACATTCTGATTTCGTCGCATGAGCGCCGCCAATGTTTCTTGCTGAAGGTGAGAACCCAAAAAACGGCTTTTTTGAGCCGTTTTTGGTTTTATGATAATATAAAACAGTTGACAATAGTTTAATTTCTGTGGTAGAGTTTAACAACCTATGAGGTTTTATAGAGCCATTCTTTTCACTTCAATTATATCAATTTTTTTAATCATAAATGTCCCTTCTGGATTTTCAAAGGAATTTGAGAAACAGAAAATCTAAAAGAGGAGATTCATGCCCTAAATCTGATAAATAGACCGTATCTGGATAGGGAACAGATGGGATTTATACTGGATAAAGCCAGAGCGCTTTCCGATACAGATTTTTCCTTAAAGAAAGGGGAGTTCGCCAAAAATTTTAAGATAGACCTATTGCCAAAAAAATTCCTATTGATATAACGGTAAAGAATCATAAAGTATTTATTAAATCCTGCAGATATACTTATTCTTAAGGAAATTAGCATTAACGAAAAAGGAATAAAAATACCATATAAATAAGTAATTTTTTAAGGAGGTGAGTTAAATGAAGTATTGTTTAACATCGGCAGTTATCGCCGCGTTTTTACTAATCCCTTTTGTTGATATTCAAGCCGTTGACAGAGGAGATAATAGAGAACTCCAGGAGATTTTAGAATGGTGGCCAACGGATGCTAATCCAGGGCCTGTAAAGGATGAAGAGCGCGGAGGACACTGGTGGTGGCCGAATAAGGCCGGGCAAATAAAACCATGGGGAAATAGAGGATATGTTTATGTAAAAGGCGGTTACACCACGAAACCTTCGGAAAGTGAGATTGAAGAAGCCCGAAAGGCTGAAGAAAAGGCAAGTAAGGCTAAGGAAATAGAAAGGGTTAAAAGGGCAAAGGAGGAGGCTGCTAGAATTAAGAAGGCAAAAGAACTTGAAGGAGCCGCACGGCTTAAGAAAGCTCAAGAAGAAGCTGAACGAATTAGAAAGACCCAGGAGCTTGAGGAAGCCAAAAGAGCCAAGGAATTAGAAGAAGCCCAAAAAGCAAAAGCAGAAGAGACTGCTCGGATTAAAAAAGCCCAAGAGCTTGAAGAAGCTAAGCTCGCACAGAAAAAGGATAAAAAGACCGAAATTTACGATACGATTGTTTCCGACAAGGATAATGTTTTGCTGGTAACAGATTTTAGCTCCGGCACTAAAAGGGTATTTGGTGGTTTTGCTGGGGAGTTTGGGACCTGGGAACATGACCCAAAGGATGAGACGCAGTTTTGCAGGATGGGAATCGGCGAAACATTAGACAGGTTTGGCAAGCCAGACTATTTTGTGAGGCTAAATTATGATGTGGACTCTCCAAGGCCTGCGTTTAATGGATTCTGGATGAAACTCAATGATTTAGATGTTACGCCATATGAATATGTCAGTTTTCTGGTAAAGGGAGAGGATAAATTTACGACTCAGTTTAAGATAGAGTTAAAGAATAGAAAAGGGGAAAGGGTAGTATATTTTATAAGTGGCATAACTCCTGATTGGCAAAGAATAATGGTTCCGCTTGATAAATTAAAAAAGGTCAACGCTATTACAGACTGGACCGATATGACAGAATTTGTCATAGTTTTTGATGATATATTAGCAACTGAGAAGGTGGGAACAATATGTATAGATGATTTAAATTTTGCAAAGTTCGGCTGGGAAAAAGTTGAAAGAAGGAGGGTAAGATGAAATCTAATAATGCGGTTTCTTTGCTTTTTATATTTCTTCCTGCCCTGTTTATTGTAGGAACTGAATGTAGTTTTGCCCAGGCAATTTCTTATAAAGCAGAAAACTTTAGTATTCTGGTAGATGATTTTGATAAGGGCATAACGTATAATTTGCTCGGCGGAAAGAATCAAGGAGATGAGGAATTACCCGGCGGATGTGTTCCTTCATTTACAACTCCTCCTGTATCAACAAGAGGATTAACAGGGCGTTCCCTTAAGCTCGATTATAATGTAACCATAAAGGGCAGCTTCTCTTTCTACTATACCTTTCTTGGCGCACAACAGGGCGAGACAAGGAGTATAATTCCTTTAAATCTTAAGGATTACGATTATCTTTCATTCTGGGTTATGAGCCCTCTTGAAAACTTGAATTTTAAAATCACTCTTTATCAAGACCAAGATGACGATGGTGAAATGATACTCGGAAGAGATATATCAAGCTCTGTTAAACTTCCCACATATTATAGTTATCAACCAGATAGAATTGGTAAATGGCAGAAGGTCGTCATACCGCTTGAAGATTTTGGAGCGATATACGACTTTACTAAGATGTTAGAACTTGCGTTAGTATTTGAGTCAAAACCTACTGAAAATGAGGGCACTTTGTTTATTGACGATATATTATTTGGCAAGGGGCTAAAAAAGGCATTAGAAGTTGATAAAACCTTACCATTTAAAGCTCCGTATGGCGAGACCTTTAAAAATAATAATGAAGCGCTTGCCGAAGGGAACATTCTCTCAGACAAGAATAATATCAGCGTTGAGGCGCCTTCAAGGGCCGAGGAGCCAAGGCTTGAGGCTGTCAGATTTGAGTATTCTCCAGACGAGGGTTTAACATGGTATACAATAGGTACAGACTATGACTTGAATGATAATGTGTATATGGTTAAATGGGATACGAAAGGACTTGATGAGGATTTAGCCTATAGCCTGAGAGCGGTTACTTGCGGCATATTGGGCGAAGAGATTCCAGGCACTCCTGTAGTAAATCTTAACATAAAATATTCAGAATAACCTGCTTTGGTTTTGGTGCCGAGATAGCTCAGTTGGTAGAGCGCGGGACTGAAAATCCCGGCGTCCCCAGTTCGATTCTGGGTCTCGGCACTTTTCGCTTTATACCTTGAAGTATCAAAGTGTCAAGGGTGACAATGTGTCAAAGAATATGTTTTTTAAACTTTGATGCTCTGGTACTATGACACTGATTTTAGAAATGACGCTTGCATAGCTTGGCTGGTAGCCCCGCACCTTTTTGTATTATGCCGAGATAGCTCAGCGGTAGAGCAGGGCTTTCGTAAAGCCAAGGTCGAGAGTTCAAATCTCTCTCTCGGCTCAATAAAAGGTGCGGGGTTTATAAAGCGCTAGTCCGGGGGGGTCAAGTCCCTCTGCGGGCTCCACTTATCGCAAATAACGTAAATAATTAGATTGAAAGATTTCTTTTCTATCCTCAAGAATAAAAATTTCTTCCTTTTATGGATTAGCCAGATAATCTCACAGTTTGGGGATAGGCTTACCCAGATGGCGCTTATTGCGCTTATGAGCGCACGCTCGCCTGGCTCAACGCTAAATCTTGCAAAACTACTCTCCTTTACAATAATACCTGTTTTTGTAATAGGCCCTGTAGCAGGTGTGTATGTGGACAGATACTCAAGAAGAAGAATAATGATAATATCAGATATCCTGCGAGGAGTATTTATTCTATCCATACCTTTATTCTTGATGGATATTAAGGATAAAATTTTACCCATATATATAGCGGTGTTTCTTTCCTATTCTGTCACAAGGTTTTTTTTAACATCTAAATTGTCTATAATACCTGATCTGGTGACAAATAACCAGCTTCTGGCAGCTAATTCCCTTTCTTCAACCACAGCAATGATAGCCGCAATTTTAGGTTTTGGCATAGGCGGTGTCTTGGTTGAGCTTGTTGGTATAAAAGGCGGGTTTTATATAGATAGTACCACCTTCTTTTTATCGGCAGTAATGATAACCCTTATAAGCGTAAAAGAAGCGAATTCTATTTTAAACAAAATACAAAATAGAATTGAAAAAAAATCCATATTTAAGGAATTTAAGGAAGGTCTAAGTTATATCCCAAGAGACAAAAAGGTGCTTTTTGTTTCAGCGATACAGTTTTTACTTATGAGTGGGATTGGCTCCGTTTACGTTATTATAATAATATTTATACAACAGACACTTGGTTCTGCCACAAGGCATTTAGGGCTTCTTGTTATGTTTTTAGGCGCAGGATTATTTTTAGGGTCTGTCATATACGGTGGTTTTGGAAGCAGGTTTTCTAAGGTAAAAATCATATTTTTTTCTCTTATTATATGCGGGATTTTAATTATATCTTTTACAGCCCTTGTTAAAATATCCTGTTCGTTTTTAGTTGCCGCCCTGATAGCGTTTTTGCTTGGGCTCTCGGTTTCTCCTATTGCTATATCAAATAATACCCTTTTGCATGAGTTAATACCTAATCAGATGCGCGGTAAAATTTTTAGCAGCCTTGAGATAGTATCGCATCTGGCATTTTTAAGTTTTATGTTTCTAAGCGCTCTATTAGGAGAATATCTTGACAGGGCGTGGATTTTAATTTTCATAGGCGTGCTATTTTCTATTTTTGGTATAATAGGGCTGTTTTTGAAATTTAGGTATGAGAGACTT
>Ga0194113_10012047_pt1 | contig 10192 bp, 10 predicted proteins | sample TA2MahC200mmetaG_FD_146193 | JGI IMG/M metagenome (GOLD analysis project Ga0194113, IMG submission 146193) | Freshwater microbial communities from Lake Tanganyika, Tanzania - TA2015017 Mahale Deep Cast 200m | ecosystem: Environmental > Aquatic > Freshwater > Lake | place: Tanzania: Lake... | reverse complement strand
TTCTTGCCGACCCTAAGACTCCGCGAACATCGCGCGCAGCTCTCGCTTCAGAATCTTCCCGGCCGCCGAGATGGGCAGCGCAGGCAAGAATTCGACGCGCTTGGGTGTCTTGTAGCGCGCCAGATTGTCGCGCAGGAAGGCCAGCAACTCCTCGGCCGTGGCCGACGCGCCAGCCGCGAGCACAACACACGCCAGGCCGACTTCACCCCACTTGGGATCAGGCAGACCGACGACCGCGCACATCTGCACGGCCGGATGCCGATAGAGCGCCGCCTCGATCTCGGCCGGGTAGACGTTTTCGCCGCCCGAAATGAACATATCCTTGAGCCGATCCACGATGAAGAAATACCAGTCCTCGTCATGGTAGGCCAGATCGCCGGTGTGGAACCAACCCTCGCGATCCACCGCGGACGCGGCGGCCTCTGAGTCGTCCCAATAGCCCGTGCAGTAGCTCGGCCCCTTCAACACCAACTCGCCCACCTCGCACGCTGGCAGGCCGCGATTGTGTTCATCCACGATGCGCGCATCCACGAAGAAGTTCGGCCGACCGATGGAGCCAGCCTTGCGCAGCGCATCTTCCGGCGCCAGCGCAAAGATCCCGGGGCCGAACTCCGTCATGCCGAAGCCCTGCTTGAACCGCACGCCCTTCTCCCGCGCATATTTCTCGACCAGCGGCGCCGGCAGGGGCGCGCCGCCCGATGTGCAGAAGCGCAGGCTGCTCAGATCGGCCGCGGCCCAGCCGCCGAACGCGCCGCGGCCTGCCCGAACCTGGGTCAACATCTGGTACATGGTCGGCACGCCAGCAAAGACCGTGACGCGATAGCGTGCGATCAGGTCGAGCGCCTGCGCCGGGTCGAATTGCCGGGTGAGAATCGTCGCACCGCCGAAGATCACCTGGGGCAGGGTGTAGACGAACAACCCGCCGGTGTGGAACATCGGAAAGACGTTGAGATAGACATCGTTGTGGGTGATGTCGTGGATGACGGTGTTCAGCGTGTTCCAGGCGATCTGGCGGTGGCTGATCTGCGCGGCCTTGGGCAGGCCGGTGGTGCCGCCGGTGAAGAGCAGCGCGGCGATGTCTTCCGCCTCCAGCGTTTCGCACGTCACCGGTTCGCCTGGGGCCGCGTCCCGCACCGCGTTGAGGTTCAGGCTGTCGGCCACGCCCGATCCCTCGATGTGCAGGTAATGGGTCACAGAGGCCGAGGCCGGGCTGGCCTGGAGCTGGGCGATCGTCAGCCGGAAGTCGTCAGAGTAGATGATCGCCGTGGGTCGGGTGAGCTCGACCAGCCGGCACAACTCCTGGGGGTGCAGCCGCCAGTTGAACGCAACGTGGATCGCGCCGAGCTTGCCGAGCGCAAAGAACAGGTCCAGGTGCTCGACGCCGTCGCGCGCAAAGATACCCACCCGATCAGCCTTGCCGACACCCACCTCGCGCTTCAGGAAGTTGGCCAGCCGGTTGGCGCGCTCATTGAGCTGGGCATAGGTGAAGTGCGGCTCGCCGGGCTTGCCCGCATCCACGATGGCCAGCCTGTCCGGCGAGTAGACTGCGCGGCGGCCCACGTAGTCACCGATATACATCGCGCCTCCTCAGTCCTGAAGATCACCGCGTCCAGCGCCACGCGTTGCACGCCATCGCCATCCCACCGCCCGTGGCGCAGAAGATCACGTTGTCCCCCCGTTTTGGCCCGCGGCCGCGCTCAAGCGCATCATCCAACGCGGCCGGAATGCACGCCGACCCAAGATAGCCCCATTTGTCCATGATCCAGTGCGTCTTGCGCAGCGGTTGGCCCAGGTTCGCCATCACGTATTCGATCGTGCGCAGGTTGAGCTGTGTGAACAGATAGAAGCCAATCTCGTCGAGCGTCAAACCGGCCTTCGCCGCCGCCTCTCTGACGAGGGGCGGCCAGTTGTCGCTGTTGAAGGTGGCGGGAAACTTGCGCACGAACTGGACGCATGGCTTCCCCAGTCGCTCGACGGTCTCGGCCGTGGCCGGCCGATACGCGCCGCCGGTGTAGATGCCGAGTGCGTCGTGATATTCTCCGCGCGCCGCCAGCTTACCTGCCAGAAAGCCCGGCCGGTCCCCTGCGGCCACGATCACCGCGGCCGCGCCGTCGGCGAAGAGAGTACACGTGTACTTGTCGGTCCAGTCCAGAAACCGGGTCATGGCATAGGCGCCGACGACCAGGATGTAGCGATACGCCTCATCCGTGGCGATGAAGCGAGCAGCCATGTCGAGACCCGTGACCCAGGCCGCGCACGCGCAGTTGATGTCGAACGCACCCGCGCGTCCTGCGGCCAATTTGGCCTGCACCGCCGAGGCAGTGGCCGGGCTGATGTAGTCCGGCGTGTCGGTGGCGACGATGATCAAATCGAGATCAGCCGGGGCCAGCCCTGCGCGCGCCAACGCCTGCCGGCCGGCCGCCGCCGCCATATCAGAAGTGGTCTCATCGTCGGCCATGACGTGGCGCTCATGGATGCCCACGTTCTGCACCAGCCAATCCCCGACGTTCTGGCCGAGCAGCCGGTCCAGGTCCGCGTTGGTGACGATCCTGGCCGGGATGTAGCGACCCGTGCTGACGATCTGCGCGTGGCGAATGGACATGGTGGGTCCTATCAGCCTCTAGCTCTTCAGGAACCGGACCACCGCCTCGACAGCCGCCCGAGGCGTCTCCAACGGGAAGAAGTGGCCGGCATTCCGCAGCATGTGGACCCGGCTGCCCTGTATCTGCCTGGCCAACAGCTCGGCGTTGCCCATCGGCACAACCTTGTCATGTTCTCCGAACAGGATCAGGGTCGGCGCACGCACTTCCTGGAGCCGACGCTCGAAAGACGCCGCCTCCGAGATCAGCCCCAAACCGATCATCATCTGCGCGTGATAGGCTGCGGGGTCAATCGGGTTGCGGAGCCGATAGTCCAGCCACTCGGCCACCGTCTCGGGTTGGGCCTCGCTGAAACCGGGCGCGCAGCTCACCAGGATGCCGCGCAGGAAACGCTCGACCGGGTCGCCTGTGACATCGGTCAGAACTGCCATCGCCTCGGCTGTGATGGGGATGTGGCGCGGCCCGCCGAAGTTGGTGGCCGCCAGGATCAACTGGCCGACGAGCTCTGGCCTGCTGAGCACGAGAGCCTGGGCCACGAACCCGCCCATCGAGTGCCCCATCACCGCGGCGCGCTCGACGCCCAGCGCCTGGAGCAAGCCAGCGGTATCGTCGGCGAGCATCTGCGCGGTGTACGGGCCGGCAGGCTTGTCGCTGCCGCCGACCCCGCGGTTGTCGAATGCGATGACCTGGAAGTGCTGCGTCAGGCCGGGGATCATCTTGCGCCACATCCAGCGGTCATAGCCGAGGCCGGCGATCAGCGCCAGCGGCGGCCCTGAACCTGCTGTCTCATACGCGATCTGAATGCCATTTGCCTGCACTACGGGCATACGATACCTCCTTGCACCATCACCCCCTGGCCTGCATGGCGCAGCCAGGGCAGGCTCGGCACGATTCCCAACCGTTCCGCCTCCTCCTGCAGCCAGCCGCGGAAATCGGGGTGGGCGATCGCGGTCAGCGCCTTCAGGCGCTCCCGAACCGAACGCCCTCTCAGCTCCGCTACGCCGTATTCGGTGACGATGGTATCCACATCCTGGCTAGGCACGGTCACCTCTGCGCCGGGTGTGAGCATGGGCACGATGGTGGAAATGGCGCCGTTCTTGGCGGTCGAGCGCAGCGCGATGATCCCGCGGCCGCCGGCCGAGAGCTGCGCGCCGCGATGGGTGTCGAGCTGGCCGCCGGTCCCGCTGAAGTGCCGCGGCCCGATGCTCTGCGAGCAGATCTGGCCATAGACATCCACCTGGAGCGCGGTGTTGACGCTCACCATCTTGTAGTTCTTGCCGATCACGTAGGGGTCGTTGGTCACGCGGCCCTGCTGAAACTCGACGGCCAGGTTGCGGTCAATGAAGTCGTAGAGCTTCTGCGTGCCCAGGGCGAACGCGCCGACCATCTTCCCCGGCCAAAGGGTCTTGCGGCGATTGGTGATGACGCCGGCCTCGTACAAGTCCACCATGCCCGTGGTGAACATCTCGGTGTGCACGCCCAGGTCGTGGCGCTCCATCAGAAACGCGGTGATGGCGTTGGGGATGCCGCCGATGCCGAGCTGAATGGTGGCGCCGTCTTCGATCAACTCTGCGATGTAGCCGCCGATCAGGCGATCGGTCTCGTCGGCCGCCGCGCTGGGCAGCTCATATGGCGGGATCGCGCTCTCGACGACGTGACTTACCTCGGAGATGTGCACCTGGGTGTCGCCCAGTGTCCAGGGGATACGCTCGTTGACCTCCAGGATCACCAGGTCGGCCGCGGCCATCAACTGGCGCTCGATGACCAGCGAAAGGCCTAACGACATGTAGCCGTGTCTGTCGGGCGGGGTGACCGTGCCGAAGAAGATGTCCAGGTGGTTGCGCGTCGCGTGCAGCTTGGCGCTGGCGGCCTGGTGCAGATTGTTGGGGATGTAGGATACGCGGCCCTGCGGATGCACCTGCCGATCGGGCGCGCCGTAGAACCAGTTCTCGACATAGAAATGTCCCGCCATCTCTGGCTTGAGTATGAAATCGTACTGGCGCAGCGGCAGGCACACGCAGACCGTCACATCCTCCACACGCTCGGCCTGGGAACCAAGTGCGCTCAGCAGGCCGGTCGGTTCCGCCGCAGCCATGGCCACGCCGATGATCTGCCGCGACTGCACCAGCGCGACGGCATCGGGGATGGAGAGCAATTTGCGGCGGTATAACGTCTTGGGATCCATGGGCTACCTCTGCGTGATGGACGGTATGGCTGGTATTCCGTATTGCGTATTGCGTATTCCGTATTCCGTTACGCACTACGCACTACGCAACACGCACTACGCACTCCATCTCACGTCCCCACCACAATGCCCCCATCCACCCGCAGCACTGCGCCGGTGATGAAGCTCGCCTCGTCGGAAGCCAGGAACAGATAGGCGTTGGCGATGTCGGACGGTTCGCCCAGGCGACCGAGGGGCGTGCGCGCCCGCATGTTGTCCAGAATCTTCTCCGGCATGGCGCGCACCATCTCGGTGGCGGTGAAGCCGGGCGCGACGACATTGACGCGGATGTTGTAGCGGCCCAATTCGCGCGCCCACACCCTGGTCATGCCGATGACGCCAGCCTTGGTCGCCACATAGTTCGTCTGGCCGAAGTTGCCGTCCAGCCCGACGACCGAGCTGGCGTTGAGAATCACTCCCCCGCCGCCCTGGATCATGTGGGGCGCCGTCGCCTGGGTGCAGTTGAACACCCCCTTGAGGTTGACCGCGATCACCTGGTCGAAGTCAGCCTCCGACATCTGGCCCACCAGCGCGCCATCCCGGAACTTGACCAATTGGCCATCGCGCAGGATGCCCGCGTTGTTGACGAGCACGTCAATCCGGCCCCACCTGGCCATCACGCCGTCCACCCAGGTCTGCACTGCGGCCCGGTCGGTCACATTGACCACGGCAAACGAGGCATCCGGCCCGAGCGTCTTGACGACCTCCTGGCCGAGCGCCTCGTTCAGATCGCAGATGACGACTCTGGCTCCCTCTTGGACGAAACGCTGAGCAGTCGCCCGTCCGATGCCGGCCGCGCCGCCGGTGATGATCGTGACCTTGTCTTTGAGTCGCATGGATGATTTTGCCTCCTGTGGCTGATCTCTACGCTGAGCTATAGTATTACTACCCCCACCTGACGCACGCCGCGCCCCACGCATAGCCGATCCCGGCCGCGACGATCACCATCAGATCCCCATCCTTGAGCCGGCCTTGCTTCAGTCCCTCGACGATCGAAAGGGGTGCATCCTGTTGGCCAATGTGACCGTAGTCGGCGAGATAGACCGATTGATCTTCCCGCAGCCCCAGGCGCTGGAGCATCTCCAGGTGGGCCGAGCGCTTCATGTGCAAAATGTTGAGGTAGCCGATGTCGCCGCGGGTGCAGCCGCTCTTGCGCAGCGCCTCGTCAATGCAGTGCATCCAATTGTCCATCGAGACGGCGTTCAGACGGTTCTTCATTGCCTCTGGCTCCACCAGGTCGAGGCAGCACAGACCGCTGGCGCGCGCGGCGTCGGTGGGAAACTGCACGGTGCCGCTGGCAGGCACGAGCACATGATCGGCCATCGAGCCGTCTGCCATCAGGTGGCTCCCCAGCACACGATTGCGTGGCCAATCGCGGCGCAACAGGAGCGCGCCGCCGCCCGCAGCCAGGTTGAAAAGGAAGGTGGTGCGCTGGTTGCGGTAGTTGACCAGGTCGCAGTTGCGATAGCCGCCCGCGATCAGCACCGTGTTGATCTCAAGATCGGCGGTTATCAGATCTCTGGCCAACTTGAGCGCCGCGATCGTTGTGCCGCAGCGCATCTGCACATCCAGCGCCCAGGCGCGCGTCGCGCCGATCGCGTGGGCCAGCTTGATGCCGGCAGTCCACAGCAGATGCTCCTTCCACTCCTCGGTGGTGCAGAGCACCAAGTCAATCTCGTCGGGCTTGATGTCGCTCTTGGCCAGACAATCCTGGGCTGCCCAGATGCCCATCTGGTTGGTATGATCGGTCGGGCCGGCGACATGTTTGCGGGTGATGCCGAACTTCTCGCGAATGACTTCTTCCGGGATGCCGCTGGCCGCCGCGATATCGGCTGCAGTCATGACCGGCTCAGGCAGGTAGACCCCCGCCGCCGCAATCCCCACAACTGTGTGCGGTGCATCCATTGCGCGTCCTCTGGCTTGTCCTCGGTCAACGCCGATCACCCGCGCGGCGCAGGTATGCCGAGCAGGTCGTAGTCGAAGCGGCCATCGCTCATGATCGTCTCGCCGTCCATGACGATCGTGCAGCGAACAGGAATGACATCCACGTGCAGCGCGGATGACCACTGCGCGCCGGTCTCGGCCGGATAGGGGTTGCCGAATGCCAGGTGGACGCCTGGGATCTTCTCGTCTTGCAAGAGGTTACCGGTCAGCTTGCGCAAGGCAACGTTGGTTCCAATCGCGAACTCGCCGACCCGGCGGGCGTTTTCGACTGAATCCAGGTAGGTGGTAAGTTCGGTCGCCAGACCCCCATCGCCCCCGCGCACCGCAGTCGCCAAGCCGCCCTGGATTTCGATCTGCACCGGCTTCTTGAGCACGCCGTACTTCTCGCTGAAGAAATCGCCCACGACGTGCGCGACCACGACGCCGTTCACGGTGATGGGGCAACTGAACGTCTCGCCCTCCGGCAGGTTGCCCCATTGACCCTGGCGATGATAGAGCCCCGTGCAAGGCACCCAGCGCAACCCCGGATCGAACACCGCGGTCAGATCAGTGCCATCCGGCGTCTGCACCTGGATCGTCTCGGCCAGGCGGGCCATGTCATAGATCGCCCTGGTGACAGAGGCCACTGCGCGGTAGTCGGTGCGCATCCCCTCCTGCATCAGTTGCGATGTGATGCCGGGCATGTGCGCGTGGCGCACGTTCAGATCGTTGAGCAGAAAGACGCGCAGGCCGGTGCGGAACGTCACCTCGCCCGGCTGGCTGGAGGCGGCGTAGAAGGTCACGGTGGGACGGTATTTGAGGACATCAGCGCGCAGTGATTCCGGCAGCGCCTTGATCGGCCGCTGCGCGTATTGCTCCAGGTCATGCAGCAGCACGTCGCCGCCCGCGTCTGACGCCTCTTCGCTCAGCAGGCGGCCAATGCCGTGCGTCACCGTATCGGTCAGAATGAACACGCGGTCCGCTGGCGTGACGCCCATGCAGGTGCGAACCGCGACGCGCGCGCCGAGACGCATGGCTTCCATCTGGGCCAGGGTCAGGTGAGCGATGTCGGTGAGCATGTGGCCTCCTGGTGGTGGGTTCGTGACGCCGTGCTCTCACATCGGCAAGTACAAGATCTTGTCTGCGTATTCGTCAGCATCATAGGCTGCCCACAACAGGTATAGATCCTCAATGACGCGCCCCATAGCAGCATTCCGCTTCAGCAGACGGATGCCAGGCACACGTCTTCCTGCTGCGTAGTGATCACGTATGTGATCTGGCATAGTGCGGCGGTTGTTAGTGACCAGAACGTAGCCTGCTTGTATCTTCTCAATTTGTAGGGGCGCACCCTCGCGGTCGCCCCGGTGGGCAGGCGCAAGGCCGTGCCCCTACCCCGGATTATTGAGTCAGGTTCAAGTCGTAGCAATTGGTCCCGAATGGCGTACGCGATATGTTCATCGAGCAGGAAACGCAAACGGCTCATTGGCGATCGCTGACCAGGTATTCCGGGCTCTTCTCAGCCAGCACTTGCGCTCTCACGTGCTGCAGACGACTGCGTATCTCTTGCACAAACGGCGCTGAGCCCTGCTGCCACTCCTGAAAGGCTGAGTCGCAGTATGCACGCCAGCGCGCCAAGTAAGCGTCCACCGCCGCTTTGTTATGCAGGTAGTAAGTAATGGTCGCGTAAACCTGCTCCAGCGTCAGCGACCGATAGCGCGCGGCGATTTCCTCCGGGCTGGCGCCGTTCAGGTAATCGTCCAATACCGTCTCAATGCCGACTCGCGTGCCTTTAACGCGGATGTCGTCGGCATCAAGGAAGGTGAAGTAGTGCTCCAGTTCCATGTCTCACCTCTGACGATTTGCTGCCGCAGATGGCGCTTTGCTCCGCGGTTCCTCCTGCGGCCGCCTGACCAGCGCCTTGTCGCCCAGTATAACAGAAAACAGCCGTCCGGCAAACTCGCCGCGCGGCCCACGACCGGCTGTGGTCACGAGCGTGGGCCCCACGAGCGCCCTTCGACCGCGCGCGCCAGCGCGCCCCACTCGGCCAGGGTCAGCGTTTCGGCTCGCCGCTGCTGCACGATGCCGGCGGCTGCAAGCCACTGCTCAGCCTGGCTGGCCGCGACCCCCAGGCCGGCCGCCAGCGAGTTGCGCAACTGCTTGCGCGGCTGGCTGAAACCCGCGCGCGCGGTACGGAAGAACGCGTCGGCCGTCACATCGCCCGCGGGAGAATCGTCGCGCCGGTCCAGCCGCACCACTGCCGAATCCACCTTTGGCCGTGGATAGAATGCGCCCGCGGGTATTCGCCCCACAATGCGCGGCGTGCAATAGAACTGCACCCCCAAGGCGAGCAGGCTCATCTCCGGCGGGCTGGCGACCATCCGCTCCGCCACCTCGCGCTGCACCGTCAACACGAGCAGTTCTGGGGGCGGCGCGGCCTCCAGCAGATGCCGGATCGCGGCCGAGGTGATGTAGTAGGGGAGATTGGCGATGACTTTGTATTGCGTAGCGCGTAGTGCGTAGTGCGTGGTGCGCCCACCGCCGACTCGCTGATTCACTGACTCGCCGACTCTCTCACTTACTGACTCGCTCATCAGCGCGGCGACATCCAGCTTGAGAATGTCCGCATGGATGATCGTCACATGCGGCTGCGCGGCGAAGCGGTCACGCAGAAAGGGGATCAGGCGGTCATCGAGCTCGACCGCGATCACGCGGCCAGCCTGGGCTGCAATCAGTTCGGTGAGCACGCCAGGGCCAGGGCCGACCTCCAGCACGACGTCAGCAGGGGTCAGCCCGGCCGCCGCGACGATGTGCGCCCGATGGGCGGGGTCAACGAGAAAGTTCTGGCCCAGGCCCTTTTTGGGGCGGATGCCGAGGGTGGAGAGTTGGCTCAGGAGATCGGTCACGAATCTATCGTGAGTACGTCTGATTCACCATGCGGGTGATACAGCGGCGGTCAAGGTCCGCAGTCCTCTTGCGATGGCTTCTTCTTGACTCGCGCAGGCGCCACTGGCGACCAAGGTCTGCAACATCTTGCGCACATCGGCTCGTAGAAGCACAGTGCGTGCAATCCTCTTGGCCTGTTCCTCAAGCAAGGCTTCGGACAAGGAGGCCACGTCACTATCTACGTCTTCAATCGAGAGCAACTCTGCCTTTGGTTCATGTGGGGCAATTCTCTTCCGATCCATAATATCATCTCCCGTACGTCTCAGCTACATGCTCAATCAGCCGACGACTGCCGCCCGGTAACATTATCATTTGACTTGACACAGATCCTCAGTGGACATCACGGCCTCCGAGCAACAGAATCATACCACAGCCCCGATTCCTCCACAACTGGCTGGCCGAGACCGTCACGAGTTTGGGACATGCTCTTGCGGGATAGGCCAGACGATGCTCAGACCGGCACAGATGGTGGTCATGGGCAAGCGGCTGACATCATACCCGG
>Ga0194113_10012044_pt1 | contig 10193 bp, 13 predicted proteins | sample TA2MahC200mmetaG_FD_146193 | JGI IMG/M metagenome (GOLD analysis project Ga0194113, IMG submission 146193) | Freshwater microbial communities from Lake Tanganyika, Tanzania - TA2015017 Mahale Deep Cast 200m | ecosystem: Environmental > Aquatic > Freshwater > Lake | place: Tanzania: Lake... | reverse complement strand
TGATTACGCCGCCCGTTTCGCTTACAAGTGCTGCAGCCTTTACCATGCCCACTGTCCAAGCTGGGTTGCTGTATTTCACAACCAGTATGTCTCCCAGTTCCACCTTTGAGAGCTCCTCGACCTTCAAAACCACTTTGACTGTTCCAGCTGTTGTTCCAGGGCTTGCAGGCCTCCCTTTTGCTATTACTTTGTCTTTCATGTCTCTTCTTGGTATTAATACAATCGGAACAGGGATTTAAATTAATAAAACAACTAATAGTTGTTGTATGATAAGCAATCTTAGGGAGCTTGGGCTGGATTCATACGAAGCCAGGGCGTATTTAGCTCTTGTCAAGATTGGGGTTTCAACCTCCACTGCGTTGTCCGCCGAATCCAAAGTTCCCTACGGGAAAATCTACCCAGTGTTATACTCATTGGCGAGCAAGGGTTATGTCACCATCTACGAAGGGAGGCCTAAGAGGTTTATGGCTGTTGAGCCAAGGATTGTCCTAAACAATGAACTGGAGAAGAAAGCGAAGTTGCTGTCGAAGCTAAAAGATGACGTTAGTTCTATGATTAACGCTATTGAGAAAATTGAGAAGCCACAGATTCCAATGCAGACGATACAGATTATTGAAGGAAAGAAAAATTATTTGAACATGTCAGTGAAGCTTCATAGGAAGGCCAAGGGCGAGTACCGTAGCATAAGCAGGCTGCCAGTCTATAAACCGCATTTGGACTCCTACCGAGAGGCAGCCAAGAGAGGCGTTAGGGCACGTGTGTTGACATCGCAGAAGGATGAAGGGCTAATAAAAATTTGGAAGAAAACAGGCTTGGAATTGCGGTACTGCGAGGAAATCGACATAAGATATACAGTAGTTGACAAAACAGATGTTGTTTTACGCATTGGAGAATCAGACAAGACTGGCTACGTGTCTCTCTGGATTCAAAATCCCGCGTTGGCGGTTATTCTAGCTAAGAATTTCGACAGTCTTTGGGAGAAAAGCAAGCCAGTTTGAAATTATAATAAATTGGCGCCGTATTCTCCTAGTGCTTGGTGTACTGCGTTGTTTATGAGTGTTTTTTGGTTGTTGTGGATTTTGATGTTTTCCAGCTTCAGGTTTGTTGTGGCTAGAAAGCTGGCTAGGTTGGTTGTTACTCTGCCTAAGTGTATTGTGTTTTTGGGTGGGTTTTCTCCTATGTAGAGGTTTATGCCTTTTTCGGCTGGCTGGCATGCAAGCAGTATGTTTACTTTGTTTTCAAGCAGTTTTTCAATCTCCTCTTCTTTAAGCAGGCAGAAGTATTCTTTGGGCTCGTATTTGTGTTTCACGCCTTCTATGATGTCTAGCAGCTGGATTGTTGTTTCGGCCATGGTTTTTGGGTTTGAGTAGTCTATGTCTTTTTTCAGCTTTTCCAGGTGTTTTTCAGCCTCATCTATTGTGTCTACTTCAACGCCCGCCAGCTTTTTGACTAAAGGAAGTGGTTTGGGTTTGGTGTAAAGTGTGTTGGCCTGGCGTGCAAGCCTTATTTTGGTTCTAGCTAGACTAAAAAGTTTCTTGACACCTTTTATTACATACTTAAAATTCTGGCTCATCTTGGCAGTATTCTTCGCCGCCGAATGTCATTTTTTCTGCTGGAGCGAGTGGTTTTAGTTCTTCTGCTGTTAGTGTTAGTTTAAGTTTTGAGCCTTGTTTGGTTCCTCTTTTTTTGAGTTCTTTTTCTACTGCAGGTCCTACTATGAGGCGGTATGTGTTCCATTCGGGCGCTAGTTTGGTTTCTAGGCCGCAGTCTTTGGACAGTCTTTGGATTAATACTTTTCTGTCAAGGTTTTCCAGGAAGTCGCATACTGTGTTGACGTATTCTTTGAATCCGATGGGGTTGTATCTGCCTTCCAGGTAGTCTTGCGCTATTTGGGTTTTTTTCATTACGATGAGCGAGTAGATTTTGACTGCATCAACTTTTAGTGCAGAGATTATTCTTGCGGTTTCGACCATTTCTTCCCGTGTTTCTCCTGGAAGGCCCAGTATTACGAAGAATATGACTTTTATGCCTCTTTTGTGAGCTTCCTCAACCACTCTGATTGCTTCGGCAAAGCCGTGCCTGCGTTTTATTTTCTCTAGTGTATGCTGGTGCACCGTCTGCTGGCCGATTTCAAGCCAGATTTCCTTGCCTTTCTTCACATAATTTTCCAGTAGGTCGAATACTTCGTCTGGCAGGCAGTCTGGCCGTGTTCCGATTGAAAGCCCGACAACGTCTTTGTGTTTTAAGGCCGCGTCGTAAATCTTCTTCAAGTCTTCCAAGGGCGCGTAGGTGTTGGTTCCGAAGGCGATGTATACAAGGCATTTTTTGCCTCCAGCCATTTCTTGGTAATGCTTTACTTGATCTCTTACTTGTTCTTCAAGGCCTTGGTTTATCACCTGCCTGAAGCTGTTGTAAGTGAACTGGCGTGCGAAGCTGGGGCAGAAGGTGCAGCCTACTTTGCTTATCCTGCCGTCCCAGTTCGGGCATGTGAAGTCAGCGTTTAACGGAACTTTGCAGACCTTGTAGCCGTGTTTTCTTTTCCAGTATTCTCCAAAGTGAGAGTAGAGAAAGCCGTCTTTACACATGTCTTCCAGGATTTTTAAGTCTGTTTTTTTCTTGGCCTTCATTTTTTCAGGATTATGATTGCGGCAATGATTGCTATTACTAATAGGATTAGGGTTAATATTGGGGTGTTTAGAATGGTTTTGTCTTGGTTGCCTGTCTTTTCAGCCAGCGTAACGGTTGTTTCCAGAGTGGTTGTTGAGGTTTCTGTTGTCGTTGTTGTGGTTGCAGCAGTTGTAGTAGTTGTTTTCTGTTCAGTTGTTGATGTTGTGGTTGTCCCGTACGATGCCCCGCTTTGCGGGACACCTACCGTGGTTGTCGTGGTAGTCTTGACTGTCAAGGTTGTTGTCGTAGTTTCCAGTATTGTGAAGTTTTTGCTGTCTTTCACTCCGTCAAAGTTTGCGTCTGCGTTGTATATTCCTGGCTTGGTTGCGATGAAGTAGAAGGTTTCGTTTAACGGTTCTCTGAGGGGTGTGTCGTGGGCGAATCCGCTGCAGGAGGAGCATTGCGCCGGGGAGGGCTTGCTGTACACTTTTTTCACAAAGACGTAGGTGTTGTTCACTCTCTGGTAGATCATCAACTGCCCACCGATTGCTCCGGTCGGAATTACATTCAGCATTATTGGAACTCGTTCTCCGACAGAGTATGTGTCTTTTTCCATTGACAGTGTGACATTTGTCGCACTGCACGCTTGCATTATTGCGAGAGTGCAGAAAGCCAGCCAGAGTGTTTTCTTGTTTTTCATTTAAATCTAGAATGCGTTTAAAGCTTCATCCGGTCCACTAGGTAGTAGCTGACGTCTCCTTCCTCATCGACTATTGCGTAAATCATCTGTTTGTTTACGTTTTCAGCCAGTCTTATGGCTCTTGCCAGTTCCGGGAAACTGCAATTGTATTCTTCTGGAATCACGTGGACCAGATAGTGGGAGTGTCCTTTGCCGACATCCTGACCTCTCTGGTAGATTCTGAAGTCTGCGCCGAATTTCAAGCCAGTTCTGACGAGCAATCCTCTTTCGCGCAAATCTTTGTAGACTAGATACTTGTTGTAAAATTCTTTTTCGTGCTTGCTTCCAGCCTTCAGCAAATCTTCAAAGGCAGCTTTCTTGCTGCCGTCCATCACGTCAAACTTTCCTCCTTCCAGAAGGTAGACTGCTTCTATCAGAGATACCACTAAGTGCTTTCCTTCAGGCTCCCCAAAACCGCGTTCCTTGAGCAGTGACTTGGTTTCAGAGTCGCCCACAATCACCTTGCTTCCGGACAAAATACCGACGCCCATTCTGAATAATACTTATGGCCTTGGGGTATATTAATAAAAAGGTTTGGCAGGACAGTTGTGACTCTAGGTCATGGTTTTCTGTGAAAGTTTCCAGAATTTTTGATTTGACCATTTATGACTATGTTCTGTTGCCTGCTCCATTCTAAATCGGAGTGGGTTCTCACATATTCGGCCCAGTATTCCACAAAATTATTCCTCTCTTTGGTGTTATCCCCCTCTGGCTTAAGTTTTTTCATCTTCAATGAGTTTCCGATACCTCTTAATTTTCTTCTCATCCAAATGTTCCCTAAACACCCCCTCAATGTGTTTCGCATCCTCCAAGTCCTTCTGCGATTTGAGGAAGTATCTCTTGAAGGCCATCTGCTGTTCAAGCGGTGAAATCTTCAATACGCCCTTCCTTAACACAACAGAAAGCGGATTCTCAATGGCTTCTTTTGCACTCCTCTTTCCGGCAAATTTTACCTCAAAGTTGGGTATCACCTCGCCTTTCAAGGCAAACCTGACAGCCAGGCCGTCACGCAGGTATGAGTAAACTTCACCGAAATCTTCTGCATTGAGGCACCAGTAGCCTTTATCCAGCAAATTCTCATACAACATGGCAAATTTCTTTTCACTTAATCTCTTGACAAATATATCCACGTCTTCGGTCGCGCGGGCCCTGCCAAACAAAATAGAAACATAACCGCTGACGATGACGTATTCAACATGTCTTTCCAGTATCCTTGTGAAAGACAAAACACGTTTATCCAATTCGCTTAAAACCCTGTCCAGCCTTATTTTACTGCCGCCAATGAACTTCATCCCAAAAGATAAATTAGATTAATAATTATTATAGCACTGGAAACTAATTTTTGTATGTTTTCATGTGAAAATCGAATACACCGATACTATTCACTTTTGTATCACTACGAATATTAAATTCCAGTGCTATAACTCCTGCAAACAAACAATCTTTCGGTCGATTCAGATTTTGTGGTCGAAGGCGACTATTTTTTTGAATGTGTTGTATCTTTTTTGTATGTCTCTGTGATTTAGTTTTCTGTAGCTTTCTATGCCAAAGTCTTCCACGACATAGGAGGATATTACGCTGCCGCAGACCATGGATTTTTTTATCCAATCGTCTGTGAAACTGCCGTGTTTGGCCAGATGACCAATGGTGCCTCCTGCAAAGCTGTCGCCTGCCCCCGTGGGGTCTTTCACAACTTCCAGCGGGTAGGCTGGCGCCGAGAAGAATTCTTTGTCTGACATGAAGATTGCTCCGGACTCGCCTTTTTTGATCACCACTTTTTCCACCCCCAAATTTAAAAGCTTTCTTCCTGCAGCTATCAAGTTGGGTGTCTTGCAGTATTCTCTGGCTTCCCCTTCATTCATGAAAACGCCATCAACTTTCTTCAACAGTTCAGTCAACTCTTTCTTCTTGTGCTCTATCCAGTAATTCATCGTGTCGCAGAACGAATGCTCCGGTTTAATTTTCTCCAGGGTTTCCAGCTGGATTTCAGGGTCCGTGTTAGCAAGGAAGAGATATTTGCATTTCTCATAATTCTTCGGTATTTTAGGCTTGAAGTCCTGCAGGACGTTCAGTTCCGTCTTCAGTGTGTGCGCCTGAGCCATGTCGTATTCATAGTAACCCTGCCATCTGAAGGTTTTTCCTTCAGTTTTTTCAACTCCAGTGACATCAATCTTCTTTCTCTTCAGGAAGTCCAGGTGTTTTACGTCAAAGTCTTTTCCAACAACGCTTATTACTCCCACTTCCGAGAAATTCCTGGCTGCCAGTGAAAAGTATGTTGCAGACCCGCCAATCACGTTTTCCACCCTGCCAAAGGGCGTCTCAATGCTGTCAAAAGCCAGTGTCCCTAAAACAACCAGTTTCACGGTATAACAATAGGCCTTGTAAACTAAATAAAATCATCAAGTCTCATAGCTATTCTGATGATTGTTCTGGGTGTTGAAGGCACCGCCCACACGATGGGCGTCGGCATAGTGAAGGACACTAGCAAAGTTCTTTCAGACGTCAGGAAGACTTATCAGCCTCCGGAAGGCGCTGGCATTCACCCTAGGGATGCGTCCCAATTTTTGGGCGAAAATATGAATGCGGTGGTTGAAGAAGCTCTCGGCAAGGCAGGCATCTCATTCAAAGAAGTTGACTTGATTTCATTCTCTCAAGGACCTGGATTGGGCCCTTGTTTGAGGACTGCAGCCACCGGGGCCAGGGTTCTTGCGTTAAAGCACAAAAAGCCGATTCTTGGAGTTAATCATTGTGTAGCGCACATTGCTGTCGGAAAAATAATGTCAGGCTTCAAAAACCCATTGGTTTTGTATGTTTCAGGAGCTAACACTCAGATACTGGAGTTGAAGGAAGGCCGCTACCGCATTTTCGGCGAAACTTTGGACGTTGGAATAGGCAACATGCTGGACAAGTTTGGAAGGGAAACGGGTTTGAAGCATCCTGCAGGCCCGAAGATTGAAGCTCTTGCCAGGCAAGGCAGGAATTACATCGAACTGCCGTATACTGTGAAAGGAACCGACTTGAGTTTTTCAGGAGTTCTTACCAACGCTGTCAGCAAGTTTAAGGTAGGGATTCCTCTTGAAGACATCTGCTATAGCCTGCAGGAGACTTCTTTTGCAATGCTGTGCGAGGTGACTGAAAGAGCGCTTGCACACTTGAATGCAGATGAAGTAATCCTCACTGGAGGAGTGGGCAACAACTCAAGGCTTTGCGAAATGCTGAACTTGATGGCAGTGGAGCATGACGCCAAATTCTCTGTCCCAAAGGGCTTTTGCAGCGACAACGGCGCGATGATTGCAATGCTGGCAAGCTTGGAGTATGAAAACGGCGTCAGAATGAAGATTGAAGACACCGTAGTAAAGCCTAATCAGCGCACAGATGACGTTGAAATATTCTGGTAGGTTACAGCATCTTTTTATGGTTCAATCAAATATTCTTCTGTAAATGGATATTTTCAGGTTCTTCAGAAGGCAACCTAAGGCTGGTGAGCCGAAAAAGACTGTTGAGCCGGCTGATGCTGCAAAGGAAGCTGATACTGGCGCTGGCTTGAGCATAACTCCTGCAGACGTTGTTGACTACATCCAGGCAAACCATACGTCCGTGGAACTTGGTTCAAAAGACCGTCACAGCAGACATCTTTTGGCAGAATATACCAGAGTCCTGATAGAGGAGGCAGTTTCTTCACTTCAGGAGACAGTGAAGTGTCGCGCGATGCAATGATACAAGAGCTAGCAGATAAGCTTAATGCAGGATGGCAGTTTGACAGAGCAGTTCGCGAGCAAATACTCAAGTTTAAGAAACGTCACATGAACAAGTGATTTTAACCTGTTAATCCCATTTTGATACACTACTGTGAAAGACAAAAAGGGGTCGTCTGGGGTTGAGAAGAAGCCTGATGGAAAGTTGGACATAGCTGACATGAACAGTTGGAGTTCCTTTGAGACTACAGACCAAATTAAGGTTCCTGAAAAACTGATTGACCAAGTGATTGGCCAGGAAAAGGCGGTTGAGATAATAAAGAAGGCTGCAACTCAAAGAAGGCATGTTTTGCTCATAGGCGAGCCTGGAACCGGGAAAAGCATGCTTGCTAAAGCCATGGCTGAACTACTTCCCTGCGAGGAACTGCCGGACATTCTTTCAACACCAAATCCTGAGGATGAAAACAGCCCCAAGATTGTTGTGATGAAAGCAGGAGAAGGAAGAAAGACTGTGAAAACTGAAAAAGACAAAGAGGCCGCTCAAGACCAGGAGAAAGGCGGCAGAGGAATGTTCCTGCCTTTTTTCATAATCCTCGTCACTTTGATAGGTTATTTCCTAAAGATTATTGAAGGCAGCGTTGCAACCGCGCTGATAGTCTTTGGGATACTGTTGTTCATGTTGTTCGGGCTGAACATCAGGTCAATGATGTTTGGAAAAGGGGGCAATGTTCCGAGAGTCATAGTTGACAATGCAGGCCACAAGACAGCACCATTCTTTGACGGCACCGGCGCGCACGCTGGCGCCTTGCTTGGAGACGTCAAGCATGATCCATTGCAAACGGGCGGCTTGGGGACGCCTGCGCACTTGAGGGTTGTCGCGGGTTTGATTCATAAGGCCAACAAGGGAGTTCTGTATATAGACGAGGTTGGCGCGTTGGGCAAGTCGCAGCAGGATTTGTTGACTGCGATGCAGGAGAAGAAGCTTGCGATAACAGGCAGGAGCGAGATGTCCAGCGGCGCGATGGTGATGACAGACCCTGCACCGTGTGACTTCATTTTGGTTGCTTCAGGGAATTTGAGCGTCATAGAGCAGATGCACCCTGCGTTGCGTTCCAGAATACGCGGTTACGGTTACGAGGTTCACATGAGCAATATGATTAAGGACAACGAGCTGAACCGGAAAAAATTGGTCCAGTTTGTGGCTCAAGAGATTGTCAAAGACGGCAAGATACCGCATTTCAAAAAGGAGGCGGTTGAGGAGATTATTAGGGAGGCAAGGCGGAAGGCTGGAACACACGGGAAGCTTACTGTGAAATTCCGCGAGCTTGGCGGTTTGATAAGGGCTGCTGGAGATATTGCAATAGAGAAGAAACATGGTTATGTGACGAGGGAAGACGTTTTTGAGGGTAAAAAGTCTGCCAGAACGCTTGAGCAGCAGTTTTCAGATTTGCTGTTGGAGAAGAAGAAGGAGCATAATGTTCTCATAACTGATGGTACTAAAGTGGGGCGCGTTAATGGTTTGGCTGTCATAGGAGAGGGCGGCACCGTTCTTCCAATAGTTTCAGAGGTTGCTCCGGCTCAGAGCAAGAGGAGCGGAACCATTTTTGCGACAGGAAAACTCGGTGAAATCGCAAAAGAGGCTGTGACAAACGTGTCTGCTTTGTTCAAGAAGGTGTCTGGGAAGGACATTTCAAACAATGATATTCATATCCAGTTTTTGCAGACTTATGAGGGTGTTGAGGGCGACTCGGCTTCTGTGAGCGTTGCTGCTGCTGTGATATCTGCGATAGAGGAAGCTCCAGTAAGGCAGGATGTTGGCATGACTGGTTCGCTTACTGTCAGAGGGGAGGTGCTTCCGGTTGGAGGGGTGACGCAGAAGATTGAGGCTGCCATAGATGCGGGCTTGAAAAAGGTGATTATTCCTGAGAGCAACAAGAATGACATTTTTCTTGAGAAGAACTATGAGGGCAAGATAGAAATCGTTACTGCTAAGACTCTTATTGATGTTTTGGAGCATTCTTTGGTTCCTAGTGCCCAGAGGAATGAAGTGGTAGAGAGGATGAGAAAAATAATAGGCTAAGCTTTTTAAACCCTTCTACAGAAAGTTATACTTACAAAACCAAGTGTTTCGAAAAATGGAACTAGAAGATTTAGATGGGGTAGGCGAGGCAATCGCGGAAAAACTCAAGGAAGCGGGCTATGACAACATAGAAGCCATAGCAGCTGCATCAATAGGGGAGCTCAAGGACATCGGTTTGACCGAGGCGGCAGCCCAGAAGATAGTCGCCTCTGCAAGACAATCACTGCAGATGGGTTTTGAATCAGGGCTTGACTTCTTGGAAAAAAGAAAGCAAGTTGGTAAACTGACGACGGGGAGCAAGGAACTTGACGCATTGTTTGGCGGTGGAATAGAAACTCAGGCCATAACCGAGTTGTTCGGAAAATTCGGTTCAGGAAAAACCCAGTTAGGGCACCAGCTGGCGGTCAACGTCCAGCTTCCGGTGGAAAAAGGCGGTTTGGGGGGCGGCGCAGTGTATATTGACACTGAAAACACTTTCAGGCCTGACAGAATACAGCAGATGGCCAAGGCTGTGAAATTAGACCCAAACGAGGTTTTAGGCAACATTCAGATAGCAAGAGCTTACAATTCCGACCACCAGATGTTGTTGGCGGAAAAAGCTGCTGAAATAGTCAAGGAAAAGAATGTCAAGATTGTGGTAGTCGATTCTTTGGTTGCCCACTTCAGGGCTGAATACACAGGCAGAGGAACATTGGCAGACCGACAGCAGAAGCTGAACAGGCATATGCATGTATTACAAAGAAAGATAGCTGACTTGCACAACGCTGCAGTAATAGTCACAAACCAAGTCATGTCGAGGCCAGACATATTGTTTGGAGACCCGACTTCTCCAGTCGGAGGAAACATTGTCGGACATCATTCCACTTTCAGAGTCTACTTGAGGAAGAGCAAGGGCACCAAGAGGATTGCAGCCTTGATAGACAGTCCCAACATGCCTGAAGGCGAGTGTGTTTTCGAGGTTACTACCGACGGGATTAAGGACTCTAAAGAGCCGAAAGAGAAGGCAAAGTAAAGCAGGTTTTTGTCTGGTTGGGGTTGGTTGACCATCTATCATCAACCTTAACCAACCTTT
>Ga0194113_10012038_pt1 | contig 10195 bp, 10 predicted proteins | sample TA2MahC200mmetaG_FD_146193 | JGI IMG/M metagenome (GOLD analysis project Ga0194113, IMG submission 146193) | Freshwater microbial communities from Lake Tanganyika, Tanzania - TA2015017 Mahale Deep Cast 200m | ecosystem: Environmental > Aquatic > Freshwater > Lake | place: Tanzania: Lake... | reverse complement strand
TACAAATATTTTATTATTTATTGCCACCACCTTTTTATAGAAATTTAGGTAAAATTTAGCTATTTTGTGCTTAAATTAGTGGTTTTTAGATGGTAAAATTAACAGCAACTGACAAACTCGGGATATACATTGGATGAAGTAAATCGTGCTTTTTCTGATTTGGAAAAGCATAAGATTGTTAGGGCGCTTATAGAGATAAACACTGGTTTAGATACATAAATTACAAGTATTTATCATTAATGGAATTATTAAGACCGAGTAAAAACCTAAAGAATATAAAAATTTTTGAAAGAAAAAATAAAAAATATTTTTTTAATATATAAGAATCATTCCCAACTTTTTCAATTTGCCTCCATTTTACTAATCTCTCTAATCTAATCCCAGTACTATTTTTAGAATAATATTGTTTTAAATCATTAATATTTTTTATCTGGTTCTTCATTATTAAAATTGTTGTTTTTATTCTGATGCTTGATTCACTTAGACTAAAAATTGAAAAATAGAAATAACCAAGAAGATTAAAAGTTAATAAAATATACACATAAGAAAAAATATTTTTAAAATCAAAATTAAGAATAATAAGTGAAATTATCAAAACTGGAATATTGGTAAAAATAACACTTAAAATAGCAATTTTCATTTGGGGTGTATCTCTTTTAAAGTAATGAAGTATTCTTACAAATAATGAATGAAAAAATAAAATAATTAGCGGTGATATAAAAATAAAAAGAGATAGCCATATTAAGCGCATCTTAATTATCCCTTACCTTCTTCTAATCCCAAGATCCTTCTGTAGATTAAAAAAAACTTTGTAAAAAATTGACCAGTTTTGGTTAAAACCAATTCTTCTTCTTTGTTTTTTTTTATTGTTTTAATCAATCTTATTTTTTCTAAGGAGATAATTCTATTATCTATTAAATTATGACTATTAAACATTTCGTTGATAGTTGAAATTCCTACTTTATCTTTCTTTCTTCCTAAAAGATTAATTATAGAAAGGGTAGGAGAAGATTCTTTTAATCCAGGGTAAAATTGAGTATAAAATAATCCCAGGGAAAAATAAAGTAAAAAAATTAATATTATTTCCGGATTAGTTAAAAAGATTTTGTTTTTTATATTGCAAATCAATAATAAAATAAAAATAGTAAAAGGAATAAAAATAAATAAAATTAGCAATAATCCCAAATCATTTTTTGGTCTGAATATCCTCCATGTTATTAAATGGATAATAAAAATAATAAAAAAAGATAAAAATCCAAAAAGAATAATATCAAATTTAATCATTTAAATCCTCTCTATATTGTTACCTAAAATTAAAGATAAGAATTAAACAAATATAGATAAACTCTACCATTTTTAATGTAGAAAATTAATTATTTTTTTTAATTTACTTAACTCTTTGAGTTATTAATAAAACTCACTTCAATATTTTTCCATTCATCAGAATCGAAGAAGTCTTTTATTGCCTGATCTCTTTTTAATCCATTTTTTAGACTATCCGTCCAAGATATCAAACCTCCTTCGTCAGGTTCTCTATTTAATATAAATAGATATAAGAATCTTATGAATTCTTCATCATCATATGTTGCTAAAATTGGTTTAAAGTTTTAGAGTTTGTAAGGCTAACTATAATATCAGTCAAAGGTATTTTATGTTCTAGAAGTGGATTAAGCCACAAATCGGATTCAGATGACATTGGAATTAATTTGAAATAATTATCAAAAAACAAGGAATTAAAAGATAATTTTTCTTTACCATATAATGCTATTTGCTGCAATAAAGAACTATCTAAAGAATCTTCTTGTTCTTTAGATAATTTATAAGAATTTTTTAAGTTTTTATTTTGAAAAAACATAAAATATTTATATTTCATTTCTGCAGGAATACTAATAAAATAATTATCCCAGCTATATATTTCATAATAATTAGGGATGAACTGGCCTCGGTTCATAATTATAAGTGGTCTTTTATTAATAATGTAATTATCTAGTTTTTCTTTGTAGTTTGGATATAAAAATAAATTTAAAAACCCCAAATCGGAATACATTGGTGAAAAGTTTTCATTATTTTCCTGAAAGGTCAAATATAAAGCTGATTCTCCTGTTGTAATTAAATTTATCCCCTTAATATTTTCAGTAAAAATTTCTATTATTTTTCCTAACCTGTAATATTTAATTGCATCATCCTTATTAAGTTGGAGTCCCTTTAATACTTTTGGGGAATTAATAAGTATTTGGTTTTTCTCTAATCTACTAAAACCAAATTCTAATCTTTCTCCTATACTACCACTAAATATTAAAAATAATATAATTAAGGTTGTAGTTATTTTTAATAAATAAATGGTTTTAGACTCTTTATTCTGAAAAATGGGCTTATCTTTGTGGTGCTCTCTGATTTTTTTATAAATTAAACTTACAAGAGTATCAATAAATTTCCAAATAAAATATATGAATAAACCAATCATTGGAGTAGCAGCCCAAAAAGAATGTTGGGAACCTGGTCCTGGATAATATTGAAGCCATGATGCAAAAGATACGAAAACTATTGAAAGAGTTATTATTTCTTTTTTTTCTAGAATTCTTTTTTTAAATAACTTAGCTAAATACCCAAAAAAAATTATTAAATTCACTATAGGAAATAATTGCCAAATAAAACTATAATTATAGCCTACCACAAACAAGCATCTTAATAATAATTTAATAGGGCCAGTGTCGTTTGCATCCACCCTCCAAGAATTCCATTTTATTGAATGTATTATGTTTTGAAGCCACCAGTCTTTTAAGGAATTGTTCATTAAAAGCCATATGATAAATAAAAGACCTATACTTATAAATCCTGAAATAAATAAAATAATGCTTTTTAACAAGAATTTGGTATTGTTTTTTAATAAAAATTTTAGAAATATTATAAAAAATACTATCAATATAAATAAAAACATGCCCACCGGCTGTCTGCACCAAAAGGTAAGGCTTACAGAAGCCCCAGTTAAAAACAGATATAAAAATTTTTTCCTTTCAATAAAAATTATCAAAAAATACAATGCAAGCAATTGGAAAAATAATGCATAGACTGATGACCACGGTAGAGCGAAAAAATAAAAAGGAGCTAATAAAATCCATATAATACAAAAAAAAGTATTTAAAAATTTATCTATTAACCTTGAAAAAATAATCCATAATAATACTGATATTATGCTATAGAAAAATGATGTCAGTAATCTTATAACTACTAAATATTTTCCAAAAATCAAAATAGCCAATGCTTGTAATAATGATGTTAAAGGACCATATTGCAAAAAACTATCTTTAAATAGTATTTTTCCTTCAACGATATCAATAGCTGGTTTGAAAAGAGCACCATCATGAATAGGATCTATACCAATTATTGAAAAAAAAGAAGAGATTATAAAAGTTAAAAAAAACACAAAAATTATGTAATAGATTTTAGAATATTTCAACTCAAATGTAATTAGTAGAGAAAAAAATAAGAATAAAGAACCTAAAACAATGATTATATACCCATATATATAAAAATGTCCTAACCATTGCTTATATATAGGGAATGAATTGTCAAATAAAAAATAAGGAGAAATTTTTTTTATATTCGATAAAAGATTTACAAAAGCAAGACCAAGGTTTTTATTAGAAACTACTAAAAATCCTATTGTTAAGAGAAAAAATCCTACTACTGATAATGTTAATGGTATTTTTTTCATTTTTAAAGTGTCCATTTTCAAGCCAAATCAATATATAAAATAATTTTATAGGTATTTAAGATATAGATTTATACATACGAATATTATATAGTAAAGATATTTAATTATACAATAAAGCGAATTGCTTTATGATAATTAGCCGTCTTATAATAATTTTACTCAAAATAAATCTAAATTAGCTATTAATTTTATCACAAAGTAACCTTACCTTTGTATAATTATTTACAGTAATATCTAAAATCCCTTACTTGAAAATAAGATAAAAGATATTATAATATTAAAATTTGTAAGTTATTGATAGGAACTTTTACATAAGACTTAAATATATTAAGAGGTTAATTTGGATATAAAACCTGAAGGTAAAATAAAAAATCTTGGTGACCTTGAACAAATATTATCTGCCTTAAAGGCAGATAATAAAAAGATAGTGCACTGCCACGGCGTTTTTGATCTTGTGCATCTAGGGCATATACGTTATTTCAATCTTGCAAAAAAAGAAGGAGATATACTCGTAGTTACTCTTACAAGTGATAAGTATGTAAAAAGAGGTCCGGGGCGCCCAATATTTAATGAAAACCTCAGGGCTGAAATGCTGGCATCTATATCAATTATTGACTATGTGGCAATAATTGACTTTCCAGCCTCTATTGAAGCCATAAAGATCCTCAAACCCAATTTTTATGTTAAAGGCTCTGATTATAAAGATGAATCAAAAGATGTTACAGGTATGATTAATTATGAAGAAGAAGCCGTAAGCTCAGTAGGCGGAAAACTGATTTTTACTGATGATATAACTTTCAGTTCCTCCAGTCTTATTAATAATTTTCTTGATGTCTATCCGCAGGAGATCTCGCTCTATCTTAAAAAAATAAAAGAAAAATATTCAATTGATGATATATTCGATAAAATAAATTCATTAAAAAAATTAAAAGTATTAGTAATAGGAGACTCAATAATTGATCAGTATCATTACTGTACACCATTGGGTAAATCGTCCAAGGAACATCTTGTTGCAAATTTATATGACTCTGAAGAAACTTTTGCTGGGGGCAGTCTTGCTACGGCAAACCATATTTCCAATATCTGCCAAAAAGTTGATTTGCTTACAGTTTTAGGCGGTAAAAATTCATATAAAGATTTTATTTCAGAAAAATTAAATTCTAATATTGACCTCCTATATTTTATCTGGCCCGACACAGGAACTGTTGTAAAGAGGAGATTTGTAAGTAAAGCCATAAATACAAAATTATTTGAAATATGTTATTTAAAAAGAGAGGATATACCGGAGATTGTGGAAGAAAAGATACTGAATCACTTAGATAGAACCATAAAGAATTACGACCTGATTGTCGCTAATGATTTCGGGCATGGACTACTGACTAAGAATATAATTAATTTAATATGTGAAAAATCCAGTTATCTTGCTTTAAATGTACAGACAAACAGTGCTAATATAGGTTTTAACATGGTTACAAAATACCCGAGGGCAAATTTTGTATGCATTGATGACCTTGAACTCAGGCTTGCAACTCATGACAGGGTTAGTGACCTTAAAATACTTGCAAAGGAAATATTTAATCTTTTAAATTGCGATTATATAATTGCTACAAGAGGATCATACGGCTCAATAGGATATTCAACAGATGAAGGATTTAATGAGTGCCCTGCTTTTTCATACAAGGTAGTCGATGCTATTGGTGCAGGTGATGCTTTCTTCTCTTATGTATCCCCTTGTATTGCTGGCGGTTTTAATTTGGATTTAACTTCTTTTATAGGAAATGCAGCAGGATCCCTTGCAACACAGATAATATGCAACAGGGAACCTGTAAGATATGCTGATTTAATGAAATTTATTACAAGATTGTTAAAATGAAGAAAGAAGAATTCGTATCTTTAAAAAAAGCAAAATCACCTTCTTTTCGTGTAAAATCAGATTTATTTATTCTTGATAAGAATGCGCTTGAATTTTTAAAGGAAAAAGCAGCAATTCATGAATCAAGGAAGGCAAGGATATGCCTTCATAAAAATGATTCTGATAAAGTCAATGAGATGGTAATTTGTACATATCGAGATGCATATATAAGACCACATATGCATATGAAAAAAAGCGAAAGCTATCATGTGATAGAAGGAGCATTTTCATTGATTTTATTTAATAATAGCGGAAAAATTACTAAAGTAGTTAATATAACAAAGGATAATATTATTAAGTTACCTTCCACTTTATGGCATACAATGATTGTAACAAGCAAATATTGTATTATGCATGAGGTTACAGATGGACCATTTGATGCAGGCAGTACTATTTTTGCAGAGTGGAGTCCATCTGAGCATGAAGATAAGGTGGTAATTACTAAATATTTAAAATCTCTTAGGAATCACTTATTGTAAATTAAGTGTAAAGCTCCAATATTTATGGGACAATTCCTTGAGTATATATAGGATTTAGATGATAAAAAAAATAATTACTCAGCTTCATAAAAAAACAAGTCGCAATTATATAGAGCGCATGATCAACAATAAAATAAACTGCATGAAAATAGCAAAGAAATATGATTTTGATTTTTGGGATGGAGATAGAAAATATGGCTATGGTGGTTATAAGTATGATGGCAGGTATGAAATAGTCGCAAAAAAACTGATTCAAGAATATAATCTTAAAAAAAATGCAAAAATACTTGATGTTGGCTGCGGCAAGGGTTTTTTATTATATGAATTTAAAAAACTGCTGCCTGGTTCTGAAGTGAGGGGCTTTGATATTTCAAAATATGCTATTGAAAATTCAAAGGAAGAAATAAGAAGTGGGTTATTTGTCTATGATGCAAAGGACAGCTATCCATTTAAGGATAAAGAATTTGATTTGGTTTTTTCAATAACAACGCTTCATAATCTTAAGATATTTAATTTGAAAAATGCTCTTAATGAAATTGAAAGGGTTGGAAAAAATAGATACATAGTTGTTGAAAGCTATAGAAATGAACAGGAGTTATTTAATTTAGAGTGCTGGGCTCTCACATGCCAGTCCTTTTTTTCAAAGGATGAATGGGAGTGGCTCTTTAATGAATTTAAATATACAGGAGATTATGAGTTTATTTATTTTGAATGAAGGTTATTTATGGCAAATATTTACACTAAAATGAAAGTGTTTCATTATAAAGAGAAAGTGGATTCTCTTTCAGGAGATGAAAAAATTCTTGCACCTATTCACATAAGGATAAAACCCACAAACATGTGCAATCACAGATGTAGATACTGTGCTTATAGAAATGATGATATGCAGCTTGGAAAAGATATGGTCATTAAGGATTTTATTCCGAAAAATAAAATGCTTGAAATTATTGATGATATTTCAGAAATGGATGTAAAAGCTGTTACATTCTCAGGAGGCGGGGAACCGCTTTTTTACTCCTATATTCTTGATGCTTTAAAAAAACTAAAAGACACAAAAATTAAGTTTGCAGTACTTACAAATGGAGCATTATTAAACGGTGAGATTGCAGAGCTTTTTGCCATGTATGCAAGCTGGGTTAGAATTTCAATGGATGGCTGGGATGATGAGAGCTATGTTAAATACAGGGGTGTAAGACTGGGTGAATATACAAAAATAATGAATAATATCCATGATTTTAAAAAATTAAATGGCAAATGCATATTGGGAATAAGCATAATTGTTGACAGGAGTAATGCAGGGCATTTATATGAAATGGTAGCAAACCTTAAAAAAGCAGGTGTTGACAGTATCAAGATTTCTCCCTGTATTGTAAGTAATAATGGGAATGAAAACAATAAGTACCATAATTCTATTTTTAATACTGTAAAAGAGCAGATAAATAAAGTAAAAATAAGTTACCCGGATCTGAGTATATTCGATGACTATCATAACCAGCTTGAAACATTTAAAAAAAATTACAAGTGGTGCCCTTATCTTCAGATACTTCCTGTTATTGGTGCCGACCTCAATATTTATCCATGTCAGGATAAGGCATATAATCTCAAAGAAGGATTGATTGGCACAATTAAAGATAAACGCTTTAAGGACTTTTGGTATAATGATAAGTCAAAATTCTTTAAGATAAATCCGTCAGAGGTATGCAATCATCACTGTGTGGCTGATGGCAAAAACAAGCTGCTGCTTGAATATTTAGATGCAGATAAAGATCATTTAATGTTTGTATAAAATTCTATGTTAATAAATTATATTGGTTTGGAAGTAATATAATGGTTGGACAAATTGAACAGAAATAAATTAGAGTATCTTAAAAATACGGCAAAACAAATCAGGAAAAAAATACTTGAGATGGCTATAAATCATAATGATGGTCATATAGCCCCCGCATATTCAACTGTAGAGATTCTTATCTGTCTTTATGAAAATATTATGGTTGAAGAAGATAAATTTATTTTAAGCAAAGGTCATGGTTGTCTTGCACTCTATACGATTCTTGAATATAGGGGATTTTGCCCCAAGTATTCAGGGCATCCTGATATTGATGAAAAAAACGGAGTTTTCTGTACAACTGGAAGCCTTGGTCATGGTCTTCCTATTGCAGTGGGAATGGCGCTTGCAAAAAAGCACATGAAAAAAAATGGACATATTTTTGTTATGCTTGGAGATGGAGAATGCCAGGAAGGAACAACTTGGGAATCATTAAACCTTGCAAAGCACTTTAAGCTTGATAACCTTACAATAATTATAGATAATAATAAGTTTCAGGCCCTTGATTCTATAAAAAAAATAATTAGCGAGAATAATTTATATGAAAAATTTAAAGTATTTGGCTGCAATACTTATAAGATAGAAGGCCATGACTTTAATTATATTCTTAAATATTTATCAAAATCAGCAATTAAAAAAGATATGCCAAGAGCTGTGATTGCAAATACTGTCAAAGGAAAAGGGCTGTCATTTATGGAAGGAAAACCGGAGTGGCACAGCAGAATACCTGAAGGAGAGTTATTAAAAAAAGCTCATGAGGAACTAGAATGAGAAAAGAATTTGGAAGTTTTATGACAGAAATCGCTTCAAAAGATGATAAGGTTATTTTAATAGTCGGGGATATAGGCTACAGGATATTTGATGAATTTATATCAAAATATCCAGGAAGATTTTTTAATTTTGGAGTATGTGAGCAGAGTATGATAAGTGTGGCATCAGGTATGGCATTAGAAGGATTAAAGCCATATGTTTATACAATAACTTCTTTTTTAATTGAGAGGCCATTTGAGCAGATAAAGCTTGATATTAACGAACAGGAATGTAATGTAAAGCTTGTGGGATATGCAGATTATCCTACCCAGGGTCCAACGCATGCTGAAATAAACGCAGAAGGTTTGATGAAGCTTTTTAAGAATATTAAATCATATTTTCCAAAAAGCAAGGAAGAAGCAATAAATGCTTTTTACGAAGCCTATATCTCAGAAAAGCCATGTTTTATTGGCTTAAAGAGTGGGGAATAGTGCACTTATTTAATTATATCAGGTGATGAAAGAGTCACTGATTATAAAAAGGTAGAATGTTCTGAAGAAAAATTTTTGGATTCTGCCAATGTATTGGTGATTTTATTGTTTTGGGCGGAGTGTTAAAATATTAAAGTAACCCGCTTGTTATTTGAAGTAGAATTATGGTATTTTTTTAGACAGGAGCCTATAATGAAAGATCAGTTCTCGGGCTAATATTTATGGCGTTAAAATATTTCCCCAGGCATCAGTTTTTACAGGTGATTTTTTTTATTATTATTACCGGAAAAAGAGATTTTATAAATGAATATAGATACAGGAAAATATAACAAGGATTCTGCAGAATATCGTAAATTAGTTGAAGAATTATATTTTAAATATAAAGATGGCGTAAACCTTCCTCCTGAGTATTCATATTTTGTTCAGGAGGACTTACATAGATTGCTCATCCGTTTGGCTCGCTATAAATTTGTAGCCCGGATAATAAAAAATACTGATTATTTGCTGGAAGTAGGCTGCGGGTCTGGTTTGGGAAGCATTTTTTTAAGTCAGCACTGTGCTTATGTTACTGGTATTGATATTAAAACTACTGAAATTAAAGAGGCTATGGTTTTAAATAAAAGAGAGAATGTATCTTTTAAAACAGAAGATTTTTTTAATATTTCGGATGAAGAACTTTATGATGGTGTAGTAGCACTTGACGTAATTGAGCATTTATCTGAAAAACAAGGTCTTTTATTTATAGAAAAAGCAGCTAAGCATATAAAATCTAATGGGATGTTTATTATTGGTACGCCAAGCATTTATTCTCATCCTTACCAAAGCAAGCTTAGTAAGGCATCTCATGTTAAATGTTATGATCTTAAGGAACTAGAAATTCTTATCGAAAATAATTTTTGTAGAACAATATCATTTTCAATGAATGATGAATTGGTCCATACCGGGAATCACAAGATGGCATGGTATTATTTTGTGTTAGCTTTTTTACCAAGGAGATAAAGTGAAAAAGATAATTCCATTTTT
>Ga0194113_10012030_pt1 | contig 10197 bp, 10 predicted proteins | sample TA2MahC200mmetaG_FD_146193 | JGI IMG/M metagenome (GOLD analysis project Ga0194113, IMG submission 146193) | Freshwater microbial communities from Lake Tanganyika, Tanzania - TA2015017 Mahale Deep Cast 200m | ecosystem: Environmental > Aquatic > Freshwater > Lake | place: Tanzania: Lake... | reverse complement strand
CGGCAAGGCGGCTCTGCTGGGAATCATGCTGATCGCCGTCGCCCTGTATCTCTACAACCATCTCCTCTGGGTGCCGCGCTCGGTCCTGCCCCTGTACGTCATGTTATTGGGGCTCCTCCTGGCTGGACCGCGTCTCGTTTATCGCATGTGGAAGGATCAGGGCATGGCGGCGCTGGCGGTGGGGCAGCGCGCGCTGGTCATCGGCGCCGGGCGGGCGGCGGAGTTGCTGGTGCGCGACCTCACGCGGGTGCGGGATGCGCGCTTCGTCCCCGTGGGCCTGGTGGACGACAATCCCGGCAAGAAAGGCAGCGAAATCCATGGCGTTCGCGTGCGCGGGCAATGCGAGCATATCCCGGCGCTCATCGACCGGCTGGGCATCGAGATCATCCTCATCGCGGTGCCGTCGGCCACGGACCGGCAGATGCGCCGCATCGTCGAGATTTGCGAGGGCACGGGCATCCCGTTTCTGACCCTGCCCTCGGTGGAAGACATGCTGGCCGGGCAAATGCTGGGCAATCTGCGCGAGGTGTCCATCGAAGACCTGCTGGGCCGTACCCCGGTGCAACTCGATCGCCAGGCGGTCAGAGCGCATATCCAGGGCGCGCGCATCCTCGTGACGGGCGGCGGCGGTTCGATAGGCTCCGAATTGTGCAAGCAGATCGCGCGCTACGCGCCGGCCGAACTCATCATCTTCGAACAATGCGAGTTCAACCTCTATCGTATCGAGCAAGCCCTGCAACGCGCCTTTCCCGCTCTGCGTCTGACCGTGCTGCTCGGCGACGTCACCGACCGCTCGGCGGTCGAACGGGCCATGGCCCTGGCCCGACCCGAACTCGTCTTCCATGCCGCCGCCTACAAGCATGTGCCCTTGCTCCAGCAACAGGCGCGGCAAGCGATACGCAATAACGTCATCGGCACCCGCCTCCTGGCCGAAGCGGCCCTGGCGGCTGGGGTACGGCAGTTCGTGCTGATTTCCACCGACAAGGCGGTGCGGCCCACCAACGTCATGGGCGCCACCAAGCGCGCCGCCGAGAAGCTGGTGCAAAGCCTGGATGGCGCCGGTGGCACGCGGTTCATGACAGTGCGCTTCGGTAACGTGCTGGATTCCGCCGGCAGCGTGGTCCCCCTGTTCCGCGAACAGATCCGAGCGGGCGGGCCGGTGACCGTGACGCATCCCGAGGTCACGCGTTATTTCATGACCATTCCCGAGGCCTGCCAGTTGATCATGCAGGCGGCCGCCGTGGGACATGGCGGCGAAATCTTCGTCCTCGATATGGGAGAACCCATCCTGATCCGCTATCTCGCCGAACAGATGATCCGGCTCTCGGGCAAACGCGTGGGTCAGGACATCGCCATCGAGTACGTGGGGCTGCGTCCCGGCGAAAAACTGACCGAGGAGCTGTTCCTCGATGAGGAACGGCCGATGCCGACACCGCATGACAAGCTGCTGCTGTCACGCTCGGTCGAGCATGATCGGGAGGATGTCAGCCGCCGCATCGATGCCATGGCGCTGGCCTGCGAGCGATTCGACGAACCGGGCCTGCGCGATCAACTCCGCGCGCTGGTGCCGGAGTTCCAGGAGCAGGACTGAAGCCGGTTTTCTCCGGGTACCGATCTGCGCGGCCCTGTCACACCGGCGTTGCGCGGAGTCACCCGGGCTTGCCGCCTCCCACGTACCCGGCTCGGTGGGTCGGAGCCGCTGCCGGGGAATCAACCCTTAGTCCCCGCCTCCCACGGTCACCTCCGCGCTATCCCGTCCCCCCCGGTTATCGACCCAACCGACCCGGATCGTATCGCCGGTCCTGGCCTGATTGAGACGCAAGGAGAAATAGGGATTGCGCGAGACACCGGTGGACAGCAGGCCGGTCGCGATGGGTTTGCCGTTGTGCTCCACCTTCAACTCGGTGATGTAGTGAGCCGGGACGATCTGGCCGGTCTGTTCGTCCTGGCGGCGGCCGGTTTCCATCGGGTGCTCGATCAGGATTCTGACCAGGGTCTTGTCCCCGTCCGGTTTGGTGCGGATTTTGATGCTGGGCATATGGGGCGTATCCATGGGGTTGTGGTTGCCGTGGATGACGGCAGCCCTTGAATGGGTGTCGATGGTAGGGGACTTGCCGGGCCAAGGGTCGGAAGTCGCCATCCCCAGCCTTCTTTCGAAACTGCACACACCATGCTTCAAGAAAGATTCAAAGATCTAGCAGGTAAAACCTGAACATCGAGTTGTGTTGGTCTCTTGGCATGGCTCGCTTGCCGCATCGTTATCCCCGGCCTGCCCTACCCGTCCCCCAACGTGGCAACCGGCACTGTCGGGTCTTCCTTGAAGAAGGGGACTCCGCGCCGTACCTTGATCTTCTGAGCGTAGCGGCGCTCAACGCCAAGACCGAAATCGGGTGCTACTGTCTCATGCCCCATCACGTCCACCTGATCGCCGTGCCTTCCGATAAAGATGGCTTGCGCAAGACCTTTGCCGATGCGCATCGGCGCTATACCAGCTCTATCGATGCACGGTTGAGAACGACACAACATTGGTGGCAGGGGCGCTCTGGATCGGTGGTGATGGACGAAAGGCATCTGTTCCATGCGGTATGTTACGTTTCCCTCAATCCCCTGCGAGCCAAGCGGGTGCGGCAGGCACAGGACTGGCGGTGGTCGAGTGCCGCCGCCCATCTTTCGGGCAAGGACGATAAACCGGTAAAGGTTTGTGCCCCTTCTTGAACGGTATGGTGACTTTGCGGCCTACCTGGGTCAAGCCGCCGAAGACGAACCGTAATTCAAGAGCCTGCGGCTATCAGAAACCACGGGGCGACCACGTGGCCGCGAAGCATGGATGAAAATCTCGAAAAAGTGACAGACACCGTACTGAAATCTCAGAAGCGTGGGCCCAAGAAAAGGGATCGCAACGATGGATAATGTCATTCAGTAAACTGTCACCGTCACCCAAGTTCCCGCGTCGATCTGACGCGCCTCGCCGTGGCCGGTTACGAACTGGGCGCCCAGAGTGCGGCGGCGCTCGCCGGGGAGAGTGTCCGGGTCGTCATTCCCGTGCTGGCCGGCCGCACCCTTCGGGCCAGTCTCCTGCTCAGCCCCTTCGTCGATCTGGCGGCAGGCGGTCTGAACAAACGGTTCCAGGGAATCCGGGCGCCCTTGCTGGTCATCACCGGCAGCGAGGATGTCGACCCCTACGGCATGAGTTCGCCCTCCCTGCGCCCCGCCATCTGGCAATATGCCGCGCCCCGGGCGGCAAGTACCTGCTCAATCTGGACCAGGGTGGGCGCCGCTTGCTCTCCGGCAATCTGGCCGCGGTCGAGGAGGAGGGCGATGGCGGTGACTGGACGGACGCGCCGGAAGCGGGGTTTTCGTCCGGTTCGGCCCGCGGCGGAGCAGGCCTGGCCCCCAAGGGACGATTCGGCGAGGGCGGCGGTCCCGCCGCCGGCTTCATGCACCGCCGGCCCGATCCCCGGCAGCAGGCGGCCATCCGCCTCATCAGTACGGCATTTCCGAGCATGACCCTCAAGTCTGAGGCAGATGCCCGCGCCTGGCTCGCCAACGACGACCAGCGCTGGCTCGGCCAAAGCGCGGCCTTGCGGCGCCGGTGACATCATTCGCGGAATGATGGTTGCCCGGATGCCTCCCGCCCGGGGGGTCCGGCTGAGCCCGGGTTCAGTACGGTGGATCCGTCGGGAAATGCCAGCGGGAGCCGGTCCCGCAGGCGTCGGTCAGACAGCCGGTGCCGGTTTCCGCGGCTTCCCGTAGCCTGGCTGCGTTCAGGTCCGCCTCCGCGATGCTCTGCTCGCCGCGATCTGCCCGCGCGTATTCAGCCCGCGTCGCGATGATCAGCGCCCGCCAGGTCCCCGCCATGTCCGGATTGCGGGCTAGATAGGCTTGCGACTCCGCCTCCAGTTCGCATGCCGCCCGCCGCTCATAATTGCCGGGGTTTCTCGGTGTGCCGCGGCAGGCGGCTATTCGCGCTTGAAGTTGCTGCTGACCGTCGGCCGCGCAGCCGAGCATGAGGGCGGCCACCGTCAGTGCCGCAACCGACGTATTCATCTTCATGGGGCATGGCTCCGGATTGAATCGGTCAGTAGTAAGAGGCATTGAGAAAGTTCACCCACGATTGCGGACGCCCGCACCCTGTGCGATCCGCGACAGGCTTGAAACGCTTCCGGCGCCACCGGGACGGCGCGCTGGCGGACCTGATCCCCGCTACTTTCTACCCTATCCGTCTGCGTCTGTTCGTTGCTCTGTGGATGGTTTATCCAAACCCGGCGGTCTGGGTAGCCACTGAGTCGGAGGCTTGAGCGGTAACGCATCCAGTGTCTTCTCGACTGTTTGCCGCTGCCGCCGAAGGGACTCGCGCAACTCGACTATCTGCAGTTCGCGTTGGATTTCTGCGCGCGCCGTGGTCAGCAGGCCCCGGATCTTTCGAATCCAGTAGCTGGCATTCCTGACCAGTTTGGGTAATCGTTCCGGCCCGAATACTAGCAAGGCTACCAAGGCGATCAGCATCAACTCGGAGAAGCCGACGTCAAACATGCGTAAAGATACCTAATTCTCCCGCTCATGACTGACTTTGGTAACTGGTGTCGTGGCTTCCTCCTCGCGCAGGGCGGTTTTGAAACCCCTGATGGCGGCTCCCACATCTCCGCCTACTGTACGGAGTCGCTGAGTCCCAAACAGCAGCATCACGATCAAGAAGATCAGTCCCAACTCCCAGACGCCTATCCCCATGTTTCACCTTACGAAATTCTCCAACTCAGTCCTACGGTTAAAACTAGAGGGCGCGGATGAGTCCAAAAATCTCATCCACGCCTCATCGATATTGGTTGTTATGACGAAAGGTTTACGCTGACCGTTCAGCGGCTTGATATCAACCCATGTTTCTGGTGATGTTGAACGTGTCGTAGAACAGGTTTTCCGCCCAATCGAACATGTCCTCCCAGTTTTCACCGCTTGGGCTTGGGGCCTCGCCCAAGGAAGATTCGATCCGCTCGATCTTCCAGTCATTGACCGAATCGGCCCTGTAACCCACCGTCAGATAGGAGGCGGTCTTGGCTGAACTCGCCTTGATGGGGCTGAAGCAGGCTGAATTGGTCACCACCGGTGGAAGCGTGTTTACACCCACGGCATCGATGTATTCGCTGGTCGTCAGGCGTGGTTTGGAATCAGTCGCCAGTTTGACCATCTTGATGATCGCATCGGCGCAGGCCTTGGCTTCGCCATTGGCAATATGGCCGGCTTTGGGTTGACCTTTTGCCGGGTCGAGAGCGGCGGTTGAATGTGCATCACCGATGACATGCACGAAAGGGACCGTCCGGGATTCATAGGTCAGGGCGTGGACGGGGGCAAACTTGGTGTTGACATCCAGGATGTCGGGAATCAAGTCGAGAACCTTGCCGGCACGCTGCCTGGGCAATACATTCAGTACATGGCCGTTGTAAGTACCCGTTGAGGCAATCACCGTCCATAGGCCCCTTTTCAAGGAAACGCTGCTCAGATGGGCGTTTGGAATGTAAGTCACGCCCATCGCCGCGAAAGCCGTGGAGAACGTATGCTTTTCGGCCATAATGTCCGGGTTGGCATCCAGGACGATGACCTTGCCATTCGTTCTGTTCTTCTTGAGCCAGTCGGCTACCACGCAAGCCCGTTCATACGGCCCAGGCGGACAACGGTAAGGCGCCTTCGGAATCGAAAGAATGAAGACCGGATTCGTGGCGGGCATTTTGGTTAATTGATTCCGTAAAGCCACTACGTCACTGCCGCCCTTCCAGGCAGGGATGATGGTCCTCTTGCTAATGGCCGCCTGTAAACCGGTTATCGGCGCGCCCGCTCCATTGGTATCGAGGAAATCGATCCCCGGCGCCACGATCAGGCGATCATAGGTATAGGGTTTGCCCCGGCGGTCACGATCCGGTTGGTTGCATCAATGTCGGTCACTTCACCCTGGACAAAATTGACTCCCGTCAGCGACGTGTAGGGGAAGTCCAGTTTGGCCTTGGACAATGCCCCGACCAGCACCAGATTACTCAAGACCGGAGAGGGATACGAGGAGTTACGGTCGATCAGGGTGACCTTGATGGATACACCATCGGCGGCGGCCCATTCCACCAGATGTTTAGCAGCGGTGGCGCCCCCGAAGCCGCCACCTATGACGATAATGTGCTGAGCGACGGCCGCCTCGGCTTTATTGCCGAGGGAGGGAAGTCCTGTGGCGGCCGTTACAGTCCCCAGGCCGGTGATGCGAATGAAATCGCGGCGATTGAATGTGCTCATGGGTCAAAACTCTTTAAAGATCAATTATGGATAGATGATTATCGGGTCGGCTTATCTTCAGTCGTTCTGGCCCTTGGGGAGGGTGGACAGGTACTTCGCCAGGGCTCTGATTTCATTGTCTTTGTAGATCAGGGCTTGCGAGTGCATGATCGCTGGCTCACGGGCGGCTTTGGCCTGCATCTCTTTCAACTCCCCATAAATTTCATTGACACTCTCGCCGGTTATGCTGTCGAAGCCGGTCGATCCACCTTTGGCGTTATGGCATTGAAAGCACTGGGAGGCCAAAAGACGGCCATTCGGGGCCGGCGCTGCCATGACATGGGTGTTGGCCAACAGGAGACTGGTAGCGAGCAGCGCGGTTGACCGGATTCCAGAAAAAAATTGCATCGTGTCTTCTCAGTGGTTGGTTTTTGTGGCCCCATGATTTGGCGGGCAGTCCTTGGCGTGAAACGCGATAATGTTGTCACGCATTTCTGCGCGGTAATCAATGGCTTATATGAGCTGTGGGTCTTGACTACGCAACACCGCACACAATGAACAGTTAACCATGCGGTTGATAGGGGAGTAATCAGTATATTGCTTAATTTTTAATAAGCAATTACTGTTTTGGGTTTTGCGGACCGATGCAGCTTGAAGGCCATGGGATGAGTGCATCTTGCGTTTCCAGCGGATTCCACGTTTGGATAAGAGCAAGACCCGATGGCCGTCATGCGCCGATTATCGATCCCCTTGATTACCCTGGAGACGAAAGCCTATCGGACGACCTGGGACGAGGCGAAGTCGCTAGCCCAGAGTTTTAATCAAGACCTTGGAATTGCGGTGGGGGTTGTAGGTGGCGCGGCGGCTGGGCGGGAGGTCGCCAATGTCGGCGGGCTCGAAGCCGTGCTCGCGGAACCAGTGGGCCGTCTGGGTGGTGAGGGCGAACAGGCGCTCCAGGGCTTGATCGCGGGCGCTGAGCTCGATGTGGGCCAGCAGCCTTTCGCCGCGATGTTCGCCGCGGTAATCGGGATGCAGGACCAGGCAGGCGATTTCGCCCATGTGATCCTCGGCATGGGGATGCAGCGCGGCGCAGCCGATCACTGTGCCATCCCGTTCGATGACGGTGTAGTCGCCTACCTCGCTTTCCAGTCGTTCGGGGCTACGGGACACCAGTACGCCCTGGCGTTCCAGGGGCACGATCAGGTCGAGCATGCCGGGCACATCGCTGACCTGGGCGGGTCTCAGGGTCTCGAACGGGGTCTGGCTGATCAGAGTGCCGATGCCGTCCCGGGTGAACAATTCCCAGAGCAGGGCGCCATCCAGTTTCCAGTTCAGGTAATGGGCGCGCTCGACCCCCTGTCCGCAGGCGCGGATGGCGGCCTCGATGTGGGGCGCGACGGTGGGAATCAAACCAGGCTCGACATTCAGCCGCACGCGGGCTTCTGCGGTGGTGAGTTGGCGGAGCAACCGGCCGGCGCCGGCATCCGTGCAATCTTCCTCGCCCATCAGCAGCAACTTGTCGGCCTTGAGCGCAATGGCGGCCGCCGTGGCGACCTCCTCGGAGCGGAGGTTGAAGATTTCTCCGGTCGGGGAGTAGCCCACGGCGGAGAGCAGGACCAGGTCGCCGCGATCCAGCGCGGCGCGGATGCCGGCGGCGTCGATACGGCGCACCTCCCCGGTATGCTGAAAGTCGACGCCATCGCGGACCCCCACCGGCCGGGCGGTGACGAAATTGCCCGAGGCCACGCGCAGGCGGGCGCCCGCCATGGGGGAATTGGGCAGGCCCATCGAGAGCAGCGCCTCGATCTCGACGCGGACGGTGCCAGCCGCCTCCTTGACGCAGGCCAGGGCGGGGCCGTCGGTGACGCGCAGCCCGGCATGATAGCGGGCAGTCTGCCGGCGGGCCGCCAGGCGTTCGTCGATCTGAGGGCGAATGCCATGGACCAGGACCAGCCGGATGCCCAGGCTGTTCAGCAGGGCGAAGTCATGCAGCAGGGTGGGAAAGCGTAATCCATCCGCCACCGCCTCGCCGCCGAAATAGATGACGAAGGTTTTTCCGCGATGGGCGTTGATGTAGGGCGCGGAGCCGCGGAACCAGCGAACGTAGGCCTTGGCGTCGTTGTCCATGCGGGTCGAGTCGGCCCAGCCCGGCGGCGAGCCGGGTCGGGCCATCCGGTCAGAACAGCGGTTCCCGGTAGAACATCATGATGTTGCCAATCAGGAAGATCGAAAGGATCGAGATGAAGCCGGCGATGCTGCCTTCGTTGATGACGGTCCCATCATCCGGGCCGTCGGCCGGCGCCAGCCGGAGTTCCAGCCAGCGGCCGGCCGCGACCATGACCGCCAGCAGGCCCATGGTGGTGTGGGTCGACTGGATGATGTATTCGCTTTTCAGCTCGAACTCGGCATGGGCATGGGTTAGCAGCAGGATGCCGCCGAAGGCCGACAGGATCGGGAACATGTAGCGCAGCCTGGCCGAATCCGGGCGGGTGCGGGCGCGAATTTCCAGCGCCCCGAGCACGAAGGCGAGCAGGGTGGCGATGCGATGCTGGAACACTTCGCCATTGCTGAAGGTGCTTTCCCAGAAGCCGATGGGTCCCAGCGGCCAGGTTTCGGCGTCGCTGCGGAAGAACAGGAAGATACTGAGTCCGACGAAGCCGATGGGCCAGTAGCGCGCCCAGCGGAAAGCGGGCGACGGAAGGTAGGAGAGCATCCCCATCAACCCCATGACGGTGAGGAAAATGCCGGAGATGTTGTGGTTGTAGTCGGACCATTCGGTCGCGGCCACCGAGGGTATCTTGTTGACCACGGCGACGCGGCCAGCTTCGCCGGCGATCAACTCCTCATGGCTGGGTGAGTGGATCTTGGGCAGACGCGGGGTGAACATTTCGGCGACCTCGGAGATCGTCGCGGTCAATTCGGGATTGCTGGCGATATCTTCCGAGGGCGGCTGCGAAGAGAGCGTCGCGGCGATGAACAGGATGCCGACCAGGATGAAGGCTTCGGCTTCGATGTAATAGGGCACCTTGCGCTTGAGCGGGCCGATCTCCTGTTGGGTCCGCCAGCGCTTGCCCGCCAGATGGTTCATCAGGGCGAAACCCAGGGCGACGCAGAGCAGCAGGACCTTGGTGACAACCAGGCTACCGTAGCCGGTGCCGAACAGGCCTTCCCAGGAAGCGACGTAATTGATGGTCAGCGGCAGCCCGGTCAGTATCAACAGGGCGACGGAGGCAATGCCCAGGAGGCCGAAGCGCACGATGGCGGGGGGCCAGAACTGTCGGGCTTCTTCATCCTGATAGCCTAATCGCCAGAGCGCCAGCAACTGCGCCACCCCACCAAACCAGATCGCGGCGGCGAGCTGATGCAGGATGGTGATCGCCATCAGGGGTTCCCGGTTGTCGAAGCGGCCCACCGCATGCACCAGCCAGGCGCCAGCCACCACCAGGGGCACGCAAAGGGCCGCCAGAATGTTCCAGCGCGAGCGTTGGGTCGGATTCACCAGGAGTTGACCGGACACCCAGACGATAGCCAGCGACAGCAGTAAGCGGACCAGGCCCGCCTGGAATTGGACCGTGCCCACATAGGCGGACAAGGGCAACTCACCGAGCACGCCCCACAGCACCATCCCCTTGATGAGCAGTTTGATCCCCTGCATGGCCGCGAGTGAGATGGCGCCGAAGCGCAGCACGACCGTGGCGCGGCGGATGATCGCGTCATGGACCGCGGGTTGCGGGGACCAGACTCTTAGGATGAAGGCGTTCCAGAAGAGGCTGCCGACCACCAGCGAGTAGCCGATGAGGATCAGTCCGCCCAGGAAATCATCAATGAAATTGGCAAGACCTTGCATGTACATGCCGTAACTCCTGTTAGTGGTCTAGGGGGCGACGCGGAAGCGGATATTGTTTTCGGTCAGATGGCCATCCGCCGCGAACACCTTGTACTTGATGG
>Ga0194113_10012016_pt1 | contig 10202 bp, 4 predicted proteins | sample TA2MahC200mmetaG_FD_146193 | JGI IMG/M metagenome (GOLD analysis project Ga0194113, IMG submission 146193) | Freshwater microbial communities from Lake Tanganyika, Tanzania - TA2015017 Mahale Deep Cast 200m | ecosystem: Environmental > Aquatic > Freshwater > Lake | place: Tanzania: Lake... | reverse complement strand
CTTGACCTGGAACGATGGCGGCGGCAGCGGCAGCGTGACCGTGCCGGCCAGCTACCAGTCGCCGCTGCCGATCACCGTCACACAGGGCGTGGAGATTGGTTTCTACAGCGGCAGCATCATCGCGGGGGACGCGTTCACCGTGGGCGTGCAGTTGCCGCGCGACACCTTCACCTACACCGTGCAGAGCGAGCCGTTCACGAAACCCGGCGTCGTGGTGAGCTACAACGACCCGCAGGGCAACCACCGCTTCATCTCGCCGGTCGAGCTGGGAGACCTGGGCAGCGATCTGGCGCCCTACGCCGGCCAGATGCTCGCGCCGCTGAGCCTGGAGATCGCCACCACCGCGGCGTTCACCCCGACCGGCAGCAACACGACGAACTACGTCTTCAACCTGCCCGACTCGCGGCCCGTCGAAGAGGGCCACCTGTTCGTGGAGTACGTCAAGGACGACGGCACGGTGGTCGCCGAGCAGGTCTTCACCCAGACGCTGCAGCCCGGTCCGAACATCATCCCGGTCGCCTGGAATTCGTCCATCTTCACCGAGACCTACCAGGCCGACCACGACTACAACGTCCTCGCGCTCGTCACCGACTGGCAGGGCAACATCATCCAGTCCATCGCCCGACCGTTATCCAGCTTTCAGACCGATCCCACGCCCGCCTTCGCCATGTCCGACGCGGACGCAGCCTGGGACTTCGGAACGGCGACCCAGGGCGAGATCCTGGAACACACCTTCATCTTCGCCAACACCGGCTTCCTCGACCTGTACACCTACTTGGCCGCGCCGTCCGACATGAACGTGACAGGCGGTTGGTCACGGCGGCTATCTCCCAGCGATACGACGACCTACACGATCACAGCGGACACGCGAACGCTACCCGTCGGCGCATACGACAAGACGATCACGATTCGCACCAGCGACCCGGCGAACACGGCGCGAACGGTGCACCTGTCCGGCGATGTTCAGGCGTTGGCCGGAGCCGCGCTCTCACGGCCGATCATCTACCGGCCGTGGGACCGGTCCGTCTGGATTCCGGGCAGCCATAACCCCAACGACGACGTGGACTTCTCCCACGGAATCACAACTGATCCTGCCGAGGTGGAGCCACTGTACGTGTATGATGAGGGCCGTGGCACTCTGCTCGGCACTGGAGAGACACTCCCGGCCGAGCTAGCGGGAGGCGCGCTTCCCGCATCGGTCTTCGGCAGTGGAAGTGACGGCGAGCTGGTGGTTGCGACGGGACAAGTGGCTTATGCAGACGACGTGCGGCGTTCAATCAGTGGCACAATTTCTCCTGGCGCTACCGCACTGATAGTTGATGACACTTCCGGCTTCGCGTCCGGTGACGTCGTGCTCATACATCAAACGCGTGGCAGTGAGGCTGGAAAATGGGAACTGGCAAGATTGTCGAGCGTCGGGGCTCAGTTAGTCCTCACTCGACCTACTGAGCACAACTATGTTGATGGTGGCGGGAGTGCAGACAACCAGGCACAAGTGGTCCGAGTTCCTCAGTACTCCACCTGTACGATTGACCAGAACGGCGTGGTAACGGTGCATCCTTGGGATGGTCAGACGGGTGGCATCCTCGCCTTTCTCTGTTCCCGGACGCTTCAGATGTCGGGCACTATCAGCGCAAACGGATCCAATGGCATTTTCGCTCCGGCCGGAACCGATTATGCGCCTGGAGCTGTCGGCGGTGGATTCCGGGGTGGATACGCTCGTCGTGGCGCCTTACATTCGCAAGCTGGCCAGGGCGAAGGTTATCCAGGAATGGCCTCTGGTACTAGAAACGCCAATGGAAACGGAGGTGGGGGGGCCGGAGGTGGGAATGGCGTGGAGGGTGGTGGCGGCGGCGGCGGCGGACATGGAACGCCTGGCGCCGCGGGCTACTGTCCCAACTGTGGAAATTCGATTGGTCAGGGTAGCGGCGGTGGTACGTTTGGAACCGAAGACTTGTCCACAATGGTTTTCGGCGGGGGTGGCGGTGGTGGAGCGAACGATGACTACAACGGTTCCGACGAAGGAGCTGGCTCAGGCGGATCGGGCGGTGGGGCGGTGATCATCCACGCCCGTGAAATACAGCTCTCGGGTTTGGTCACTGCAAGTGGCGGGGATGGCGCAGATGTGGGCAAGGATGGAGGCGGTGGAGGCGGCGGTGCTGGAGGTGCAATCCTGATCAAGGGACAGAGCATGACCCTGGGCGCGGCTAGAATAAAGGCCATAGGCGGCGCTGGCGGAGTTCCCGTGCCAGATGACGGCAGGTCCAGAGGCGGTGATGGCGGCGTAGGCCGGATCCGAGTTGAGTACCAGAACATAACCCCAGGCTGGTCTACCGAGCCGCAAGCTACCACGCAGACGGTACGCTTCTTCCTCATGGAGAAGCTAGGTGACGTGATGGTCCGCTACACCCTTCCAGAGTCCTTCACCGGCGGCCGCACCTACTGGATGCAGTTCGGCCAACGCTACGTCTACCCCGCCTCGGGCGACCACATCTTCCACGTCCGTCTGCCCAAGGGGCGGTACGCGGATGCCAGGCTTGACCTGATCCTGGCTAAAGCGAATAGCAGCCCGGTTAGCCTCTGCCTGGACATGGGCAACGACGGCGCCTGCGACTGGACCTACAGCGGCTCGCCGACGATCCCGTTCACCACCACGACCACTAGCCTTGTGACACCACTCAACGCTTTCCTGGCTTCGGCCGCGCCGGATCCTGACGGTGTGGTCGTCGTACCCATCCGCGTCAACCTCAACACGGGCGGCGAACTGTTCCTGACCAACCTGGTTGCCACGCCTACGGCCGGCGTGGATGTCTCCGTGAGTCCGAGCGACCTCGCTTTCGGTGCGACGACACCCACCGAGGGCGAGAGCGTTTCGGTCTCGGCCACCCTGCACAACCCGAGCGACCGGAACACGGGGCCGCTCACCGCCAGCTTCCAGGCGACACCGTCAGGAGGCGCGCCATGGCACATCGGCAGCACGTTCGTTTCCAACGTGCCCGCGGGCGGCACGGCCCAGGCTCAGATCGTTTGGAATACGCTCGGCTTCACCGGCACCGTGCCGGTGAAGGTAACGGTCGACCCCTTCAACCGCCTGCCGGAGACGAACGAGTCCAACAACCAGGCGACCGCCAACCTGACCATCAAGACCCGACCCGATCTGCAATTCACGAACTTCCAGTTGTCCGATCCCGAGCCGGTCGCGGGGGAGACTGTCACCGCGACCTTGCCCGTCCACAACAACGGCCAGGCGACGGCCGGCAACGAGATGGTCGCGCTGTACAATGGAAACCCCGATGCGGGCGGGACGGTCGTAGGGGCAGGTCTTGCACCCGCCCTTGCCGGCGGCGCGACGGCCAACGTCACGTTCGCCTGGACACCAGCCACCCCCGGCCTCCACCGTCTCTTCGCCCGCGCGGATCGCGACCGCCAGGTCAACGAGTCGGACGAAGGCAACAACGACCGGTGGCAAGACGTCTACGTCGGCTTCCGCAGCCCGATCGCGCTCGATGCGGGGATCACCGCGGCCGATCCGCCCTACACGCCCACCCTCGGCTACGGCGTGGTGGACACCGGTCAGGCCGACATCCTCGCCAACTGCGGCGCAGAGCCGCACGAGACCTACCGCCTGGATCCCAGCGGGGCCGTGGCCTATCGGTTCGACCACCTCCTGCCCGGCCATTTCTATCACCTCGACCTGGTGCTCTATGAGTGCGGCCAGGGCGCGGGACGGCAGGAGTACGTGAAGGCGGACGGGAACGCCCTGGCTGGCCCCGAAGACTTGGGCGATAGCCAGGTCCACCGGTTGTCGCTGCTGCTGGACCCGGCGCTCTATGCCGACCGGACCATCAGCGTGACGGTCGAGGCGCGCGAGGGCCTGGGCGCGCTGGTCAACCAGATCGCCCTGCACGATGTGGACTACCGCTACGCCGACAGCGGCAGTGCGACCGAGCCGGCCTACCCCGCGGCCCAGGCGCAAGCCGCGGCCGCAGCGGCCGGCCTGTCCTACGGCTACCTGGATGGCTCGCGCACCAGCGACTGGGGTACGTTGCCCTATCAGACCGCCCGCGTGGACCTGCTCAACAGCGACGTGCGCTATCGCTTCGACGGTCTCGACCCGCTCCGGCGCTACAAGCTCCGCCTCAGCTTCTACCAGGGGAGCGGCAGCAATCGCGTCCAGCAGATCTACGTGGACGACCAGCCGGTCGGCGCCGAGATCACCATCGTCAGCGGCGGGCGCTACAGCAGCACGGTGACCGTACCCCTCACCGCCTACACGGGCGACGGCAGCATCGTGGCCAGCGTGGTGCGCACCAACGCCACGGTGGGGGCCATGGTCAACGAGATCGCACTCGAAGAAGAGACCCTCTCGGCCGCCGCAGTGTGCAGCGTCACCGAGACTCCCTTCTGGACGCAGGCCTACGGCAACGTGATCATCGCAGGCCAGCCCGCGCTGCCCGGCACGCTGGTCACGGCCGAGACCCCGCGCGGGGAGGTTGTCGGCTGCTTCGTGGTGAAGTCGACCGGCCTATACGGCTTCCTGCCGATCTACGGCGAAGACCTGACAGCCAGCCCGGCCATCCCCGGCATGAGGGATGGCGAGACGGTGATCTTCCGCGTCAACGGCGCGCTGGCCGTGGCGACACCCGCACTCGCCTGGTACGACGATAAGACGCCGCACCAGGTGCATCTGGCGGCTGGCGTCACCCGCTCGCAGGCGATCCTGGTCAAGCCCGGCTGGAACCTGGCCTCCTTCCGCGTGGATCCGCCGGCGCCGCTGGTGGATACCGTGCTGCACTCCATCGCGGGCAAATACTGCCGCCTGCTGGCCGAAAGCGCCATCTATGACTGCAACGTCCCGGAGCGCTTCCGCACCCTGCGCGAGCTGCACGCGGCGGTGGGCTACTACTTGCGCCTGGAAGGCTCCGCCAGCGCGACGCTGCTGGTCGAAGGGGTCACGGTCCCCGTCACCACGCCGCTCGCGCTCCACCGCGGCTGGAACTGGACAGGCTACCTGCCGGAGATCAGCCTGCCGGTGACGGTCGCCCTGCAGAGCATCGCGGGCCAATACCTCCAGGTCACGGACGGCAGCAAGACCTACGACCCCGCGCTGCCGGACTTCAGCACCTTGACGCAGCTCGATCCTGGCAAGGGCTACCTGATCTACGCCAGCGCTGCGGTCAGCCTGACCTATCCGGCCGGAGGCGGTACGGCCGCGGCGGCCGCACCAGAGGGCAGGTCGGGCGTCTGCCCGGAGGCAGCCGAGACACCCTTCTTCACCTTCCTGTACGGCGACATCCGCATCAACGGCCAGCCGGCCGCCGCGGGCGCCCGCATCGAAGCCATAACCCCGCGTGGCCAGGTGGCGGGCTGTTTCACGGTGGATCGGGCCGGCCAGTACGGCTTCCTGCCGGTCTACGGAGACGACGGCGGCAATCCGCCCATCCCCGGCTTCCGCGAGGGCGAGCCGATCGCCCTGCGCGTGAACGGCGCCGCCATCACCTTGCCCAGCCCGCTGGCCTGGACCGATGACAAGTCCTCCCACCGGCTGGACCTGGCCGTCGGCGACGACGACGAGAAGCGCATCTATCTGCCGGTGATCACGCGCTGAACGATACAGCATCATCAGGACAGCCGTATGACCTGGCGCCACGTGTGGAGCGAGGCTATGCCGATGAAGACTGCCACTCACAGACTGCCCCTGGCCGCACGACGATGGCGGGTGATCCTGCTCGCTCTCGTGATCGGCCTGCTCGCCGCGCCGCTCTGGCCCGGCCAGATCGGCCATGCCGGCGTCTGCCCGCCGGTGCAGAACACGCAGAAGTTCACCATCCTCTACGGCAGCGTGACGATCAATGCCGCGGCCGCGCCGGCCGGCGCTACAGTGCAGGCGCGTAGCCCGCGCGGGGACACGGTCGGCTGCCAGTTGACCCAGGACGGGGGCGAGTATCCGCTGATGTACGTCTACGGCGAGCAGACCCTATCGGGCATCACCCTTCCCGGCATGCGCAACGGAGAGGCGATTCAGATCCTCGTGGCCGGCGTCCCAGCCACATCCACGCCGGTTCAGGTCTGGGCAAACGACTGGAGCTCGCACCAGGTCAACCTGGCAGCGACGGTCGCCGCGCCGCCGCCAACCGTCGCCAACGTGCAGACCCGCATCGTCGGCGGACAGCTCCTGCTCACCTGGCCCGACGTCGGCGCCACAGCCGACCACTACGAGGTCTGGCGGGCCAGCACGCCCTACTTCACGCCCGGCGCGGATGGCTCGCAGCGGATCGCCGCCGCCGTGCCGCCCAACCCAGGCGGCGCCGTGAGCTTCCCCGACCCGACGAGCCATCTCGGCGATGCGGGCATCAACGACTATTACATGGTTCTGGCGGTCAACATCCTGGGCCAGGCGTCGGCGGCGTCGAATCGGACAGGGGAGTTCGACTTTGCGCTGACATCCGGCAACTGAAGCCGGCCGCGCCACGCGGCATCGCTCGATGGCGAAGATGGCATCGAGCGGCATGCGCTGATCTCCATCATCCGTCAATCCACCCATCCAGATCTACACAGGAGGAGCTTCCATGGGCAAGCGCAACATCAACTTCGACGTCTGGTGGCCGGACCGGCCGCTGATACCGCGCTCATTCTGGCGCTATCTCGTGCCCCACCCAGGCACGTTCATCATGACCCTCCTGGTCATCGGCGGCCTGCTGTGGGCGCAATCTGTGGGCGCCTTACCATTGGGCCGCCCACAAGTCGCGCCGAACGCCGCGTCCACCGGCGCCATCGCCTATCAGGGCCGATTGGCCGATTCCGCTGGCGCACCCCTCACCGGCACGTACAACATGATCTTTCGTCTGTACGACCTGGGAGCAGGCGGAACGCCGTTATGGGAGGAGCAGTGGACAGGCTCGAACGGAGTGAAGGTGTCGGATGGCCTCTTCAATGTGATGTTGGGCAGCCTGACACCCATCCCACAATCCGCTGTTACAGGTCACGATCAGCTCTTCCTGGGCATCACTGTAGGCACCGACGACGAGATGGCTCCGCGGGTGCAGTTGGGCAGCGTTCCGTATGCGACGCAAGCGTTGACTATCCCCGACGGCAGCGTGAGCACCGACAAGATCGCCGATGGAGCGGTGACAAGCGTCAAGCTAGCGCCAGGTGTCATAGATAATGCAACGGTGGAACAGAGCAAGGTAGTCTCGAACGTCCAGTTCGCTCAGGGAGACACTGAGGTTTCTGTAGCGGCCAAGGCTTACGTAGACTTGCTGTCTCTGACGGTTGCAGCCTCGGAGTCGGCAACTCTGCGGATTAGCTATCATGCGTTGGTTTGGAAAACAGACAATTGGGGAAGGTCAGCCATTATGATTCGCATCAATGGAGATCCCAACACCCAAGTTGAGAACAACAGTTGGGTTTATGTCGGCCAAGCCGTATCGCCGGGCTGGGCATGGGATAGTGACTCTCTGAGCAGGACATGGTTCACCAACGTTCCCGCCGGAACACACACTGTGACTCTCGTTTTGGGGAGTTGGGACAGTGGCGTCTCGCATTCACGACCCTATGGCTTGAATGTTGAGGTGCTGAGGCAGCCGTAAAGAACCACCCCTGTCATCTTGAGGAATAAGGAGGAATTCACCATGAAATACCGAGATCTCAATCTCCGCCTGCGTATTCCGCAACCAGAAACCCACTTTGACAAGCGACTCCTGACCGGTTGGCTCCCTTCTCCTGGCAACGTGATCTTCACCCTGGCGATGATCGCCTTGCTGGTCGCGGCCCAAACTGCCGGCGCGCTGCCCTTGCCCGCGGCGCTGCGTGCACCGAGCGGCGCCTCAACGGGTACTATCGCCTACCAAGGGCGCCTGGCCGATTCAGCCGGTGCGCCACTTACCGGTACCTACAACATGATCTTCCGCCTCTACGACGTGGGGATGGGCGGGGCGCCCCTGTGGGAGGAGCAGTGGACGGGACCGAACGGAGTGAAGGTTCGCGATGGCCTGTTCAATGTCATGCTGGGCAGTTTGACCGCCTTACCTCAAGCCGTGATCACCGGACACGATCAACTATTCCTCGGCATCACGGTGGGTACGGATAACGAGATGGCTCCGCGGGTGCAGCTTGGCAGCGTGCCGTTTGCGGTGCAGGCGCTGACCGTGCCGGATGAGAGTGTGACGACCGCAAAGATCGCGGATGGGGCGGTGACACAGATTAAAGCACCATTTGCTCCACAGTACTATGTTGGGACGAATCCAGCTTCATACCCCAAAGTTAGTAGCTGGACTTACGTTACGGTGCTAACGGGAGGCGGGACGACAGAGACCGTTGACATCGACATCGCTGCACTAGGCTTTGCCAACAGACCTGTCGGTCTAGCACAGGTAGTGGATGGAGATCGTAACGGAACAACATTCGCCCGTTACACGATGGATGGTTCAACTGCCACGAGAGCTTCAATCGTGTTTTTTCGGCCAGACGGCCAGCCGATCCTTGGCGGGCATATCCGGATTAATATGATCTTATGGAGTTATGAGTGAGCTTTGGGATGGTCCCACCCCATGGCAGGTACCCAAAATGGCGCTTGACGCATACGTATCACCGAACACGAGGAGCAAATCATGGATCGCAAACGCTTCACCATCGAAGTCCCGTGGCCGAACTTCAGCGAAGTTCGGTTGGCCCATCTGCTGCCTACCCCAGGCAACATGATCTTCACCCTCGCCATGATCGCCCTACTGGTTGCGGCCCAAACTGTCGGCGCGTTGCCCCTGGGGCGCCCACAAGCCGCGCCCTCCGCCACTTCCACCAGCACCCTCGCCTACCAAGGGCGCCTGGCCGACTCTGCGGGTGCGCCGCTGACCGGCACCTACAACATGAGCTTTCGCCTTTACAACGAGGGGATGGGCGGGACGCCCTTGTGGGTGGAGCAGTGGACGGGACCGAACGGAGTGAAGGTCCGCGATGGCTTGTTCAATGTCATGCTGGGCAGTTTGACCGCCTTACCTCAAGCCGTGATCACCGGACACGATCAACTATTCCTCGGCATCACGGTGGGGACAGACGATGAAATGCTTCCACGCGTCCAGTTAGGCAGTGTACCGTTTGCGGTGCAGGCGTTGTCGGTGCCAGATGGGAGCGTGACGACCGCGAAGATCGCAGATGGGGCGGTGACGCAGGCAAAGCTGACGAGTGATCTGACCTTGCCGATGGTTCCGAAGGTTCTCGCCTATGTAAACAAAGACGGTGTTTTGTTGCTGAACTGCGCCCCCGACCAAACACCGCGCGTAATTGAAACGATCAACTTCGTTCTTCCTCCTATCCTTTCGGGCTACAAGTGGAATTTGGAGTGGCGGTTCAACCAGCGTATCGGCATGACATACGGTTGGACTACATGGATAAGGTTCCTAATAGATGGTATGCCTATTACCGATAGCACCGGCACACCATTTTCCGAAAACTTGGCTTTGCTGTTTCAAGACTCAGCCAACAATATGGAATTCGGCGGCACCGTGTATCAGAATAGTATCGCTCCGGGAAGTCACACCCTGACTTGGCAGGTTATGGGCCAGTGTAATGCTGGCGATCAGTTTCTGGTCCGCCAACGTTGGCTGGTGCTAACCGCAATCCTGGTACCTGAATCGTTCTGACTTTACAAGCGGACGGTAGACGACCGGCACAAAGGTTTTTTTGGGGGATACCATGAAACGCACACAACTCCGTCGCATGTTGGCCGTCGTCGCGAGGGTGGTGGTGAGTGAAGGAGTTCGGATCACGAAGCCGCGAAGCGGCGCGAAGGTCACGAAGCATGAAGGATGCGAAGACTGACACCGCCGATGGGAGCCTCGCAGTCCTTGCGTCGCCGTGATCCGCACTCTCTGCAATCCACGCTCTTACACTTGGGGGGGACTTGTGGGCCACGCATTTGAAGCGCTGTCATACATCGTTTTCGCCGCCTGCATCGCGGTGCAGAGGCAACTCAGTCCGCACTGTATGGAGGTGGACTACCAGCGTGCCCTGGCGATTGAACTGGCGAAGCGCGGGTTGGAGTTCATCCGCGAGGCGGAGATCCCGATCTACTACGATGGAATCGAGGTCACGAGGCGAAGGGTGGATTTCGTGATCTGGGACGCTGCTGTTACCGTGCTCCTGGAGACCAAGGCCGCGAAGGCTATCCTGCCAGAGGATGTGGAACAGTGCGTGCTCTACCTGCG
>Ga0194113_10012008_pt1 | contig 10206 bp, 5 predicted proteins | sample TA2MahC200mmetaG_FD_146193 | JGI IMG/M metagenome (GOLD analysis project Ga0194113, IMG submission 146193) | Freshwater microbial communities from Lake Tanganyika, Tanzania - TA2015017 Mahale Deep Cast 200m | ecosystem: Environmental > Aquatic > Freshwater > Lake | place: Tanzania: Lake... | reverse complement strand
CGTCGGCAAGCCGGCTGGGCGGCAGCCGCCTGCGGTCTAAGTTTCGCCGTATGGTGGCTGGCAGGCGAAGTCGAAGCGAGCGCGCTGGCGCTGCTTGCAGCCGTGCTGGCAGCGCGATATTTAGTCTCTTTGGAAGCCCGGAAAAACAACTTTAGACCAGCCTTCATTGCTGGAATAATTTTGACTCTGGCGGCTACCGCGCATATATTTCTTTCAGCCTTGATAATACCGACAGCCTATATTTTATTAACTTCCTCCGCCAGCCGAAAGAAAGGGATTGTCCTTATCGGAATAATGTCCATTACTTTCGCTGTTGGCTTAATAACTCTGTATGCTGCGGCTGATATTATCGCCGGAACGAATTATGGTATGGCGAGATTTTTATTAGGCGAGTATCAGCCTGGGATAGTGAAACAAAATCCCTTGTTTTATATCGTCTCTTTCGCAGTCGGATTTCTGCGCTCTTTACTCGGTTTGGAACCGATATTGAAATTGAGTTTTATAGTCGAGATAGTCAGTAAAATATTCAGTTCGAATAGTCTGACCGATGAGATATTTTTAGCGCGCCATATCTCCCATACTCTATCGTTAAGTCTATTGATATTGTCAATAATAATAGCAGTAATATTGGCATCAACGGTTATCGTTGGGCTGGCAAATATAAGGTATCTCGGTATTCAAAACCGCAAGCGTTTGAACCTGCTTTTAGTTACCTTTGCGGCGTTGAGCGCGCCGATTTTTCTTCTGCCGCCGTCTAATAACGAGCATTATCCGCCGCTCATTGCGGTCTTATTTCTTATATTAGCACTGGTTATGCCAGTTTGGCGTCGTTTCCGACTCGCACCCGCGGCGCCGGCGCTGATTATCTTAATAGGACTTGCTGCTGTGAACGGACTTGGCGCTATCCGCCTGCTGCAGAATCCGCAGAATGATCTAATCGGCTCGCTCTTTAAGCCTTGGGAAAACATACTAAATGCAGAGGATGTCGCGGTGGTTAGAATGACCGACCGCGACGCAGCCGGACTCGAATACATAACCGGTGTTGGGATTATCAATTTAGGTCGAACCTCTCGGCCGAACTTAGACTCCCTGTTGGAGCGCGCTAGAGAAAGAAACGGCCGGTTATGGTTCCAGACGCGACCCGATATAAATTCAGAAGTAACAACTTTGCAGGAATTCGATTTAAGGCAGCGGGAAACGACCGAATAGAGAGATTTCGATCAATCAATCGAGTCCCCTGCGCCAGATTCGATGAGTAGATATGGAAATAAAACACACAGAGAAACAGTCACTGTCAAAATGAACTGCCAATCGCCCGAAAAATCCGACCTTTCTGATGTGAGATTTATCAGGGGGCCTAATACCGGCAAGACCTGGGGGCAGGTATTGGAAGAGGAACAGCGCGTTAAATACGACTATCTCGACATAGACCCTATCGCAAGTTCCATACCACCTAAGAAACAGGAAGCCAAACGACACTATGGCGTGCATCCCTATTTCACGCGCCGCAGTTGGAATGTCGTGCAGGCTTATATCGAACGGTTCACCCAAATCGACGACCTGGTGGTGGATCCGTTTGGCGGATCCGGCGTAACAGCCGTCGAGGCGTTGGTCCTGCGCCGCCGCACGGTGCATATCGATATCAATCCGCTGGCGAATTTTATTGCGAAATGTGTTGCCGTTTCGCCGGTTGACCTGAAGGCTTTGCAGCGCGAATTCGACCACGTGATGAAACAGTGTCAGCCGCTGGCTGATAAATTGGATAAACTAACTGAAGAACAAGCCGCCGAACTCCCCATCCACGACTGGTATCCAAAAGATGTCAGATTGCCTAAAAACGCCGACTGTCAATTCGTCCACGAACTATTTAGTCCGAAACAATTGAGATTGTTAGCGAAAATCAGAACATCGATACTCAAAACCGAAGATGAACTATTAAAAGAATTGTTATTGTATGTTTTTTCTGCAACTATAACTAAATGTAATTTATTATTAATTTCAGCCAAAGGACGAAATCCAAGTCGCGGTGGCGCAACGCCCACCCAATTGTATAGATATTATTTACCGAAGAATCCGCCTATTCTCAATCCTATCGGTCAGTTTTCCGATAAATTTAAAAAGTTCATTCTAATGAAAGCCGAGACTAACGATGTCATCGGCGAGCAATATTCCGCAAAGAACTGCCGCATATTCAAGGGCGACGCCGGCGATTTGCAGCCGTTTTTAAAGAATGAATCGGCAGATTATGTTTATACCGACCCTCCCTACGGCGCAAATATTGCGTATCTCGACCTCTCGACTATGTGGAATGCCTGGCTTGGTTTTGAAGTAACTGAAGAAGATAAGCGCGCCGAGGTCATAGAAAACGGCGATTTAGATCGGAGCAAAGAGGATTATGTTAAAATGCTCAAACAGAGTATCTACGAAGTATTCAGAGTATTAAAATGGAATCGCTGGTTTTCGTTGGTCTATGCCCATAAGGACCCGCTGTTTTGGGATACTATCATTAAGACTGCCCAGACCTGCGGATTTCAATATGTCAACACATCGACGGTCAAAGCCGGTATAGTCTCTTATCATAAGCATAAAAATCCGCTGCATGTTTTATCCGGCGAATTAGTCATAAATTTCCAGAAGAAACGCAATCCGATTGCGATAGCCGTGTCCAAAGTCGGCGCCGAGGCGGTGAATGTAGTACTGAATTCGGCTGAGGTATCGATTGCCGGACGGGTCGGCGGCGCGACTACCGATGAAATTCACGAAGATCTCATACCCAAGTTGATTGAATCGGGATTATTAAGCGAATTGCGCGATAAAATCACTGACATTACCCCGCTTATCGGCGATAAATTTGAATACAATCAAATTACTAAACGCTGGTATGTGCCGCCTAACACTAAACTTGGCGGTTATCTACCTGTCGATGTGCGCATCAGGTTCTATGTTGAGTCGTTTTTGAACAACTGCGAACGACGCGACGTTAAAGCCACGCTGGATATGATTTGGGCGGATTTGATGCCGAATTTAAAGAACGGCCGGCAACCCACGCACCAAACTATTTTAAAAGAGATTTCGCGCATAGCGGAACCTTACAACGATATATATTGGAGGTTGCAAAAAGAGCGTCAGGAGGAAATCTTTGCCGCGGCCGAAGTATCAGGATTGAAACGCGTCACTTCCGGCTTACCTCAATGGAACGCTACCGATGAGGAAGAAGTGCATCATAACGAAGCGATATTTTATCTATCTCATTTAGGAGAAGCGGTTGGATTGCAGCCCTATATTGGGCTGCAGGAACGCAGCCGGGGAGATTACGCCCGTCAACTTGCTGAATTGAGCCTTTCGACGCTGCCCAAAGGTTTGAAACTTAACGCCTATGGTAAGAAAAAGGTTGAGCAAATTGATTTGATATGGTTTGATAAAGCCGGTTTCCCAGCCTATGCGTTTGAAATTGAGATGTCAACATCCATAACAAGCGGAATTGAACGATTCATCGAATTATTGAAGGGCGGCATTACTATTGCAGGAAAGGTGATTTTAGTCTGTCCTGAATCGCGTAAAACCAAACTTGATGATGTGCTTTCAAATTCGACTTTTATCGGCGCTCCGATGTATATGGAAAATAAACTCAAGTATTTATACGTTTCTGATGTCGTTCAACTATATCAGAATTTCAGTCATATCGAACCATCGTTAGAGGCGTTAGCGGTTGACTTACGCAAACGACTGCATACGCCGGATTTAAAGAAATCATAAACAATGGAAATAAAATGAACACTATTGAAGGCGTTCTGTCCGCCAAAGGTTTGCGCTTTGCGCTGCTGGTCAGCCGGTTCAACGATTTCATCAGCCAGCGGTTGGTGGAAGGCGCGGTGGACTGCATCCAGCGGCACGGCGAAGAGCAAGCCGACTTCACAATTGTCAAGGTGCCGGGGGCGTTCGACATCCCAGCCACAGCCTCCAAACTAGTTCAATCTGGCAAGTTCGACGCCGTGGTCTGCCTGGGCGCGGTCATCCGCGGCGCTACGCCACACTTCGACTATGTCGCCGCCGAGGTCGCCAAAGGCATCGCCCAGGTCGCTATGCAAGGCAAAATACCTGTTACTTTCGGCGTCTTGACCACTGACTCCATCGAACAAGCCGTCGAACGCGCCGGCTCGAAGTCCGGCAACAAAGGCTGGGACGCAGCGCTGGCGGCTATAGAATTGGTCAACCTGTGGAAGATGATTTAGGGTTTTGCTCGTTGCGCGCGTTTACAGCCGACCGCAGGGGTGACAACGCGCTGTATCGCCGTCAACTCGCTGCAGTCGACGGTAAGACATTGCAATTTATATATTTCTGATGTCAACCGCAACGATTTGGCAGCGGATTGCTATTTGTGTCCGACGACTTAGAAAGGAGGTCGATTTAATTCCCTTTAGGCGATCGATTACATCATCTATGAAACAAGGGAAGTCCGATGAGGGATAAAATCTTCGGCGCAGCCGCTTTGCTGGCCGTTTTGTTTTCCAACGCCCTTTGCGAGGAATGGCGGCTGTTCACTAATTTTCGCGCCTTAAGGGACATTGCCTATGCGCAGGGCAGCCTGTGGGGCGCTTCCGGCGGCGGCTTGGTCGAATTGACGCCGGACAGCGTTTTCAACTGCCGGACGACGCTCGATGGCTTGGGCGGTGTTGGCGTTAGATGCTTAGCCGTCGATGCCGACGATGGGATCTGGCTGGCCTTCGACAATCGTCTCGTCCAACGTTTTCAGCCCGGTCAAGGCTTAACGTACACGATATACACTTTGGCACAAGAAGCGGGAATATCAAGCATTAACCGGATAGTTGCCGGCGCCGGCGATATCTTTCTGGCGACCAATCGCGGTATTGCACGTTTGAAATACAATGCAGGCAGCGACCGCTGGATTTGGCTGGAAGAATATCGACGCTTTGGCTCGGCGGTCAACCCGGAGGCGAGGGATTTATTTCTGCAGGACGATTCGCTGTTGTGGGCGGCGACAAATGCCGGCGTCGTCGTCGGCAGCCTTCATAATCCCAATTTAGTCGATGGCGGTAGTTGGCGGCTCTGGACGACCTCCGACCGGCTGCCCGCCAACGATGTCAAAGCGTTGACGCTGTTCAACAATAAAATTTACGCTGCCACGACCGGGGGTGTGGCGCGCCTTGACGCCGATAATGTATGGCGGGTCTTCGATTATCAAACAATTATATCCCGGCTCTATACTCGCAACGGGCGGCTGCTTAGCGTCAGCGCTATCGGAATGCGTATATGGTCGTCGGACGGCGTCCCGCAGATCTTCGATAGAAGAGGATTGACGTCTTTGACTACGGATGGGGCAGGTCGTATTTACGGTGGGTTGACGGTCAGTTATCAATGCCGCGGCGGCGTCGGCGCATTTCAAGACTCGGCCTGGCGGGATTTTGTGCCGGATGGCGCATCTTCGAATTTAATTTTAGCGTTTGCCTTTGCGCCGAACGGTGAAATTGTGATGGCTGGCGGGCGCGAACCTGGCGAATACGGTTTAACAGGCTGGGACGGTAACCAGTGGCGGCGCTGGACGCTGCCGGAATATCAGGGCTTGCCATTCTGGTTTCAACCGCGCGCTTTGACTTTCGACTTGGACGGCGGTTTATGGGTTGGTTCGTTTATGGGTGGATTAGCCCGCCTCAATCCCGACTCGAGCATCGATTACTACAACCATTCGCAAGAGACCGGCGCTCGTTTAATCGGTTATGGCTCAAGTCAGCCTGAAATAGACCGCGTGCTTACGCCGTCGGTGGCTGTCGATTTAAATGGCAATGTTTGGACTGTCAACCGCGGCGCAGCGAATGGTCGGGTGTTAGTTTGTATACCTCGCGACTTCATTCAGGATCCGCAGCCGGATAAGGAATGGATTTACTTTCATCGCTCGCTTTTCGGCAACTATCCACATTTCGATTTAATCGCCATCGACGCCGGCAACCGCAAGTGGATTGCCAGCACCGACCCATCGTCCATCGCCGGCCGCGGCGTTTATGTGCTTGACGACCGCGGCACATTGAACGACCCGGCCGACGATATAGTCAAAGGTCCCATCGCCGGTTTGAATTCGCCTCAATTATTGTCCCTTGCCTATGACCCGGACGGTTATATCTGGGGCGGTTCAATCGACGGCGCTTATTATGTGAATGCAAAGGCTTTGGATTTATCCAACGCCCAGTTTTCCAGCGTCTATTGGCTGCGCGATATCGGCATCAACACGATTGCCATCGACCCGGCCGGCAATAAATGGTTCGGCAGCGATTTTGGGATTACGATTTTAGCATCCGACTTGTTCACAGCGCTGCGCCGCATCACAGCCGATCCGCCCGACCGCTTGCCGGATCCAAAAGTTCTCTCCATCGCCATCGACCCCAAGACTGGCTGGGCATATATTGGAACGAACAATGGCACGGCAGCGCTGCGCACTGCTTACCGCGACTTCGGGCAGCGCATTCAAGCCCTCGAAATCGAACCTAATCCGTTTAATCCCAATACAGGACTGCTGCTGTTCAAAGGCTCGTCGTTGGCTGGCGGCGCCGAAGCGTCTATCTTTACTCCCGATGGTCGATTAGTGCGCCGGCTGTCGCATTTCCAAGCTGCATTGGGCTGGGACGGCAATACCGACGACGGACAGCCGTCTGCGGATGGAATATACTTAATTCTGACCCACAATTCCAGCGGACAGACGTCGCGCGGGAAGATCGCGCTTATAAGAAGATAAATTTCTAATGCTGACCCGCCTGACCATTAAGAATTTTGCGTTGATTCGCGATCTAGATATTGAATTAAAGCCGGGCTTCGTTGCCTTCACCGGCGAGACCGGCGCTGGGAAGTCGCTGTTAGTCGCCGCTATCGCCTTTCTCGCCGGCAGTAAAGCATTGCCGGGTGTAGTGCGCAATGGCGCTCAAACAGCAGTAGTCGAAGGCGAGTTTCAAAACCATAATCGAAAAAAAACATTCATCCATAGGGAGTTGCATTCTGACGGGCGCATCCGCTCGTTCATCGATGACCATCCGGTTTCCAATCGCGAAGTCACCGCCACCGCTGCTCAACTGCTCGATATCACCTCCCAGCGCGCCTTCAGTCGCCTGCTTGATGCCAACCAGCATTTGGAATTCCTCGACGCCTTCGCCAAATTAAATCTCCAACGGCAGCGGCTCGCTCAATTCGCCGTCGATTACACTACTTTGCAGCGTCGTATGAGCAAATTGGAAAGACAAATTGCCGACCAAATAAGCCGGTGTGAGCTGGCTGTTTTTCAGATGCGCGAAATCGATGCCGCTGCCCCTGCCGAAGGCGAGGACCGCGAGTTGCTTGCTGAAATACAGCGTCTGGAACATATCGAAGAGTTACACAACGATGGCGCTGCAGCGGTCGGTCTTCTCTTGACTGATGATACATCCGCCGCGGCGCGGCTGGCTGAAGCCGAGAAAATTCTTATACGGCTGACCAGGCACGACCCAGCGCTGCAGGAAATAACGGCTGAAGTATCTGCTGCGAGGTCGGCTCTGAAGGAAGCGGCGCGTATTATCGAAGAACGTTGCCTGCATATCGAATTCTCGCCACAAAGATTAGAGGCTTTGCGCAGCCGGCAGGCGCAGATAGCCGGGCTGGCGCGCAAATACGGCGGAAGTTTGACCGCTGCGCTCGAACTGCGCGACCGGCTGCGCGCCGAACTCACCGGCAGCGAGGCGCTGCAAGCGGAACTTGTAGATTTAAAGGCTGAACGCAGCCGGTTAGTTACAAAATGGCAAAATTTTGCGAAAGAAGTCTCTAATCTCCGACGGTCAGCCGCGGTCGAATTAGAGAGGTTGGTAACTAGCGCACTAACCGGGCTCGGCGTGCCGGAAGGCAGGTTTATTATCGATTTGCGATTAGTTGAAGATAGCGACGGTTTATTTGCTTCGGAAGGCAAACGCTATCTCCTCGACGAACGGGGAATAGATAAAGTATTATTTCTCTTTTCCGCTAATCCGGGCGTCGAGCCTAAACCAGTAGCCGAAGTCGCTTCCGGCGGCGAACTGTCGCGCCTTCTGCTGGCGCTGAAAGAAGCCCTGCCGGCAATCGGCGACGATGTAACGGTTCTCTTCGACGAAATCGACACAGGCATATCAGGTCGGATTGCGCATTTGGTCGGCGAAAAATTACGCTCCCTGTCTTCCGGCCGGCAACTGCTCGCCATCACCCATCTGCCGCAAATCGCCGCTCTCGCCGACCAGCACTGGCGGGTGAGCAAAGCCTCTTTCGAGCATAATACTGCAACATATATCGAAGAATTGGAAGGCGATGCGCGGCTGGCTGAAATTGCAGTCCTGCTTTCCGACGGCAAAGTTACTAAGGAAGCCTTAGAGCAGGCGAGACTATTAAGCGGAAAGTATAAAGTTTGAAATATGAAACTCTACCCAGCGATGAGACTCTCTGAATTAGGGTTAGAACTGCCGAATTAACAACAGATTGATACTAATTTGCAATCAAATGATGAATGATATAATTCTTGCGCTATGTCAAGCGTAAGATGTCGTCATCATAAACGAAGTGAAGGATCTCGACTGGACAAGTAAGTCTTTAGAACGAGATCCTTCACTTCGTTCATGATGACATATATAAGAAACGCAAAGAATAATGTCGCTATGTATAATTCATATTATGCGTATGAATGCGGTTTCTATTCCTATCTATAATCTGCCAATAATCCACTCCGCCAACTGCCCAAAGAATATCCCCAACACCAGCGTCGGGACGACGGTTGAGACCGCAATGACAATCGGTAGAGAAGCATGATGTTGAGCCTTAAAACCTGCTGTATCAGCCTCCGGTTCATAAAGAAACATATCCCGCACAATGCGCACATAATAGAATAGCGACACTACTGTATTCGCCACTGTGATCACAGCCAGGGCTAAAAGTTTGCCTTTCACCAGTGCGGCTAACAAATAGAACTTCCCTACAAATCCCGCCAGCGGCGGAATGCCCGTTAGGCTAAATAGAAACACCGCCATCATCAACGCCAGCACCGGCTGCGTCTTCCCCAATCCTATAAAATTCCTTATATGGTCGCTCGTCGATTTTTCATTCCAAATTCCAAATTCCAAATTCCAAATTCGTTCAACACTCTGCACTACCCAGAACGCTCCCAAATTCATAAACATATACACGACTAAATAAAAGAATATCGCCGCAAGAGCCAAATCCCTGACCTCCCCCGCTGGGAAGGCTGCCAGCGCGGCAAAGCCGACCAGGATATACCCTGCGTGGGCAATCGACGAGTAAGCCAGCAGTCGTTTGAGGCTGTTCTGCCACAACGCGCCGAGGTTGCCGTAGGTCATCGTAATAGCCGATACGACTGTGAATAAGCCGACTGCTGTGATGCCGTAGTATGGGTTGAAGGTGTGGAACAGCGGCGTCAATCGGAACAGCGCGGCGAAACCAGCCGCTTTGGGCGCGACCGAAAAGAAAGCCGTGATGGGCGTCGGCGAGCCTTCATACACATCCGGGCACCAGAAGTGCAGCGGCACCAACGCCGCCTTATAACCAATGCCGGCAAGAACCATAATCAAGCCGGTCAGATGGGCTGCGCCCAGTGATGAGCCTTGCGCTAATTTGTCCGCCATTAGCGGAATATTTGTCGAGCCGGTTACGCCGAACAGCAGCGAAAAGCCGTATATCATCAGTCCGGACGACATCGCACCGAATATGAGATACTTCAGCGCGGCTTCGCCCGACCGCACATCGCTGCGCTTGTAACCCGCTAACACATAAGACGGAATCGACACCAACTCCAGCGCGATGAACAGCGTGACGATGTCGTTCGACCCGGCAAGCAAGAACATCCCCAGGACGCTGGACAGCAGCAGGATATATGGCTCGCCTTCGCCGGGGAAGGCGAAGGTCAGCATCGCAATTGAGATGAGCGCCGCGGCGATGAACAGCAGCCGGAAGAACAGCGTTGCGCCGTCCTGCACGACCGCGTCGAACAGATACGCGCCGACGCGCTCCTCGCCGCTCAGCGCCGCGATGGCCGTGATGACCAGCAGGGCTGCTCCCGCCCAAGCGATGGTAATCCCCCGCCGCCGCTTGAGCACAATGTCCATCACCAACAAGCCGAGCAGCCCGCCGGCGAGGATTAGTTCGGGAAGAAATGGATTTAGGTTTAGGTTCATTTAAAGTTTAGCATAGAGCGGG
>Ga0194113_10011999_pt1 | contig 10209 bp, 11 predicted proteins | sample TA2MahC200mmetaG_FD_146193 | JGI IMG/M metagenome (GOLD analysis project Ga0194113, IMG submission 146193) | Freshwater microbial communities from Lake Tanganyika, Tanzania - TA2015017 Mahale Deep Cast 200m | ecosystem: Environmental > Aquatic > Freshwater > Lake | place: Tanzania: Lake... | reverse complement strand
AGCGACTTATCGTGCGGCGGTGAGTCGACGTCGCTCGCCACACCCGCCGCCAATGCGGCCCCGACAGCCCGGCTGGTGGGCACGCGCACCGCGCCCTTCGTCCACGTGCGTTCCAGGATGCGTGACTGCGCTTCGTCAATGCTGATCATGACTGGCAGGTCTTCCGAAGAAACCGCGTCAGCAGCACGTGGCCGCACTGCGTGAGGAAACTCTCCGGGTGGAATTGAAGTCCGTCCACGGGAAACCGCTTGTGCCGAATGGCCATGATCTCGCGGCTGCCGTCCGGGTTGTTCGCCCAGGCGCCCACTTCATACTGGTCGCTGACGGTACCGGGCCGAATCACCAGGCTGTGATAGCGCGTGGCGAGAAACGGGTTATCGAGTCCGGCGAACAGGTCCTTGTTGTCGTGGTGGATGGCGTCTACCTTGCCGTGCATCAGTTCCCGCGCGCGCACGATCGCCGCGCCCGTGGCCTGGCCGATCGATTGATGACCGAGGCAGACGCCCAGCAACGGTATTCTGCCCGAGAATCGCCGCACGCAGTCCACGGATATTCCGGCTTCGTTGGGCGTGCAGGGACCTGGCGAAATGATGAGGTGCGTCGGCTGCTTCGCCTCAATCTGCTCCAGCGTGATGCAGTCATTCCGGTAGACTTGAATGTCCAGCGACGGATCGATCTCACCCAGCCGCTGCACGAGGTTGTACGTGAACGAGTCGTAGTTGTCGATGATCAGTACCATGTCGGGATTGCCGCCCGTCTGGAACGGCCGTTGTTTGCCGTGGAATGAACGAGGAGCGACAGCACGCGAACCGACACCGCGCGTCTGAAGTGTGAGGTCCGGATTCGTGGCGACAATCCTGATGCGCGCGTCGCCGCGGTCGCCGTCGCACCCTAGGTGACGCGTTCATCATAACGGCTTTCGACACAGCCGACAGCACGGTCCCGTCGAAATTGGCTTGTCGCGTCGGGGCACGCGACGAATCGCGCCGGACCGGTCGCTTCCGTCAGCCGCGCGCGATCGCACGTGCCGCGCGGCACGAGCTGGCCGGTGGGCGGCGAGTGTCCTTGGTGCGGCGACGTGAGAAACCGTTCCGGGGTGGGAAATACCGCACGAAGCAGCTCGCGGCAGGCCACGTGCGCGAAGCGGCAGCCAGGTCCGCGTCACGTTGAGGAGAGCCGTCGCTGAAGACCGGCTATTCTCCCGGGCCGCTTCCCGTCCCGGGATGCGTTCCAGCGGACGGCGGCGGTTGGGGCGAGGCACTTTGCTTGTCAGACTCGTTTCGGCCCGCGACGCGCTGAAAACGCTCGCCAGGCAGCGTGATCGAAGTGAGTCGCAGCCCGAACTTGTCGCCTACCTTCACAGTCTCGCCCTGTGCGACCTTCTGGTCACCCACTTCCAAGGTGAGCACATCGTCGTACGGCTTCTCGAACGGGATGATCGATCCCGGGACAAGCTCGAGAATCTCCCGGATCGACCTTTTCGTGGTGGCCAGAGTGACGGAAACCGGTATCTGGATCTTCAGCAGGCTGCGCGAGTAGCCGGGAAGGCGCTGCAGCCAGACGTTCCGTTCGGATTCCGACTCCCCCGCGCCCAGTGGATGTTTCGGCTTCGTTACGCTCATGGCTGTTCGCCATCATGGCGAGTGCAGGCTGACGACACGGCACACGACATTAATTGTCGGATTGAAGCGGTCCGGACTTTAGTACGATTTCCGGAGCGTGCCCGCAATCCGCGATTTCTTCCGGATCCAAACGCGGCCCGCTCGCCGTTGCCGTGCCGCGGGGCACGGCCCTCCACCAGCTTCCCCGACGGGACCTTGCGCCCGTATAATCGTCCGTGACGTCGTGGTTCCGCCCGCAACGAACGGATGAGAGCAATGAGCGCAGTATCCAACCCGGCAGAACAGTTCGCGTTCGCCGCGTACCAGGCGCTGGACGACCAGACCCTCACCCGGCGCATCAACGCCGTGCGCCAGGAGATGGGGCCCGCGATCCTGATTCTCGGTCACCACTACCAGCGGGATGAAGTGATTGCGTTGAGCGACCTGCGGGGCGACAGCTACCAGCTGAGCAAGATGGCGGCATCCAACGATCAGTGCCGGTGGATCGTCTTTTGCGGCGTCCATTTCATGGCCGAGACGGCTGACATTCTGGCGAACCGAGCGGAGAAGCTCGCGCGGCGAGATGGCCGGCGCGTCGGTGTCGTTCTCCCCGACCTGGCAGCCGGCTGCTCCATGGCGGACATGGCGGCCGTCGATCAGGTGCAGAGTGCCTGGGAGGAATTGGAAGCCGTGATCGACGCGTCCGACATCACGCCTGTCACGTATGTCAACTCGGCTGCCAGCCTCAAGGCCTTCTGTGGTCGCCACGATGGAATCGTCTGCACATCGTCCAACGCCGCCGCCGTAGTGAAGTGGGCCTTCGCGCGCAAACAGCGAGTCCTTTTCTTTCCGGACCAGCATCTGGGACGCAATACCGCGTTGGCCATGGGGATCACCAACGCGCAAATGCCCGTCTGGGATCCGTTTGCCGCGGAACTTGGCGGAAATGATGAATCGGCCATTCGGCGGAGCCGCGTCATTTTGTGGCAGGGGTACTGCAGCGTTCATCAGGTGTTTCGTGCCGAGCACGTGCGGCGGTTTCGCCAGCAGATTCCCGATATCAAGATCCTCGTGCACCCCGAATGCGCTCAAGAAGTCAACGACCTGGCCGACGTGTCCGGCTCCACCGGCAAAATCATCGACACGATTCGCAAGGCGGAGCCCGGCAGCAAGTGGGCCATTGGGACTGAGCCGAATCTCGTGCAACGGCTGAAACACGAGTTTCCCCACCTGGAAGTCCACTACCTCGCCCCCGTTGCCTGCTTGTGCTCCACGATGTACCGCATCGATCTGCCACACCTCTGCTGGAGCGTGGAAAACCTCGCGGCGGACAGCCCTGTCAATCTTGTGCGGGTCGATGACGAGACGGCCCGCTGGGCGCTTCTCGCGCTGGAACGGATGCTGGACGTTGCCTGAACTGTCGCGGCACGGCGGTTGCTGTCCGCCGTCGGAATCTCCGCCACGATGGGCGCGCTGATAACCCCGATGGTTGCGACGAACTCCACCTGACGAACTCGTACCTCGCCGGCCCTGTGTTCCCGCACGGGAGCGTCAGGTGAACGTGTCGCCGACACGCACGGGATGGCCACGCAGAAACTCGGCAACGTCCATGGCACGTTTTCCGGACGGCTTGATTCGGAGGATTTGCAGACATCCCTGCCCGGTCGCCACCCAGAGAAGGTCCTTCTCCACGCGCACCACGTGGCCGGGCTTGCCCGTAGGTGGGTTATCCGCGGGAGGGACCACGCAGACCTTGTCCAGAATGAGCGGCACGGGGCCTTTCGGGCCGTTGAATTGCGCGAAAGTGCTCGGCCAGGGTTTCAAGGCGCGCACTTGATTGCGGATCTGCTGAGCATGATTCGACCAATCGACAACGCCGTCCGATTTGCGCAGGCGGCGGGCACCGGTCGCTTCGGCTGGGTTTTGAGGCACTCCGATCACCGTCTCGCCGTCCCATGCGGACAACAGGCTGATGGAATCAAGGACTGGTTCGACTCCCAATCGGGCGAGGCGGTGTTCGAGTTCGACGGCGTCTTCGTCCGGGTCGATTGCCACGCGAGCGGTTGCCAGGCACGGGCCGGCATCGAGTTTGCCCGTCATGTGAATGACGGTCACGCCGGTCTCAGTCTCGCCTCGCCAGATGGCCCAGTTGACGGGCGCCGCGCCGCGATAGCGGGGGAGAAGCGACCCGTGAAGGTTGATGCCCCCAAGTCTCGCCAGCTGGAGCGTAACCGGGCTGAGAATCTGGCCATAGTCACAGACAACCAACAGGTCAGGGGTCAACTCGGCCAATGCCCTTTGCACGCGAGGATCGTTGATGTCCGCCGGGTCGATCACCGGAAGAGCCTCCTGAAGAGCCCAGTCCCGTACGGGGTTCACCGGTCCCTTCTTCTGGCGGCCGCTCGCGGGCGGCACCGGACGGGTCACGACGGTTACGATCTGGTGCGATCGCACCGCCAAGCATTGGAACGTCGGCAGGGCGAAGGCCCCGGTTCCCATCAGGACTAATCGCATCGGCTCCGCCTACGATTGAAAGGGACGATGGCAGTTCGGAAACTCGCGCGCTTTCGACTCCCACGCGGCGCGAACGGCGCGAGAAAGCTGGCCCAACGCGTGCACAAAAAAGCAACCGGGGAGTCTGTCCTCTTCGATTTCCTCACAGGTCTTTTTGTCGCGGTCCATGCGATGCTGTCCCATGCAGCGGCGTTGCGCCGGGTCGGTGCTGCGACTCAGCAGTAACGGAGCTCCCATTGCAGTGCTTCCGCCTCGATGACCGCGTCGGCGGGGACCTGACCAAGACGCTGCCGGCTGGCGAAATCGATCTCGAATTCGTCCAATACCGGTTCGGCTGCCGCCAGCCCTGTCGTGCTCAATCGGTCAGGAAACACGACGCCGTCCAGGTGATCGTTTTCATGTTGGACCACGCGGGCCAACATGCCGTCGAGGTCCGCTTCGAAGGCTCTGCCGTCCAACCCGAACGCGCTCAAATGAATCCGTTTAGGGCGTGTGATCATGCCGCGCAGGTCCGGGAAGCTCAAGCAGCCCTCTTCCATTTCATCGAGGCCTTTTGGTCGACTGAGAACCGGGTTGATGAACACGTACTCGGCCCCTTCGCCCGGCTTGGCCGCCAGGTTGACAATGAACAACCGCAGCGGCAAGCCCACTTGATTGGCGGCCAATCCGATGCCGTCCGCCTCGTACATGAGTTCGAACATGCGGTGTACGGTGGTTTTGAGCTGGGAATCGACCCGTTTGACAGGTTTAGATTTCCGTCTCAATACCGGATGAGGATAAAAGACGATTTGCAGTTCGGACGTATCGCGGATCACTGTCATCGCTACGGGGCGGGAAGGAAGAGGAATTTTGTGCGAAACAAGCGAAGTCGTTTCCACAAGGTTACGGCATGCCGCAGTGGGCGTCCAGCGCGACGTGGCGGTCATCCGGAGGATCCGCGTTGACGACTTTGGAGGCAGGCGCTAGACTAAGACCAGTCGTGATCGTCGTAATTCCATGTGGAGAAAGCGTTTGTGAACCACGCCGGGCTTCTGCCCGTTTTGCAGGCAAGTGGCTCGAGAGACATTCGCTGCAGGCAGTGACCTGCGGCCGGAATGGCCATCAGCGATTTGAGTAGAAGAGGCTGTCAGCGTCTTAGCCTGTGGGATGTGCGCAGGGTGCGCGCATGTTTTAGGACGGCCTACCCAGGCCGTCACGGCGTTGGCGACGGGCTGGGAAGCCCGTCCTACGATGGTTGCGGCCGCAGGCCGCGTCAGGGCTGGCGATAACCAGGAGATTGGTGTTTGGCGGGCAATTCGGCAGATTCCCAAACGGTGGCGTGGCCGGACGTCGGTCGGCCCGTGGCTCGGTCAGGAGGGCTTCCAGCGTGGTTGTTGTCGCTGGCCCTTCACGCGGTCCTCTTCGTTGCGCTGGCCACGTTGGCACGGATGTCCTATCGCGGAGCCTCGCTGGAGCCGGCTCGCGGCGGCGGCATCGTGCTTGCGCGTAATGAGGACGGCGCGACCCAGTACTATGGCGAAGCGGACGATACCACGGATACGCAGCGCGATGTCCGCGACCCGCAACAGGGCCAGGAAGGGGCGCTGCCCGGCGATGACGAAGTGCCCTTGGACCTCAGCGGCGCGCTGCCGGCGAAAGCGGACGGGGAAACGGGCGGCGAGCTGGCCGGGGGCGTGCCGTCCGCATCGGGCTTCACGCAGGGTGCGCGGCCGTCCGGCGGGCGGATCAGCGGGGACCAGGCGAGAACGAGCGTCTTTGGCGCCGAAGGCATCGGCAACAAGTTCGTCTACGTTTTTGATCGATCGGCCAGCACGGATGGATACCAGGGCCGGCCGTTGGCGGCGGCCAAGGCACAGCTGTTGGCGAGCCTGGAGGATCTGGAGGGGATTCACCAGTTCCAGATCATCTTCTATAACGAACGCCCGCTGATTTTCAACCCGGCGCATCCGCAGCCGCCGCGCATGCTCTTCGGCGACGCTCAGACAAAACGGTTGGCCAAGAACTTCGTGCGCGCGATCGTGGCAGCGGGCGGAACGAAACACGTGGAGGCCTTGGAGTTGGCTTTGGGGATGCGGCCCGACGTGGTGTTCTTTCTGACCGACGCGGGCGATCCGCCGCTTTCTTCCAGCCAGCTTGCCGACATCCGGCGACAGAACGCGCGCGTGGGAGCCACCATTCATGCCATCGAGTTCGGGGTCGGGCCCTTTCAGGGGAGTGTCAACTTCCTGGTACTCCTCGCCGAACAGAACGGAGGGCAGCACGTGTATGTTGACGTAACGAGGCTGCCTTTGGAACAGTAATCGAACTGCCCAGGGGATTCTCAAGAAGGCACGCGCGAGGCGGTGCTTCCAACCAACTTCCGCGTGAAGACGCCGGCATGACGCACGGGACAAAGGAAACCGATGGAACCGATAGAACCAATGGGTCGGGGACAGTCCGTATTCCGTCCGCGCCGCGCTGGGTCTTGAACCAAGGGAATTCGACTCACATGCACCCTATTCCGCGCCGAAAGTGCACCCACGTGCTCGGCCCATCGAGTGGCGGTCGATGTCCAATCGCGTGGTTGTCCGTCGCCCTGGGCTGCGTGTTGCTTTGGCGCACGTCACGAGCCGAGGACACGGTGATCGTTTCCCGAGCGGACGGTCGGGGAGAGACGCGGCGGAAAGGCGAAGTGCTGGACTACAACGGGACCGGCGTGGTGCTGCGGTCGCCGAGCGGGCAACGTGAACAGATACCGGCCGAACGCGTTGTCAGAATCGAGACGGGCCGGCTGCCGGAGCACGAGACCGGCGATCGGCTGCGGACCGAAGGCCGTTATGAGGATGCCCTGATCAGCTACCGCAAGGCGGTGAAGCAGGAGCCGCGGGAGTGGGTGCAGCGCCAGATCTTGGCGGAGATGGTCGGCTGCTATCAGAATCTAGGCCAGTTCGACACGGCGGGCAGCACGTTTCTCATCATCGCGCGCATCGACCCGGCCACGCCGCTGTTCCACGTGATTCCGCTGGCTTGGAAGCCGCACCAGCCAAGCCCGGAACTCGCTCGACAGGCGAGCGCGTGGATGGGAGAAGAAGGCATACCGGTGGCCGGTTTGCTGGGGGCGAGCTGGCTTCTGGCCACGAATCAGCGCGAGGAGGCGCTGAAGAAACTGCGAGCACTCGCCGCGTTGCCGGATTCTCGCGTGGCGAGACTGGCCGAAGCGCAGCAGTGGCGGACACGGATGGCGACGGCGTCGGAAAAGGAAATCGATCGGTGGGGCGAGCGTGTGGCAGGGCTGGAAGTGGCGTTGCGAGCGGGTCCCTACTTCGTGATGGGACAGACGCTGGCTCAGCAGCGAGTCCATGCCCAAGCCGCGTTGACGTTGCTGCGAGTTCCGATCCTCTATCCGGCATGCCGCGATCTGGCCGCTGAGGCGTTGTTGAGCGCGGGCGAGCAATTGGAGCTCGCCGGCGAGGGCGGCGAAGCGAGCAACGTGTATCGTGAATTGGTGGAGAAGTACGTGCAGCATCCGGTCGTGCCCCTGGCCAGGGAACGGTTGGAGAAGCTGTCGGAGGGGAAGTGACGAACAGGAGGTTACCTTGACAGGGAGAACCCGTCGCAACGTCGGAGGTTGGGTCATTGCCGCGACCATGCTGATCGTGGCCTGTTGGCCGTTGGTCCGCGCGGCCAGGGCTCAGGCCGCGCCGGGGGCGCCCGTCGCGGAGGCGCAGGCTGAGCCGCCGGAGAGTTTCTTTGAGATCGTCTTTTCGGGCGGCTCGGTGGGCATATCCATCATGCTGTTCCTGTTGGGGCTTTCCGTCACCGCGGCATATCTGGTGATCGAGCATCTGCTGACCATTCGGCGCCGCGACATGATGCCGGAAGGACTGGGCGATGAGGTGCGCGCCCAGTTGACCGCGGGCAAGGTGGCGGAAGCCGTGCAGGTCTGCCGCGACCGGCCGAGTTTCTTGTCCTTCGTGCTGCTCAACGGAATCGCCGAAATCGAAGGGGGATGGTCCGCCGTCGAGAAGGCGCTCGAGGACGCCACCGCGGAGCAATCGGCCCGGCTGTTCCGGAAGATCGAATACCTGTCGGTGATCGGCAACATCGCGCCCATGGCCGGCCTGCTGGGCACCGTCACGGGCATGATCATGGCGTTCCGCGAGGTGGCGGCAACGCAAGGGTCGGCGGGCGCCGCGGAACTGGCCGAGGGGATCTACTCGGCACTCGTCACGACCGTGGCGGGCCTGGTGATCGCGATTCCCGCACTGGGCGCATTCGCCATCTTTCGCAACCGAGTGGACCAGTTCGTGGCGGAGGCGGCCTACGTGGCGCAGCATGTCTTCAACCCGTTGAAAAGGCGGCGTTGGGCGTCCCAGGCGCGACGATCACCGCCTCCACCACCGAACCGGGAGGACTAGGCGATGCGAGTTCCCAGCACTCCGCGGTCCGGAAAAGTGGGCATCAACATGACTCCCATGATCGACGTCGTGTTCCAGTTGATCATCTTCTTTCTCGTGTCCAGCCACTTGACGAAGCAGGAGGTGCAACTGAAACTTCCGCTGCCGACGGCGGAGAGCGGGCAGCCGGGCGTCGAAGAGAACGTGCCGCGCCTGACCGTCAACGTGTTGTCGGACGGCACCCTGACGCTGGCCGGCCGACGAATCGCGGCGGCGGACCTGCAGCTGAGACTGCGGGACAGGCTCAAAGACGCCGGTCCGGGACTTCAAGTGCGCATCCGAGGCGATCGGGAGGTGGCGTACCAGTTCGTCGAGCCCATCATGCTTGCCTGTGCCCGGGTCGGCATCTGGGACGTCTCGTTCGCCGTTTACCGGCCGGAGGATGTTCGCTGATGCGCCGGCCTTCCCCCTACATCGATCGGCGAGGCGACCTGGACATCATGATGACGCCGATGATCGACGTCGTTTTCCTGTTGCTGGTCTTCTTCGTGTGGACGACGAGCTTTCAGATTGTGGAGCGGGTGCTTCCGAGCAAGTTGACGGCGGTTTCCGGGACCAGCCCCGCCGATCCGAACGAAGCGCCGCCGCCCGAGGAGGACTTCGATCGAGTCGTGGTGCGGCTCTTGTGGCAAGACGGTCAACCTGCCTGGCAAGTCAACGATGCTTTCGTGCCGGATCTGCGGAGGACGCGCAAACGGCTCGAGGACATTGCTCGCATAACGCGGAACGCGCCCGTCATCCTGCATCCGGATCCGAACGTACCGCTGGGACACGTTATCGATCTGTACGACATCACGCGCCTGGTCGGCTTCACCAAGATCCAGTTCGCGGCGTCGGAGAAGATCTAGCGAGGCTCGCGTGAAAATAGCCAGCTTCAACACCCGAACGCGGCGCTCCCGACAGCGATGGGTGCCTGTGGAGAATCCGGCCTCTTCACGTTGCCCGGCGCTCCACGTGCGCGCATGGCTCTTGGCGGCGTGCTTCGGGCTGGCGGCGAACGCCGCGCAGTTCGAACGGGCGGACCGGCAGTTCCTGGACGGCTTGCTGGCCCGCCGGCTGTTCAGCATGGCGGAGTTGGAATGTCGCCAGAAGTTACAGGACGGCACGTTGTCCGACACGGCGAGGGTGGAATGGGTGATCGAGCTGATGCGGACGCGATCGGAGCGAGCCGCTCACGCGGCGACGGCCAACCGCGCGGCGCACTGGCAGGCGGCTCATGATGCGGCACGCGAGTTTCTGGAGAGATATCCCGAGGCGCGCCGTCGTGTGCTCGTCGAAGTGCAGGATGCGCTCACGTCGCTGGCCGAAGGTGAGTTGGCTCGCATGGAGGCGGATGTTGCCGCCCAACCGGAGGCGGCCCGCGAGCGCGCGCTGACGACGATCCGCGAAGCGGCCCGCGAGCTGGAGCGATTGGACAAGACGTTGATCGAGCAGATCACGAGGGGCGGCGGCCGGGACGCCGACGACGGCGCGTTGACCACCGACGAGCTGTTTTCGCTGCAGAACAACGTGCGTTTCCAGTTGGCACGAGCCTATCGCAACCGCGCACTGTGCTATCTACCCAAGAGCGACGATCGGGTGGCGGCACTGTCGATGGCGGTCGAGCAACTTCATCGCACGCTTTCCCAACTGCGGGCTGACGATCCACTTGCCCGGCA
>Ga0194113_10011998_pt1 | contig 10209 bp, 3 predicted proteins | sample TA2MahC200mmetaG_FD_146193 | JGI IMG/M metagenome (GOLD analysis project Ga0194113, IMG submission 146193) | Freshwater microbial communities from Lake Tanganyika, Tanzania - TA2015017 Mahale Deep Cast 200m | ecosystem: Environmental > Aquatic > Freshwater > Lake | place: Tanzania: Lake... | reverse complement strand
AAGGGCCGGTCGGCGAATCAGGTGCCTGCGCCGAGCCCGCCCGTCTCTCGTGCGAGACGGACGCTTGTGCCACCATGACCGATTGCCGCGCACGCACCCGGCCCCGCTCGATATCGGGAGACATCGCGGCCGACTCGGCGAAGCCACACTCCGCGAACAGATCCTCCCAGCAGAAAGCGGAAACCAGCGGATAAGAAGGACGCCGCTCGCTGTCCGTGAACCGCCACCAGCCCGCGGTCAGGCCGAAAGTCAGGTCCATCCAACGCTGCGGCGCCGTGCCCTCCAACAACACCAGCAAGCCGCCCGGAGCCAGCAACTGCCGCGCGTGCGTCAGGCTTTCACGAAGGTCCCGCGTGGCATGCATCACGTTGGCCGCCACAACGATGTCATAGCTGCCCGCTTCAAACCCCTGGGATGTCGGCGACTTCTCGATGTCGAGGACCTTCGTCCGCAAGAACGGCCAGGCCGCGAACTGCTCCTCCGCCTTCGTCGTGAACGCCGCCGAAACGTCGGTGAACACATACTCGCTTCGGCCAGCCGGCATGGCGGGCAATAAGTGCGCCGTCGTTCCACCCGTCCCCGCGCCGATCTCCAACAGCCGCACGCCCCGCCCATCCGGCAACCGGTCCACGACGGCCGCCACCGCCTCGCGCACCAGGTCGTTCATCACGCGCGCACCGGGCGAGTCTTGATAGAGGGCGGATAACGTCGTCGTGTCGCCATTCGGGAAGAGCAGATCGAGCGGTTCCACTTCCCCGCGGAGCACGCCGGCCAACTGCGACGCGCACCGTTCGAGCAGAATCAGGTGAGCGTCGCCCTCCGCGTGGCGGCCCCGCAGGTCCGCGACGCGCTGACACGGGTCGCCGGCGTCTCGCAACCGAGCGACCTGCCACAGATCTCCCTCGCGGCACAGCATGCCCTCTTCCGCGAGGATTTCCAGCAGGCGGCCGACCAGGCGGCCGTGTGCCGCCACCACATTCAGGCGCTCGATCACCGCCGCCGTCGTGAATTGGTCGTGAATTGCCGGCGTCCAGCCCAACTGGTGGAATGCCCGCACGATGAAATCGACGCTCAGATCCTCCAGCTCGTCCATCAACTGGTCGTAGTTGCTCAACAGTACGTCCACCACCACCGGCGCCACCGTTGGCCGAAGCCGCTCGATGACCGCCCCAGGTGCCGGTTGGTGTTCGGGCGCCAATTGCGGTCCGGGACGAAGCTGTGGCCGCCACTGCGGTTGGTACAGGCAGTCGTTCGGCGACTGGTCCGATCTCGACAAGACACCGCGGCGGACACGTTCGAGTCGCAAACCGTCGAGACGGCAAACCAGTTCACCCTCCGCACCGATCACGATGGCATCCGCCATGATCGCGGTGGAGTCGCTGTCAACCGGCGCGCGGCGAGTGACCTCGACGTAACAGGTCAGCCCCGCGCGACCAACCAGCTCGAAGCGTTCGACATGGGCGGGCAGCCAGGTTGTACGCGGGTCCGGATCGAACTGCTCCAAGGTCGCGCCCAGCACCTGCACGCACGCATCCAACATCACGGGGTGGATCGGATACGTGGAGGATTCCTCCGCGAGCTGTTGCGGCAGGCGAATCAGGCCAACAGCCTTTCCCTCGCCCTCTCCCTCGCCTCGCCACAGTCTCTCAACGACTTGAAATGCGGGCCCGTAGTCGACGCCCCACTGCCGGTAACGGCGATACAGATCCTCGGGAGCCACCGATTGCGTGCATCGTTCGAGGATCGCGGCCAGGTCGATCGGAGCGGGCTGCTCGGTCCGCTCTCGCGCCACCAGGCGCGCCGACACGCAACGTTGCCACGTTGGTTGGTCATCGTCGGAATCGTCATCGCGTGCCGCGACGACCAGAGAGTAGTCCGCCGGACCTTCCGGCGTCAGGACGACCTGGATCTCTCGCGTGCCGTTCTCTGGAAGCGTCAAGGGCCTTTCGACGGCCAAGCCGGCGACGGCGAGGTCGGATTCGCGGCGGGCGTCCCGCGCCGCTGCCAACGCGATGGCCAGGTACGCACTGACCGGCACGAACGCCAATTCTCCCAGGCGATGGTCGGCCAGGAAGGCGGGCTCGAACATGCCGATCCGGGACTCGTACACGACCTCCTTGCCGGCCAGCGGCAAGCGCGTGCCGAGCAGCGGATGAATCGCTGGAGGATCTCCGGCCGAACGCGAGCGTTCCGGTCGATCGGCGGGCATCTCACGCCAATAGCGTTGTCGCTGAAACGGGTAGGTCGGCAACGCCAACTTGCGGCGGGCAAAACCCCGATCCAGCTCTTGCCAGTCGCAGTCGACGCCGTGCGCGTACATGGCGGCCAGGCTCGACAGGATCTGTTCCCAATCGTCGTGTTGCGGGCGGAGGCTGGCCGCCCACACGTACTTGTCGCTTTCCGGCAGGCAGGCACGTCCCATGCCCAACAGGGTCGGCCGCGGGCCGACTTCGAGGAAGACCTCGCAGCCGGCGTCGCGCAGCGCCGCCATGCTCTGGGCGAATCGCACGGGCTGACGCGTGTGACGGCGCCAGTACTCCGGCCGGCACACTTCTCCGTTGACCGGCGCGCCGGTGACGTTGGACACCAGGCGACGCTGCGGCTGGCGGAACCGGATCCGCCGGCAGAAGTGTTCGAACTTGTCGAGCATCGGGTCGACGAGCGGCGAATGGAACGCGTGGGAGACACGGAGCTTCTTGGACGGGATCCCCTGCCTGGACAACTCGGCCACCAGGCGGTCGAGGGCGGCGGCTCGCCCGGAGATCACCACCTGCGCGGGCCCGTTCAGGGCGGCCACGGCCACGTCGTCGGCAAACGGCCCGATCGCGTCGAGCACGCGCTGTTCGCCGGCCATGACGGCGACCATCGCGCCGTCGCCCGGCAATTCCTGCATGCGAGCGCCCCGTTCGGCGATCAATCGCAACCCGTCTTCCAGGCCGAAGACACCGGCGAAACAGGCTGCGGCGTACTCGCCCACGCTATGTCCCATCACCAGCGTCGGCTCAATGCCCCAGGAACCCCACAAGCTCGCCAGAGCGTATTCCAGCGCAAACAGGGCCGGCTGGGCATACTTCGTCTGGTCCAGCAGCAGCGCATCACCGTCGGACTGCGGGAAGAGCAGGGAGAGCAGCGGCCGATCCAGGTACGGCTTCAGCAGTTCATGGCACTGTTCGAGCACCGCGCGAAAGGTGGGCTGCGTCTGGAAGAGCTGGCGGCCCATGCCCGCGTACTGCGAGCCTTGACCGGTGAACAACAGGGCAACTCGCGGCGGCTCGTGAGACCGCACCGTGCCCGTCGCACAACTTGCCGGCTCGCTGCCGGCCGCGAACGCCGCCAACTGATCGCGGAGCTGCTCGGTCGAGCCTGCCACGGCGGCCCAGCGATACGCGCCGTGCGACCGACCCGTATTGGCCGTGTGGCAGAAATCGCCCGGCGATGTCTCCGGATGGGCTTCCAGTTCCGCCGCGTAGCGTCGCGCGAGTTCTCGGCGCGCGGCGTCACTGCGCGCCGACACCGTCAACAGATGCCGGGTTCGCTCCTGGGAGCACTCGGCAGGCTCGAGCGCCGGCGGCTGCGCGACGATCACGTGGGCGTTGGTGCCGCCGAACCCGAACGAACTCACACCCGCCAGCCTCCTGGCCGCCGCCGGCCAGGCGGTCCGTTGCGCCGGAATCGACAGGGGCGTGTTGTCGATCGCGATGTTCGGGTTGAGTCGCTTCAGGTGCAGGTGCGGCGGGATTTCCCCGCGCTCCATGGCAAGCACGACCTTAATCAAGCCGGCAATGCCCGCGGCGGCTTCCAGGTGCCCGATGTTCGTCTTGACCGAACCGATGAAGCACCGCTGATCGGCGGCGCGGCCTTCCATCAGCACCGTCTTGAGCGAGTTGACTTCGATCGGATCACCCAGCGACGTGCCGGTGCCGTGCGCCTCGATGTAGCTGATCTCGGCCGGCGTCACTCCCGCATTGTCCAAGGCGCTGCGTACCACCGCCTGCTGCGACGGGCCGTTGGGGGCCGTCAGGCCGTTGCTGCGTCCGTCCTGATTGACGGCCGACCCCGCGATCACCGCGCGGATCGGATCGCGGTCGCGGAGCGCATCACTCAAACGCTTGAGAACGACGACGCCGCATCCCTCGCCGCGCACGTAGCCGTCGGCCGCGGCATCGAAGGCCTTGCAACGCCCGTCGGAGGCCATGAAGCCCGCCTGCGAAAACGACACGGTCAGTTCGGGCGACAGGATGACGTTCACGCCGCCGGCGATCGCCAGATCGCACTCCTGCTGGCGCAGGCTGCGGCAGGCCTGGTGCACGGCGACCAGCGACGAGGAACACGCCGTGTCCACGGTCCAACTCGGGCCTCGCAAATCCAGCACGTACGACACGCGGTTGGCGGCGATGCTCGCCGCGTTGCCCGTCCCCGCGAACACGTTCGCGCCGCCCGGTTGATCGAACTGCAGCCTGGCGTAGTCGCCGCTGCTGATTCCCACGAACACGCCCGACTGCGTGCCCGCGAGCCGGTGCGGCGCGATACCGGCGTGCTCCAAAGCCTCCCAGCTGACCTCCAACAGCAACCGCTGCTGCGGATCCATGTTCTCGGCTTCCGGGCGACTGATGCCAAAGAACGTGGCATCGAACCGGTCGACCTGATCGAGGAACCCACCCCAACGCGTGTTCATCTTCTCGGGAGTGGACGGGTTGGCATCGAAGTAGCGGTCCACATCCCACCGATCCGACGGCACGGGCGTGATGGCGTCACGTCCGTCGCGCATCAACGCCCAGAACGCGTCCGGTCCTGTGGCGCCGGGGAAGCGGCAGCCGAGCCCGACGACGGCAATCGGTTCCACGAGAGTCGCGGACCGGGCACCGGCGGCACCCTGCCGGGCAAACGTCTCGTGGGTGACACGCGAGTCTTCGGCCAGATGCCGCGCCAGCAGTTCGACGGTCGGGTAGTCGTAGGCGATGGTCGGGGGCACCGGCCGTTGCAGTCGCTCCTCGAGCGCGTTCGCGAGGCCCACCGCGGCGACGGAGTCCAGACCGTACCGGGCGAACGGCTGCGCGACGTCGATCTCCGACTCCGGGACCTTCAACCGCTCGGCCAGTTTCGCGACCAGCCACTGTTGGATCGCCTTCGCGGTGACTGCGCAGCCGGGGGCCGCGGGCCGTTCCGTCACGGTGGCCGGGTTCCCGGCCGGCTCGTCGTTCCGCGGCACCAGCTCCCCTGGAATCACCGGCGCGTCCGCGCCCGCCGAGCGACGCCACTGCGCCACGACCTCGAGACTGCCGTCCAGGAAACCCATCCGGCAGGCGTGGTGCTTGATCTTGCCGCTGGACGTCTTGGGGATGCTCGAAGTTTTCAGCAGCAACACGGCCTCAAGTTGCAGGTCGTGATGCTCGGCCACGGCCGCTTGAATGGCGCCGAAGACCTCGTCCACGGGCAGGTTGCGGATCGCGCCGCGCTCCACTTCCTGGCACACCACCAGCCGTTCCTCACCGTCGATCTCGACCGAAAAAGCGGCTCCATTGCCCGTCCGCAAGGCCGGGTGGCTCTGCTCCACCGTCACCTCGATGTCGTGCGGATAGTAATTGCGACCGCGGATGATGATGAGGTTCTTGAGCCGACCGGTCACGTACAGCTCGCCCTCGGCGACAAACCCGAGGTCGCCGGTCCGGAGGTAACCGCCGTCGCCGTTGCCCGCCAGGTGCGCGTCGAACACGCGTTTCGTCTCCTCCGCGCGGTTCCAGTAGCCTTGTGCCACGTTAGGCCCGGACACCCAGATCTCGCCGACCTCGTTGTCGCCGCAGCGCGTGAGACGGTCCGGGTCGACAATCACCAGCCGTTGCCCGGGCCTCGCCGTCCCGCACCCCACCAGCGTCCGATGGTGCAGCCTGTCCCCGTTCCCCTCGACGACGCGACGCCGAGTCAGCGAGCGTCCGGAAAACGTGCGCAGCACCGGCTGCTCATCCTTCAGCCCGCCCGTGATGATCAGCGTCGCCTCGGCCATGCCGTAGCACGGATAGAATGCCTTCCGCCGGAACCCGCACGGCGCGAACGCCGACGCGAACCGCTCCAACGCCTCCGCCTTGACCGGCTCCGCTCCCGAAAACGCGACCTCCCAGCAGCTCAGATCCAGCCCCGCGCACTGGCCGGGCGCGATCTTCTCCGTGCACAACTCGTAGGCGAAGTTCGGACCGCCGCTGATCGTGGCACGATAGTCCGAAATGGCCTTCAACCAGCGGATCGGCCGCTGCAGGAAGGAAACCGGTGACATCAGAATCGAGTGGGCGCCGATGTAGAGCGGGTGCAGCACCAGTCCGATCAGGCCCATGTCGTGGTAGAGCGGCAACCAGCTCACCCCGATGCTCCGCCTCGTCGTCTGGAACGCGTGGCCAATCATCTCCTCGTTCTGGATCAGGTTGCCGTGGCTGACCATCACGCCCTTCGGCATCCCCGTCGAACCGGAAGTGTATTGCAGGAATGCCAGTGTATTGTCACTGACATCGGGCTCGCGCCACGCGACCGCGCAACTCGCCTCAATCGTGTCCGTGGCCTGCCAGCGAACCGTCGCCAGCTCCGGCTCGCTCGTCAAACGTCCCTCGATGTCCGGCAACAGGGACGATGTCGTCAGCGCGATCTTCGCCCGCGCGTCCGCCAGGATCGCGCGAACCTGCGGCATCGCCCGATTACGCCGCGGCGGATACGCGGGAACCGCCACGGCGCCCGCATACAGGCAGCCGAAAAACGCCGCAATAAACTCCAAGCCCGACGGATACAACAACAACACGCGCTCGCCGCACGCCCCCTCCGACTGTAACCAACCCGCAAGCCGCCGAGCGCGCGCGTCAAGCTGCTGAAACGTCACCCACGACTCCTCCACCTCCCCGTCACCGAGAAATGTGAACGCGCGATCGTCCGGCTGAGTGGCGGCGCGAACCCGGAGGAGCTGTATCAGTGACGATACTCGTTCAACGGGACCCGTAGTCTGTCTCATCATCGCTGTCTTCCGTACCGCACATCGAGAGCGGAGGGAGATCGTGCGCCTTGGGGAGGAGGTAGCGTGCCGCCAGGGGATTACGGGCGTCTGGTCGCTGGCAACTCAATAGAAACGCGTCCTGCATTTCGCGGATGCGACTCGCCAGCGATGTTCCACGTAACCGGCGCTCACGAGGCGAACACAAAACGCCCCACGGATCACCAGGTGTCCCCTGGCTCTCCCACGCCGGAGATCGTCAACGTGGACCCCATCTCGAATGCCAACCAAAGGTCCCATCAGGATAGCCCGAGCCGCACCATCATGCAAACTCATTGCCCCCCGAGAGGGTTGTCTTCGCCGGACTTCGTACGACCAAGTCGGGCGATGCCTGCGGGAGCCGCTCAGTCAGCAAACTCACCCCAACATTCTACTAATCACTCCAACCTCACGCACCTCCCTCTTCATGGGGAATTCTGCGCGGACCGCGATTCCGTCGCTCGTCTTCAATCCGCCGCGACGTCGTCGCGTGATTCACCGATACCAGTGTAAACGTGACCCACATTCGCAACGGACGCCGGGACTGAGCCCGGATTTCGGTGACCCCGGTGGCTACGCTTGTCCGGTCGTGCCGAGGGGGCCGGTTTTCCGGGGATTTTCCTCACCCAACCGACGCCAGCTTGCGTTGAGGATACGCATTCGCGCATGTCGCCTTTTCGCAACCGTTGTGCTCCAGCAACGTCAACCGTTGCGAATGTGCGAGGCCGCAAGACCGTTACAACGTGACGCTGTTGGTACCGCTTGTGTCGATTTGTTCCGCGGGGAACAGACGCCGCAAGACGGCCGCTCTTTGGTCGCTCGCCGGCGCGCCGCGCGCGTTGGACAGTTAGTTGCACGGAACGCTTCGCTGGCCCGAACGACAACCAACTCGAGGACCGCCGCGCGAAACCAGGGCCTTAGCTGGCGAGGCTGGCGGCCCACGAGCCGAGCTCGTGCGGGCGGGAGCGCGGGCCGGCGACCGTGAAGCTGGCGGCACTGGCGGACCTCGCGACGAGCTCGTGGGGGCGGGCGTGGGGGCGGGCCGTCGTGCAGCTGACGACTCTGGCGCCCGACGCGACGAGCTCGTGGAGGCAGGCGTGCGCGGTGTCCTTGGCCTCGACGATGTTAAACCCTGCGGGGTGCGCAGGAAGGGCAAGAACCTGCGGCGGCTGCCAAGCCACCGACGGCCGGTCGCGTGTCCGATGGCTGGCCTCTGTGACGTTGAGTGTCGAGAGAGATCTCTTGGGAAGCCGAAGGCCAGTTGGCGATGAAAGGGTTTCAGCTGCGGTCTGCTTCGGATACACTGAAGCGCCGGTTGCGTGGCCGGTCGCGGCCGCGACGACTGAGCGTTGAGCGAACGGACGATCGTCATCCATGCACTATTTGACGCTCATTTTGAAAAACGTGGCGCGGCGGCCGGCTCGTTCGATCTTGACGATCAGCGGGATCGCGGTGGCGGTGATGGCGGTCGTCGCGTTGGTGGGCATCGCGGGCGGCTTCGAGCGTTCGTATCTGTCGTTGTACAAGAACCGCGGTGCGGACTTGATGGTTGTGCGGGCGGGTTCCACGCAGCAGGTCAGCAGTGTCCTGGACGCGCGGCTCGGGTCGCGCATCGCCGGGTTGCCGGGCGTGGAGGAGGTTTCACCGACGTTGGTGGACGTGGTGTCCTTTGAGGAGAAGGACCTGGTTGGCGTGGTGATCCAGGGCCTTCCTGTCGAGAGTCGGACGGTGCAGAACCTGGCGATCGTGGACGGCAGGCGTCTCAGGACGGGTGACGTTCGCGCGGTCATGGTTGGCGGGGTCCTGGCCAAGAGCCTCGAAAAGAAAGCGGGCGACACGGTCGAATTGCTCGAGGGCGAATCGTTCGACGTGGTGGGCGTCTACGAGAGCCAGAACGTTTTCGAGAACGGTTCCTTGATCCTGGCGATCGAAGATCTGCAGGCACTGATGATGCGCGAGGGAGACGTGACCATGTTCACCGTGATCGCGCGTCAGAAGGACCGCGGATCGCTGGAGGGACTTGCCCGGCAGATCAAGGCGTTGGAGCAGGGTCTGGAAGCGCTGCCGGCGCGCGAGTACGTGGACAGCACGGTCGAGATACGCATGGCGCGGGCCGTGGCGTGGAGCACTTCGTCGATTGCCTTGCTGATCGGCACGATTGGCATGATCAATACGATGTTGACCTCGGTTTTCGAGCGTACGCGCGAGCTGGCGCTGCTGCGGGCCATCGGCTGGCGGAAGCGGAGCGTGGTGCAATTGGTCCTTGTCGAGTCGATGGTGATGGGAATTCTTGGAGCGCTGGTTGGCACGCTGGCGGCCGTCGGCCTGACCAGGCTGCTCGGCAGCCTCCCGGCGTCCGGGCGGCTGATTTCGGGCGACATCGCGGGAACGGTGATTCTCCAGGGAGTGGCGATTGCCATCGTGGTGGGATTGGCTGGCGGCATTTACCCCGCATATCGTGCCGCGGGGTTGATGCCGACGGAAGGACTTCGACATGAGTGATACGATGACCGGCGAGGGGCCGTTGCTGCGGGCCGAGAACGTCAGCAGGATCTATCAAGACGGTCAGGTGCGCGCCTTGGACAACGTCTCCATGGTGATCCAGCCGGGCGAGTACGCGGCGATCATGGGCCCCAGTGGAAGCGGAAAGTCCACGCTCCTGAACGTGCTGGGAGCCCTCGACCGTCCTTCTGAGGGCGAGGTCTATTTCAAGGGGCAACCGCTCTCGAAAATGAACGACCTCGACCGATTCCGCTCGCAGCATCTCGGCTTCGTGTTCCAGTCGTTCCACTTGTTGCCCGTCCTGTCGGCCGTCGAAAACGTGCAGATCCCGATGTTCGAGACGCGTCTTTCGGCCGCCAAGCGCGCCCAGCGAGCGCTCGAACTGCTGGAACTGGTCGGAATGGGCCACCGCGCCAACCATCAACCGAAGCAGCTTTCCGTGGGCGAGCGGCAGCGCGTGGCCATCGCCCGCTCCCTGGCCAACCAACCCTCCCTGCTGCTGGCCGATGAACCGACCGGCAACCTGGACTCGAAAACGGCCGCGGAGGTCTTCGAACTGTTCGATCAGCTGCACACACAGCAGGGCATGACCATCCTGCTGATCACCCACGATCCAAATCTTGCGGCCTGCACGCAGCGCGTGATCCGGATGAAGGACGGGAAGATCGTGTCCGAGGAGAGCAACGATCCGGAAGACCTTG
>Ga0194113_10011994_pt1 | contig 10210 bp, 19 predicted proteins | sample TA2MahC200mmetaG_FD_146193 | JGI IMG/M metagenome (GOLD analysis project Ga0194113, IMG submission 146193) | Freshwater microbial communities from Lake Tanganyika, Tanzania - TA2015017 Mahale Deep Cast 200m | ecosystem: Environmental > Aquatic > Freshwater > Lake | place: Tanzania: Lake... | reverse complement strand
GAGATGGCTGACTTATTAGATGCTTGGTCTCAACTCTATTCTGAAATAGAAGGGGATGATGATACCGAGTAGTATCTCTACAGATACCTAAACATACCAGTACTATATAGTACTCTATGTTATAGGTATCTCTGGTGATACCTAAGATATGCTATAGGTGAGTAGACTTTGGTCTACAAGCACCATAGTAAAAGGGTCGCTTATGATCCTTAGGATAAACCTGGTGACAGGTATAAAAGATGTGCGTTAACAAGCGTATGTCTACAGTAGAAATACTGGCCGAGTAAGCAAACAGGTAACAGCTGCAGTGGGGAAACCCCCGAGTGGCTACGGTGTCAGCATACACTGTTGAGCGGGAAACCGCAATAGGACAAAACCTGTAGAATATATGTGGAAGGTCTTTACCAAAAGACTTACTGCGTTATTTAGTATAATCGAGGACTGGACTGGCAACAGAGGTTCTTGATTATACCGTGGGCTGGTAACCTGCACTGGGACGTTATAGTACGCATTCCTCAAAAGGGAGTGAGCTATACTCTAACGGCACGTCCTGGATCTATGCTATTGTTACTTAATCAAAAATTAATTAACGCAACAGTCTGTTAGTTCTCTGGGTCAAAGTACCTTATCTGTCTGTAATATGACAGCATAGCCAGTACCGCAAGGAAAACTATGAGATAGAGAGAGTATATCTAAGTAACTGCAGGGATGTAGTTTAGGATTATCTAATCCACTTGGTAGAAATTAAAGTCTATGAAATCCAGAGAAAGATCCTTCAGGAGTGAAGTTAAACACTGGTACTGCTATCTACAATGGAGTAATCTATTGTGTGTATAAGTAGGGGTAACCCCACGAAAATGATAGTATCTGTAGGTCAACACTCAGCCTTCATAAGGAACCAAAGAACATCACTAAATTGTATACAGAAAAATACAATACAAAATATAAAGTTAAATGGAACAATTAATACAAGAGATACACTCTTTAGAAGAGAAACTCTCTAATCTACGTTCTCAGTTATATAGCATAAGTGATGGATATATCTATCTTGCAAACTTACGTTGTTACGGATCGTCAACGTGGAATACGTACACTAATTCATATTCTGTACAAGAACTCTGTAATGAATACAATGGTGATAATGGAATAGTAGATGTTTATACTACTAACATAAACCATAGTATTCATACTTATGGATACGTAACGGTGGTAACTCAAGATGAGATAAAGAATATCCCTCAAAGAAATGAGGTCACAAGCCATTACTAACTGGATTACTGGTAGAATCTGACTTAGATTGAGGCAATAAATAGTCTGGCAACAGAAATTCACTTTCCAATTTTATTATGGTGAACTGGGTTGGTCTTCGGGCCGCCTGGTTCACTTTTTCTTAACCGATTAAAAAACCTATCTATGAAAAAGTTATTTTTTCATTACCCAGATACGGCTCTTATAAGATTTAAGTTTAGTTCTGTCTTGCAAGACTCTGATCAACCACTAATTTATCGTATTAAAACAAATAAACTGGACTTTCTGATTCCTAAACAAGCAGTTTTATTAGGTAAGACACACGCTTATATACCGTTATCAATATATAGATCTGTACTTATAAAACATACTCTTGACAAAGCCATAAAAAACCCTTTATAATTAAAAATCAATGTCAGAAAATGGAAAAAATAATTACTATTGTAAAACTAAATAATGAAATAACAGATTTCATTAAAATGCCTGACGGTATTAAAAAGAATATTCAATACCATAGAAAATTTATTGGAGTAGGTTATTCTTCAGCAAATCTGCTAATCCGTGAAGACGGAACAGTGCACTATTCTCACACTACATATAAAGTGGGGCGTGGTATCAAATACTTTCTTAAAAAGAGTTCTCAACAGGGTTTCACCGTTGACCCAAAAGGTAAAATAAGTGTGTGGTTTGGTGGTAAACTCTTATCTATACCCTGTTTAAGTGAAGTGTTAAAAGCTCTTGATAAAGAGTGGGTTATTGATTCCTATCTACCTTTTATCACTAACTCTCTTATGGGTAAGATAATTGCAGGTAAGATTACAAACCCACACGATTTATTCATTGCTATTCTTAAAATGTATAGAGTTAAGAATGCTTCTGCACAGAATTTAAGAAAAGCGGTGGAATGGCGTTATATTGATAAGCATAAATTATTAGATGGTATTGCTGTAGCAAAAAACTTTGATCACTACGTTGAATGGTCAATAGATGTAAAGGGTTTAATAACTAACACCTATACAGATCTTATACAGCAAGCCAGGATGCTCGATCGTAAGATAGATTTTAAGTGGTCTACTACTCGTGTCAATGAAGAACATAAAAAGTGGACTAAAGAGATTATGGATTATGAATCTGATAGTATGTCTAAAGAACCTCTTGAGTGGTTAAATAAGTTTGAACATTTAAATGATGATTCTTACACCCTTCTTACTACTGAACAGGATGTATTTAAAGAAGGTAAAACAATGGTTCATTGTGTTTACACAAACTATTGGCATTCAGTGAGCCGAGGAAACTATGTTATATTCCATATTAAGGATGATCTTGAATTATCAGAAGGTTTGACACTTGGTCTTAATTATGATAATAAAGACGGTTTCTCACTCAATCAAGTGTATGGAAAGTATAATAGTTCACCTTCCCAAGAGAAGGTGAATTCCGTAAAAGATTGGATAAGACAGGCAAACACATTATTATAGCAAACTAATCTCTTAATATATGCTAAAACTTGAATCTGTATACACTGACAAGCACCTGGGTAAATTAGTTTATATAGGTCGTATTGGCTATGAACTAAATATTCGAGGAGTTAAAGGCAAGGCTGTATTTGTTGTACAAAGCTGTCTAACTCTTGTTTGTCTAACCAAGAAAGAGATATCAAATCTCATATAAACCTATTACTAATGAAAAAAATACCTGGAGCATACATCCTAATGTACATAGCATTTTTGCTTACTGTAGCATCTTTGTTCTCATCCTGTGCAAATAACTCAGAATATCAATTCGTTGTAAATGATTCTAACTAAATGATGAAATAACAGATTTCATTAAAATGCCTGTGTTAACCAACTAAATACATTTTTATGGCTATGAACAAAGCAGAATTGTATGCACGCTATGATAATTATGGGTGCACTATTGAAGAGATATCTAATAAAGAATATTTTGATGTGTACAATGCCTGGAACCCACACGAGGACAAGATGAAACATCATTATAATGGCAGAGTTGAGCAATATGAGGTAAGAACTGATGATGCCATTTATATGTGGTATTCTTGTTTGCACAGTGTAGGTTGGCAGGGCGATGTAGAAGCACATAGTTTCTTCTGTAAAAAGAAGATTGTTACACAGGCTGAAATAGAGAAGATGATTCTTGAGTTCACCGAAACAAAAATATGGCAAGAGCGTATCGAGAAGGAATTTGGTGATAGGAATTAATTACAAGAGTCTTAAAATACCACACTCACATGGAAAAAACGATTACTATTGTAAATGATAACAGTTTATGACAACAACCACATAGTAGGTACTGTCAAAATAGAAGGTCAGTTAGATAGTCTTATTATGCTTGATAATCAATAATTTAAAACCCCTAAATCCATTTGTATGAAGTATCAGGTGTATTTGCTGATCATAATAGAACAGCTAAAGCTGAAGTACTTGAAATGCTAAAATTAAATATGGAAGGATATAAGTAATAATATATGTGGTTAAATATAATAGGTTATATAGGAGGAATATTATTAGCAGTATGTGCAATACCAGAGGTAATTAGAACCTACAATGATAAAAGATGTCACCTTGGTTGGCCATTTTTACTTTTATGGTTTGTGGGAGAGATTTTTATGGAAATATATGCTATTGCTTTAATGGATTATCCACTTATATTTAATTATAGTTTTAACTTAATAACTACAGCATTTTTATTATATTATAAATTTAAAACCCCTAAATCCATTTGTATGAAGTATCTTTTAAAGATTCTGCTAATTAGTTTATCAGCAATCCCATTCTTTATATGGGAAGGTTTAGTAACTGTATGGACTTTCCGTACAGATAACCTTATCAAACTAAAGAAAGAAGTATCCTATGAAATATGTACTAATTATTGTAAGGCCTTTAACATTCATAAACCCCCCACACAGTAACCTTTAAATCATTTAAAAATGAGCAGTTGTAACAGTGAAACAGGAACTAAGAAGCCTGTTAAAGCAGTATAACGGAATCTTTAAGCCGCACCACTGTTTGTTATGACTGCTCATTTTTATTAACCAAATTATTTAAAAATGAAAAAATTCTTAATCCAACTGGAACACGAATCTGTACCAACAGAAGTAACAATTAATAAACGTTACTATAACAATGGCAGAATAGCCCTTGAAATTCTTAACGCTGATGAAAACAGTGTAGAGTTTAACTTCCCATATGCGGTAGCCACAGTGAATATGCCAGACGTACTCTTAGAAGAAAATGAAGTTCTTATAAAAGATTACACTGAAAATGAGGGTGTCTTAAAATTTCTTGTAGAAAATAATATTGTATATGCAACAGAACGTGGCGTAGAATCTGGGTTTGTATGGCTTCCATTATGTATACTAAGACCAGAAGACCATTGGGGAAATAATACATTAGAACCACCACCTGATAAAATAGATTCAAAAACAGGCAGGTGTATGTGGAATATTAATGACTCCGAGGTTTGGGCCTACACATATAAAGAAGCACTTGAACTAATAACCCTTATTGAATCATAATAAAAAATTTATATGACTGAAAATCAGCGTCAGAAAAACGAAACAGCAGTTAAGTATTTACTCTTAATTATGTTACTATTTGCCCTTATTGCTGGATTAACAAGTTGTGCAACAAATGGATACGGCTGTAAAGGTAAAAGCAAATTAATTACAAGAGTAAAACAATAAACAATTTTTAAAGGTGTTGGACTGGTTCTACTTCATAAAACTGGCAGTTTACGGTAAGCTTTAAACCATATTTTTATTAACCCTTAATTTTAAATCCTATGGGAAAATTTATAAACCACAAGTCCCAGGAAAAACAAAAAACCAGGGAGTATATATTAGGTCAAATTCCTAAACTAAAGAAAAGAAAGTTACGACTGCTTACTTTACCAGCCGATAACTTTATCTTTGAACAGATGGTACTTAAACGCTATCCCAATGCAGTAATAGATTGCATGGAGATAGACCATGTATTATACCGTCAAATAAAAGACAGTCTTCCTTGTAAAGTAAATTATGAGTTTGGTGATATCTTTGATAAGTTACAAGACAATCCAAACATGTATGATGTTATATGGTTAGACCTTTGTGGCAACCTATCTACAAACAACTTGTATAACATTATCTCAGTAGTACAAAACTCATTAAAAAAGAAATGTATTTTTGCATTTACTTTATCTTCTAATCGTGAACAAAGAGGTAAGATATTTACCCAACTGTACAATTGTCCAGACATTAATCACTTTAGATTTAAAGTATTTCCAAAGATACTTATCAAAATGGGCCGTATATTTCATCCTTACTTTTCGTTAAAAAAGATACTAAAATATCAGAACGAAGGTAGCAAAGTTCCAATGTCACTGTATTTATTTACCAACAATTAAATTTTAATCAAATGAAATTCACTAATGAAGAAACAAAAAAAGCTTTTGTTGCAGATTACAACTCAAAAAAGTTTAAATCTAAATTATTAATTAAGAAGTATAACTTCTCAAATTCACCTCAACTGTATGGTACAATTACAGCCTTGAGAAAAGAAAAACTTATACCAGCGAGTAAGTTATCATTATCACTTAAAAGATATTATGATAATAAAAACATTCGTAAAGCCAATTCACCTATAGCCGAATATAGGACAGTATATTTCAGAGACTTTTCTGTTCAAATTCACAAGAAAGCAATGGCAAGACTTGTTGTAGATCACAACAATAACTTGCATATCTTGAACAGTTAAATTCCGCGGTGAGGTTAGCATAAAGCTAACTGGGTAAACTCTTATCCAAACCCAGTATTAGGAATAATCAACCATGAGTTGTTGCAGGAGGAAAAAGCTACTGTATAGCCATTTTGCATGATTAACCAAATATTATACAATTATGTAGCAACACCTGTCGTGTGGAGGTAACCAAAGTTTTCTTCACTGCTTTATCAGTGTAAAATGGAAACAAGTAGTATACAATACCGAACCTAATAGCTTAGCTATTATGATGTAGGAAAATCCTCCATTTCTGGTCAGTACGTTAAGCTGACCTTTTTTTTATTCTAATCTATTGAATATGAATAATATTAAACTTAATCATGAAGCAGAAAAGCTAAGCAGTATGTTAAATCTTACTTCAGAAGATGGTTCAAGAATCAGAAACATAATAACTTTTGAAACTATTAAGAGCTCCGTTCTGCTAGAAGAATTATATGAAAATGAAAGTGTTGCACCAAGAAACATTAAAACAAAGTCAGGTTGTATAGAAAGATGCTTAAACTACCTTGATAAAAATGAAGAATTAGCATTATTTTTCATGATATTTTTAAGTCTACATGAAGATATTCATATGGCTCACTATGTTTATAAACATATGGAACAAACTATAGAAAAACATATTTCAAAGCAAAATATTAATGATGATGATAATATAGAAAATGCATTTAAAAAGTTTTTGTTAGAGAAAGTAAAAAATACTATAAAAGAAGAATTTGATATATTCAATGATGTTATTAACTGTATGAAGCAAGCTAACTATAACTATGAACTTTTTGAAGATATCTACTCTGAAAAACATGGTGATCTAACAAATAGTTTATCTAAAGCTGTAGCTACAGCAAAACGTAACTTTGGCATTAGTAATAATGACGAGGATTAGGGTTGGTGAAGTACCGAAGGTCCTCTTCGGAGGACTCTTCTGGTACATTTTTTATTTTTATCACCCAAAAAAATTACTTAATATTGTTTTACAAAATGGCAAACCGAAATAATAGATTAAAAGGCGGATTTGGTCAATGCACCAACACCGTTATGAGAGATCCCAATTTAAAGGTACGAGATAAAGCTATTTATGCATATCTATGTACATTTGCGGACAGCCATTCTAATCAATTAACAGTAAGTGTAATGAAGATGGCATCAGAAATGAACACCACACCAATAACCATAAAAAGATCTTTGAAAGAACTAGAAATCAAACATATCATAAAACGTATTACACGTGGACATGGTCAAAGTAAGATAACTATAGTTCTAAAATAATTGACTGATTCTAATAACGTCATATAAGTCAAATGGCCATTGGCCAGCATTGGCCTATTAGGATAGTTAATAATAAAGAGGTCTGATCTTAGGAGCCAGTAAGTAAGTTTCCTAGTGACCGCGAACAACTATATCTCTCAGTACTGTGAAGTTAAGAGTATACAGTGGATAAAACCGCTACTACATACTCCTTAGTAATACGATGAAGAATCTAAAAACTATGAACCGGGTCAGGAGCAGCGTATATAGTTAAGTACCCTATCCAACGGACTCATGAAAGCTGTCCCTGAGATAGACCTTTTTTTAAAAAAAATAAACACAATTTTATACTCAGAGTATAAGAACAAGATTAAAAACAAACTTTAATATGGAAATTATAGACAAAAAAAGACACATTGAATTTCTACTTGCTGAGATACAAGTATTGAGATCAAGATTTGAACCTACAGACACAGGTCATCTTCGCACTGCAGTGAGTGTATTAGAAGAAAGAGTTAAAGAACTTTTAAATTCATTATAATATGGGACAACAACACGTACCTCTCAGAATTGATGATAAAGGCTGTGTTATAGCCGTAGGATCAATTAACGATGATAACTATGATGAGTGTGTAATATGTGGTAAAAAGACACCTTATACAAGGTCAACACATATTGATCTAAGGTATGGATATGTAGAAGGAGCAGGACAGGGTTGCTATCAACCACAAGTCTGTAAAACAGAACCTATTAATCCACCAAATGATCACTTAAAACATTTTTTAGTATCATTTCATACAGTTAAATCTACACCTAATGATGCCGAACTAGGAGCAAAAGTTAGAGAAACGTATTGGGAAATGATTAACTCAAACAAATAAACTACCCTATATGGAAAACAAAGGCAGACGTCCTGATCAACAAAAGACAAATGAAACACTAGCCTTCATATCAATGTTAGGTCTTGTTATTATAGTAATTATCTTACTGATTATAAGTAGTTTATAAATAAACTTTAAACCTATGATAGAAGAGAATTATCTTAAAATGAAAAACGAGTATATTGACAGTATTAAAAGATGGATTACGGAAGAAGGTGAAGTTTCCCCACATATTACAATATTTGCTTGTCTTAGAGATAATCCTGAAGATATTGCATTAATACATGTACCTGTACAAGGAGAATTTATGTCTACAGAAAAAAGCAAAGAAGAATTCGTAACAAACATAATACCTAAGATTGCTATAGAAGTTAAGAAAAAATTCATACCTAAAGGTGTAGCATGGACTTCTGAAGTATGGATTAGAAACTTTAACAAAGGTGAGAAGGTACCTAATAATTGGAAATCAAAACCAATAGATGAAGAAGCCCTTGTAATCAATATAGAATTTGAAAGCGATAAGGAATTATTAGTGTATAATATCATACGCAATGGAAAACAGGTAAATGAAGAAGGTGAGATAAAAGATCATGTTGAAATCATAAAAAAAGAACTAGGAGATTGGGAAACTATGACTGGTAGATTTACAGATCTTTATAAAAAGATTGTAGCCGACTCCTAAAAAAATATTTTTAACTTTAAACATTAAAGAAATATGTCCAAATTACTGAATAAGATATTTCCTTGTACCCGTGTAAAGACATTGGAGAAAGAAAATGAAGAGCTTTATAAAAAATTGTCACAACGACAGGAAGTCATTAACAAAACTAATGCCTACTGGAAAAAGCGGTTTAATAATCTACTTCGTAAAAACCGTACAGGTAATTTATAGCTCTATTATCCATATTTATCTTTGTGGAATTTGGTAATTAATAATATAGAAGTTAGTTTTATAACAAATCTAACCCTATGTTATACCAGTTACCTAATGGAAAGGTAATTGAGATGAGTATAGAACAGTATATTGAAATATCAGATGAAGATCTTGAGTATCTTATTGCATATAATTACGGAGATCCCTTGGAGGATCCTTGGTTTGGCTCCGTTCTTAACAAAAGAAATACCAATTTTTATTCAGAAGAACCTCCGGATATACTATCTGACTTAACCAATATACCTGATACAGACAAGATTGACTATTTGGATATGGACTATGATCCAGAAGACGAGTAGCCTTAGAACAATTATTTTTATTCAAGCCCTCAAGATTAATAAAGTCTTGAGGGTTTTATTTTTTAATCATTAAACATCTCTAAAACAAATGAGTAAAGTTGTAGTAACAGCTGACAAGAATGGTAATGTTGTTGGCGTATCTGAAAAAAGTCCCGAATACGGTTACGTACGGGTAGAACAAAGTGGATCTTTTATTAATGACCAAGGTTGGTTACGTATCAGCAGACGTTCCGCTCTTATTAAAGGTCTGGTCAAAGATTTAGTAGAAACTGGATTTAATGAAGGTCAAGAACTCAATGGTAAAATTATCGTAATTGAGTCTTTAGTTCCATTTAATCCTGAAAATCCTGATAGGGATCTTAAGATTGCTGGTGAGACAGGTGTAGTATGTCGTATAGATGATCAACCAATTTATCGTCAATCATTTTATACCACAAATGAAAATCTTCAAGATCAATTGATCATGCATACTAATTCAGAAGAGATCCGTGAAGTACAAGCAGCTCAGCGTGCAATATCTAAATTAAGTCCAAAAGGAATGTCAGAAATAATAGCTAACCTTTAATAATAAACTTAAAACATAGATTATCTACAAGAAACCCGGGATTGCTAATATGCTAACTAGCAGAATATAGCCTTCCTGGGTTTTTTCTTGCAGAATTTTCACAATTATTGTATAACTTCACCTCTATAATCATAAACATATGAACAACAACCCTAACAAAACCATCCACGCAAACTCAAAAGGTATAGTTATATACTATGGAGATAACAATCGACCAAAATACGTAGCCTATAAATCTAAAGAAGTAGCTGATATTCAGCACT
>Ga0194113_10011993_pt1 | contig 10211 bp, 4 predicted proteins | sample TA2MahC200mmetaG_FD_146193 | JGI IMG/M metagenome (GOLD analysis project Ga0194113, IMG submission 146193) | Freshwater microbial communities from Lake Tanganyika, Tanzania - TA2015017 Mahale Deep Cast 200m | ecosystem: Environmental > Aquatic > Freshwater > Lake | place: Tanzania: Lake... | reverse complement strand
TGCTGACCTTAAATCTGAAAGTTGATACCTTTGTAGGTGCGAATGTTGCCATCATCGGTGATGGCAATAGTGCCGTAGACTCAGCAAGAGCTGTCATCAGATGGAATAAAGCCGCAGTCAAGATACTGAGTTGGACAATCCCTGAAGAATTGACTGCTGCTGAAGAAGAGGTGGAAGAAGCCATTGTAGAAGGCGTGACCATAGAGTATCAGGCCATGCCAGTAGAGATTGTAGGTGAAGGTGGAAGGGTCACAGGGGTACGCTGCCAGAGGACAAAATTGACCAATGAGATTATGCCCAATGGCAGGCATAGGCCAAAGCCGATACCCGGCACTGATTTCGTCATAGAAGCCGACCACGTTGTTGTAGCTGTCGGCCAGTCTCCCGATGCTTCTCAACTGGGCATAGACGGCCTATCGCTCAAGAGGGGGACAGGGGTTATCAAGGTTAATCCTTTGACGCTTGAGACAAGTATCCCCGGTGTTTTTGCAGGTGGTGACTGCGTAACTGGCCCTAATAACGTTGTAGAAGCTATGGCAGCAGGGTTGAGGGCCGTAGAGTCTATCGACAGGTATCTGCAAAAAAGTGACCTTGCTATTGGGCGTACCCTTGAGCCTGGAGCGGTTGCAGAAGTTGATATTAAGTCCGTTGAGGCTATGCCTTATAAGCGGGCACAAATGCCCGCTATATCACTCCAGGAGAGGATTAGCAGCTTTGAGGAGACCACCACCGGCTTATCAAAGAAAGCAGCGCTGCAAGAGGCACAGCGTTGCCTTAACTGTGCCATGTGCAGCCAGTGTCTGGAATGTGTAGCAACGTGCCAGCTAGGTGCAGTTTTCCATGATGATGATGTTAAGCGCGCAGATATTAGAGCAGAGGCGGTAATCAAGTTTGTTGATGACAACTCAGCACACGCCAGGGAAACAGCAAAACGCGCATGGAATAACGGTCAGGATGGCATCACAGTAGTTTGTTCCCAGCCCGACCGAGAGCTCATAGCTCAGCTTAATAGAGCAACGGCTGTGGCTATGAGCACTGCTCTGAAAATCAAGCCGAAAGTGACCACTGTAACTGAGCTAAAAGAAGCCGATGCCAGCTCTCCTTCCCCTAGCTTGGCTTTGCCCACTATGGCAACTGGTGATGCAGTTCTAGGGGTCTTTTTGTGTCGTTGTGGTGATAGTATCAGTTCCGTAGTCGATTTCGCAGAGATTGCCAAGCAGCTCTTGTCTTCGCCTTCTGTGGTCTTTGTTGAGGAGCTGCCGCAGGCTTGTACTACTGAGGGAGCATCTTTCATGGCTCGAAAAGCCAGCGAAGCGTCATTGACTGGCCTAGTTCTCGCAGGCTGCAGATGCTGCAATCTGGGCCAAGTTTGTTATAGCTGTACTGATAGGCGAGCAATGTGTCTCAAGCACCTGAGGGAACACTTTGGTGGGGATAGCAGTGTGCAATTAGAGTTTGTCAATATACGGGAACAGTGTGCTTGGGTACATAAAGACGATGCCGATGGCGCTACACAAAAAGCCTTGCGGATGGTCTCTGCCGGTATCAGCGCTGTCACCTGTGCCTTGCCGGCTAATCGTAGCAGGAACGATATCTTACCCAGTGCTCTCATAATTGGTGGTGGGGTTGCCAATATCACCGCAGCACAAGCGCTTATCTCTCAAGGCTATGGAGCAGTGGTTTTGGCAAGACAGACATCGAGACAGCAAAGTCAAATCTCCTCCTTGTTGACCTCTCTTGGGCTTTCGGAGCTTGCAGAATCTGATGTCGTCGTTAGGCCCTGGCCAAGCAGTCTTGAACTTCGCGGTGTCCCTGGGAAATATGAGGCTTTGCTTGGAGATAGCCAAACTGGTGATAAAGTGACTGTGGGTGCAGTGATGATTGATACTGAAGAACTAAGTCAGAAGCCATTCTGCACAGTTACACCGAACTCCGGAGAGTTGCTCAGCCGCCTCATGTCTCGATTGAATAAATCGGACGTTTCGGCTGGTACCAGTAGCGACCTTCTGCGCGAGGTTACGCTTAGAGAGACGGCAGGATTGTTCTTGTTGTCGCTTGGTGCCGATGATGCGCCTGAGGAACAGGTGATGCGCGGACTTGCTGCTGCTGCGCGACTATCCTCGTATTTGAGCCAGGGACACGTGACTTCACGGGCAATGGCAGTAGATATCGATGCTAAGGCTTGCCGTGGCTGTGGTGACTGTGCAGCGGTATGTCCCTACATCGAAATGAGAGTACGCGACAGTGGTGTTCCATACGCCTTTGTGGATAAGGCTTTGTGCTACGGCTGCGGGATGTGTGTTAGCAGTTGCGATACCGGTGCCGTAATTCAACAATCGCAAAGTGATAAGCAGATTGAACTCGTTTTAGGCTCGTTGCTTTCCAAAGGGCAAGCCCCGGACATATTAGGAACAAAGAAGCGAGCTCCTGACGTACTGGTATTTGCCTGTAACTGGGATGGCTGGAGTTGTTTGGAGGCGACATCTTACATGGAGCTTTCCTATCCTGCTTCAGTAAAGGTTGTCCGGGTACGTTGTCTCTCCCGTCTCCATGCCGGCCTGATACTCAAGGCTTTTGAGTTGGGTGCGGAGGGAGTAATGCTTTTGGGATGTGAGCCGGGCAAGTGCCATTTCGAGAGCGACAGTGGGTGTGTGCTTGCTGAATATGAGAAGGCACGACAAATGCTAGAACTGCTCGGCATGCCCAAAGAGAGGTTGGCTCTGACGCAACTGCCTGCCTTTGATGGACATGGGTTTGTAGAGCAGGTTGCTAAACTGTTTCGAGGGCTTCAAAAATCCCCTGCCAAGAAGTCTGCGAAGGCCGTAGGCCTGCGCTCACGCTGTGCTGCTGGAGCCACTACTAAACGATAGCCATGTCTTGCATCGCACGGTGGTTTGATGGTTGATTTGACAAGGGTCATCAAGGAAACAGGAATCCGGCTCTGTCTGGATTGCGGTAAGTGCACCGTAGTTTGTCCTGTTGCCAGGTATGACCATGAATTCAATCCTCGTCTCATTGTGCAGGGGGCTTTGAGGCGCAATGGCTCGGGGCCTGTTGACGCCGCGGTATGGTCTTGCTTGAGCTGCAATATGTGCATGGAGCGGTGTAACTACAATGTGAAATATACAGATTTCATAAGGTCACTGAGATATAAGGCCGTTGCGGAGGGGGCTGAGCTTCAATATAACCACGGTGGCATAATGCAGACGGCAATGCACATTGCCGGCCACAGAAACATCAAGGCAAAAAATTTCGACTGGCTTCCGGAAGATATAGAGGTTGATAAGCAGAGCAACACCGCCTTTTTCGTGGGATGTGCCCCGTATTTCGACGTTGTCTTCAGCGACCTGAATACGAACACTGTTGAGGGGACAAGGGGAGCACTGAGGCTGTTGAACCGTGCTCAAATACCATTCAGGTTATTAGACGGCGAGCGTTGCTGCGGACGTGACTTGTTGCTCATAGGCGACCTGAAGGGTTTCCTGACCTTGGCAAATGCCAACGCACATGAGTTCAGTAGTAAAGGAGTAAAAAGGATTGTCACCAGCTGCCCTGAGTGCTATTACACGCTGAAGGTCGATTATCCTAAGTTTGTGGAGAAGTGGAATATGCAGGTGGTTCACGCGACAGAGGCGTTTGCTCCTCTCGTGGCCGATGGGCGGCTAGCCATGGGCAGGCTGACTGAGACGGTGACATATCATGACCCTTGTACTCTGGGGAGGTATTCGAGGATATTTGACCAGCCACGAGCTTTGCTAACGTCAATAGAGGGATTGAAGCTCGTGGAAATGGTGGATAACCGAGAAAAGGCGCTATGCTGTGGTGCTAGTCCTTGGGCATACTGCGGCTCAGTTCACAAACAAATACAAACCGAACGGCTGGATCAGGCAAAAGATACTGGTGCCGAAGTGATGGTTACTGCATGTCCCAAGTGCCAGATACATCTTAAGTGTGCTCAGAAGGATGCCGGCGATGCCGGCACTAAGAAGGTCAAGATTAAAGACATTTTTAGCCTTATTGCAGAGTCGTTTTTGACATGAGAGAGGAGACGCTTGTCTGAAGAGGAAATCAGAATCGGGGTTTTTGTCTGTGAATGTGGCCTCAACATAGCTGGTTCTGTGGATTGTGAGGAGGTGCGTCGAGAGGCCGAAGCTCTTCCCGGAGTAATTGTTGCGGTCAGAAATAAGTACACTTGCTCCGAGCCGGGGCAGGCTGAAGTTAAAAAATATATCCTTGAAAATCGCCTCAATCGCGTGGTGGTAGCCTCCTGTACTCCCCGAATGCACGAGCCTACTTTTCGCAATTGCATCATTGAAGCGGGTCTTAATCCGTACCTCCTGGAGATGGCTAACATCAGGGAACAATGCAGTTGGGTTCATTTGCATGACAGGGAAGCAGCAACCGCTAAAGCCAGGGACATTGTTAAAGTGGCTACTGCTAAAGCTCGGTTGCTGCAGCCACACCAAGATACAATGATACCGGTGACAGATGCCGCATTAGTAATCGGTGGCGGAGTTGCCGGCATTCAGGCAGCACTTGACCTGGCTGATTCCGGGCACCAGGTATATTTGGTCGAGAAACAGCCATCCATCGGAGGGATTATGGCTCAACTGGACAAGACGTTTCCTACGATGGACTGCTCTATATGTGTGCTCGGACCTAAGATGATGGATGCCGGGCGCCATCCGCGAATAAAGCTTATGGCTTATAGCGAGGTGGAATCGATTTCAGGCTATGTAGGTAATTTCAAAGTCCGCGTACGGAAGAAGGCACGCTACGTTGATGAAGTCGAATGTAACTCCTGTGGCAAGTGCGCTGAGGTGTGCCCGGTAGTTGTCCCTGATGCCTTTCAGCAGGGTTTTTCCTCGCGGAAAGCTGCCCATATCCCCTTTCCCCAGGCTGTTCCGTCTTCCTATATTATCGACATGGAAAACTGCCTCGGGAACAACCCTGTAACTTGTGACAAATGCGTTGACGTCTGTGAAAAGCAGTGTATTGATTTGAACATGAAGGATGAGGTGGTAGAGCTTAACGTTGGTGTTGTTATCGTAGCTACAGGCATGGACATTTATGACCCCACTATTCTAGATGAGTATGGCTATACTCGTTTTGAAAATGTTATTACGACTATGGAGTTCGAGAGGCTGATATGCGGTGGTGGTCCCACCGAAGGCAAGCTGCTTCGCCCTTCTGACCTCCAAACGCCAAAGCGCATCGGTTTCATCCAGTGCGTCGGGTCGAGGACTGACAACAGGGGCAATCCCTATTGCTCTAGCGTCTGCTGCATGAACACAATTAAAGACAGCCTACTTATAGATGAGCACTATCCCGGCGCCGAAGTCTATGTCTTTTATATGGATATACGTGCTTATGGAAAGGGATTCGAAGACCTTTTCCGTCGTTCCAAGGAAGTAGGTGTCCGTTACATTCGTGGCCTGCCAGGTGTGGTGGCCGAGGACCCGGTTACCAAGAACCTCAGGGTAAGGGTAGAAAACACTACAACCTCCAAAGTAGAGGAACACGAGCTTGATATGTTGGTGTTGTCGGTGGGATTGCATCCAAGCGACGACTTGAAGCAGCTAACAGGTGTTCTGAATATCTCTCAGACTGCCGATGGCTTTGCCATGGAGGCGCATCCCAAGCTGAGGCCGGTGGATGCTCCTACGCCAGGTATTTTCTTCGCTGGCTCTGTTGAAGCGCCGAAGGATATAAAAGACTGTGTCACGCAGGCCGGTGCAGCGGTAGCTAGAAGCTCTATCCTGCTGAATGCAGGCACAGTGTGTGGCGATGCAATTAAGGCGGTAGTTGACCTTGAGAAATGCACTTCATGCGGCGTGTGTAACCGCGTTTGTCCCTATGGAGCTATTGAAGTAGATGTCAAGGCCAAGACTGGAGCACATATCACTGCGGCTGCTTGTGCCGGCTGTGGTGCCTGTGCTGCCGAATGTCGCTTTGGTGCTATCCAAATCCAGCATTTTGAGGACGAGTACATATTGGCCCAGATTAGAGCAGCGCTGGCAGAAGAGCCGGAGAAAAAGATAATAACTTTCTTGTGCAACTGGTGTAGCTATGCTGCAGGGGACTTAGCGGGCACATCGAGGATGCAGTATCCGACCAATAACCGCTTCATCAGGGTTATGTGCAGTGCACGTGTCAGCGAGCAATTCATCTTGTATGCCTTCGAGCTTGGTGCTCCCGTCGTGTTGCTCTCGGGGTGTCACATAGGCGACTGCCACTACATCAATGCCAATCACTGGACGATGAAGCGCGTGGATAAGATATGGGATCGACTGGAAAAGCTTGGCATCAGGCCAGAGCGGTTTCAGCTTGAATGGATCAGCGCTGCTGAAGGTCCCAGATTTGCCCAGATTATGCACGAGATGGAAGAGCTGCGCCAGAAAGTGACTTCGGAGGAGATGGAGCGTACCAAGAAGATGCTCAGGGAAGAGAAGCAAAGGAAAAGCGAGAAGAGTCCCAAAGCAGCGCGCGCAAGGAGGTCTTCGTAAAAATGGAGGAATCCTACAAATGCCTTCGTTGCGGCTACGAATATTCCATACCCGAGAGTATCAAGCAGGAGGTGAGGGAGAGGGCGTGTCCCAGGTGCAAGTCCAACAGCATACGCAAAATCTCCCCAAAGTGACACTTGATTTGCATTAGCGATGTAACGTTGGGCACATTCGCTACATCCGGCTTGGAAGTCTTTTCTAATCCAAGAATGAGCCGACAACAGTAGCCGAGGTAATGTCAATTGTTTTGTGTAAATTGGATAAAGGGCTTCTCCTTCCAAGACTCATTAAGGTGATTAATTACTCCGTAAACAATTCGGTCAACACTTCGTGAATTGGTGAAGCAGCTCATGGGACGTATACGCCGGCGGACTTCTCGAAACGATCTTTCTATTGCATTGGTGGTTCTTACTTTGATCCGGTGTTCTGATGGCGTGTCAAAGAAGTTAAGCAGCTCATCGAGGTCTTTTTCTATGCAATTGACTGCCCTGGGATACAGAATTCCCCATCTCGCCTTCCATTCTTGAAAGCGTTTAGCAGCTTCTCTCTTGTGTTTCGCCAGATAGATCAACCGTGCTCCAGCCAGACATTCTTCCATGTCCCGTCTCCGAATTTTGTTTGTAACGTTCCTTAATTTATGTACCCAGCATCTTTGTCTGGATACATAGGGATAGACCATCTCTAACGCTCCGTGTAGCCCGGAGCAGCCATCGGTTACTATAAGACGAAGATACTTGCCTTCAAGTCCGCGTTGGTAAAGGTCTCCCAAGAATGCTTCCCATTGCGCTTTGCTCTCACTGGATGCCTGACGGAAGCTGATGATTTCCTTCCTGCCATCGATGGTAACACCATAGGCACAGAGAACATATCTCTTATGTACCGTGTTGGCTCCCTTTACCTTTAAGCAGATACCATCCAGAAGCAGATACTGATAGATGTCTGCTAATTGTCTTCTGTGAAACCTGTTTACTTCAGCATCGAGGCTTAGAGTTATCCGTGACACAGTCTGAGCACTGATATTCTCACCTCTTATCTTGGTGAGAACTTCTCCTACTCTTCTGGTGCTTACACCAGCTAAAAACATGCTCCTGACCATCCTGTTGATCCCCTCTTGCCTTCTTTGATAGTGGGGTAATATCCTGGAATCATAGCGCTCACGAGCACGAGGTATTCGTAACGATTTAATAACACCGAACGTGGTACAAAGGTCCCTGGGGTAAAATCCATTGCGGTACCCTCTCCTAGCTCTGCTTCTTTTATACCGGCTAACCTGGAGCTCCTCCAACAGCTCTGCCTCTAAACTGCTCTCGAGAATTAGCTTTACCATGCCTAATACCCGCTCATTTATGTCTCCCCACCAATCTTCCTCGCTTGACAATTCGCCAAAAACTGCTAAACTATAAAGCTAATTGAATACACAAAGGCTAGGAACAGGAATAGTAGGCTTTAAGCGGGGACACAGAGAGTCAGATAAGGTGAAAGCTGACGCCAGCGCAGAAGCTGAATGGGACTGGGAGCCGCAAACTGAAAGCTTGGTTAATGCCAACAAGTAGGCTTTGACGCAAAGGGTAGCGTTATCAAAACCCAGGGTATCACTCTAGCAAACGAGGGTTGTACCTGATAAAGATGGCCTTCGGAAGGCCAAGAAGGGTGGCACCGCGATAGCTAAGCCTCTCGCCCCTTTAGGTGAGAGGCTTTTTGTTTTAAGTCGAGCAGTCGAGGAGGTTAAAGATGTCGACAATGTCATGGGCCTGGCCCCGCGAGGGGCACGCACAATCGTAAATGTCTCTACGCGCTTATGAAATAGGAGTGAAACTTTAAAAAAGGAGGAACAAAATGAAACAAACTAAATACATCTTGACTGAAAAGGAAATGCCTACAACGTGGTACAACATTTTGCCAGACCTGCCAAAACCACTACCACCACTGTTACACCCTGGCACCAAGGAGCCTACAATCTTGCCACCTCCATTATTCCCAGCAGGAATGAGAGACCAAGAGTTCAGTAAAGAACGTTACATCGAAATCCCAGAAGAGGTGCAGGATATCTACAAGCTGTGGAGGCCAACCCCACTAATCAGGGGCTATCGCTTGGAAAAGGCTCTGGATACCCCAGCCAAGATCTTCTACAAATACGAAGGTGTAAGCCCAGCAGGCAGCCACAAGCTTAATACTGCCGTGGCTCAAGCCTACTATGCCAAGAAAGATGGAATAAAGCGCTTCGCTACTGAGACCGGCGCTGGCCAGTGGGGCAGTGCCCTGTCGATGGGTTGCGCTTTCTTCGGCCTCGACTGCAAGGTATATATGGTAAAGGTGAGCTATAACCAGAAGCCTTATCGCCGCATCTTAATGGAGACGTGGGGAGCTAAGTGTGTAGCCAGCCCCAGTAAGGATACAGAGATAGGGCGCAAAATACTGGCTGAAGACCCCAATTCGCCTGGCAGCCTTGGCATCGCTATCAGCGAGGCAATAGAGGATGCCTTCGGCCGCGAGGATACCTACTACTCTATCGGCAGTGTTATCAACTCCGTTTTGCTCCACCAGACCATAATCGGCCAGGAAGCCAAGATGCAGATGGAGAAGGCAGGCTTATACCCGGATATAATCGTTGGCTGTATCGGTGGCGGTAGCAACTTTGCTGGCACGTACCTACCCTTCGTCAAAGACAAAATCGAAGGCAAGCAGCCAAAACTGCGCATCATAAACGTAGAGCCAGCAGCTTGTCCCAGCATGACAAAAGGGCCTTATGCTTGGGACTACGGCGACGTAGCCGGCATGGCACCGATAGCGAAAATGTACACGCTTGGGCACACCTTCATCCCTCCGGGGATTCATGCCGGCGGACTGCGCTACCATGGTATGGCACCTATCATCTGTCATCTCCACCAGCTAGGATTTGTCGAAGCCAAGGCGGTGCCTCAAGTCGCAACATTTGAGGCTGGCATGCAATTCGCCAGAACCGAGGGCATCATCCCGGCCCCAGAGCCAAACCATGGTATCAGGGTAGCTATAGACGAAGCACTGGCCTGTAAAAAGTCAGGTGAGTCCAAGACCATACTCATAGCTTTGAGCGGGCATGGCCATTTTGACCTAGGAGCTTACGACGAATATCTATCAGGAAGACTCCAGGATTACGATTACCCTGAGGAGAAGGTCAAGGAAGCCTTGACTCACCTGCCCGAAGTGAAATACGTGGGAGCATAATCCCGCCCACTTTGGACAAGCTTAACTGGCTTAAGCCATAGTATAAATAAAGGGCTCTCGGCCAAGGTCCCCAACTGTTTCACATAGAAAGGGACTGGCCAGGAGCCCTTTTGCCGCTAACAAATCTTTGTGTTAGAATCAACCGATGATTGACCTATTCAATTTGGGGGAAATAGATGAAGAGGATCGTCTCAGTTATATTAGTTACAACGTTGTTGTTGAGCCTGGCAAGTTGTCTCTATGTATTCCCACAAACCACCAAACCGTTACCACCTGCTGAGGCATCCCCAAACAGATCAACTGTAAAGCCAATTGAGCCTACATGGACACCACCAGCCATTGAGAGAAGCACATCCACACTCCCAAGCATTGCCGATGTGGTGGCCAAAGTATATCCATCTGTAGTAGCGATAAGCACCGAAGTGTCAACTCAGAGTCTCTTCTACGGTCCACAGAGACAATCTGGAGCCGGTTCCGGGTGGATTATAGATAAAGATGGCA
>Ga0194113_10011990_pt1 | contig 10213 bp, 9 predicted proteins | sample TA2MahC200mmetaG_FD_146193 | JGI IMG/M metagenome (GOLD analysis project Ga0194113, IMG submission 146193) | Freshwater microbial communities from Lake Tanganyika, Tanzania - TA2015017 Mahale Deep Cast 200m | ecosystem: Environmental > Aquatic > Freshwater > Lake | place: Tanzania: Lake... | reverse complement strand
TCCCGAAAGTCAGTTGAAATTCCGCAATATCGTCTCGCGATGGATGGGCCGCCTGGAAAAAGACGGGTTCCGCCTGACTCTGGCCGAAGGAAATGCTCCTCATCCGGCACCCGGCCTCGATGCGCTGGATGGAATCGCGGGGCCAAAACTCCTCGCCCTCCTGGCCGTCGCTTCCGAATTTGCCGAAGACAAAGAGAAATGGGCTGCTTGTTTCCTGCAAAAAATCCAGGAGCAGGAGGGTGCCAGGCTTAGCGCCTCGTCGCCTCTCCAGGATCCGACTGCTCTTCTCTCCCTCTCGATCGCCTGGCACCTGTTGCAACAAATCGATAAGGATGAAACACGAAAGGAGCTCGCCAGAACCCGATTGCGTGGACTCGCGGCCGAAGCTGAAGCCTTTCTGAATCGGGCGGATGCTCTGGATCCGGAGCGGTTTGTTCCAGATCCACTCGACTGGCGTAAAACTCCGGATCCCGATCCCAAACACTGGCCCCGCTTGAGTTTGGAACAAGACTCCATTGGTGCCGTCCTTCAAGCTTCCCTATGCATTTTTTTGGCGGGGGAGAAGGAACAGGCGATGGCGGCTGCGGATCGCATTGCCTCCTGCTTATGCCTTGCGCCTTGGGATCGCCTTCTTTATGCCAGCAGTTTCTCCGCCGTTCTTGCCGTCCATGCCCGCGGAATAGAGTTGGGATTGTGGGACCAGGATCTTCCCGCATCGAGTCCGATCGTTGGCAATATCGAATCCTTCGTGGCCCGATATTTGACCGATGACTTCGACGATCGAAATCCCCTGCTCGCCGGACATCGAGACCCCCCCCCGAACAAGAAAAAACCCATGCCGGAAGAACCCCAAGCGGGAGAAAGGAAAGCGCCTTCCCGGGCAAGAAGAAAGAGAAGGAGACGGTAGCGTTCCGAAAGAAAGGGAAAAAAACATTTCTTTCCGCTCAAGTGGATCGCTACGATAAAGAAAGATCCGGCTCGGCTGGAGATGCTTCACCTCCTGCTTTCGGACAACCAAGGAGACGCTTCATGGTCCGTGGGTTGCTGTGTGCGTTCGTCTTCTCCTTTCTCGCTCCCCTCACGCTCACGGCGGGTCAATCCCCCGTCACACCGGCAGAGGCGCCGCCACCCGTTCCGCCGCCGCCGCCCGATGATCTTCCGGCGGCTCCCATTCCTCCCGTCGCGCCGGCCCCTCCCGCTCCGCCCGCAGCCGCTCCCGCACCCGACATGACGCCAGCCGCAGCCACCCCGGCTGCCCCGACGGAGGATGTTCCAGCTCTTCCCGCCGCGCCTGCCCCGCAACCGGCAACAGGCGAAGAGGGAAAAACCGCGCAAATTTCAGGCGGCCGTGTTAATCTTCGCGCAGGTCCAGGTACCAGCTATGAGATCATCACTACGGTCAACGAAAAGACGCCTGTTTCCGTCTTTTCCAAATCCGGGGAATGGGTGAAGATCTCTTTCCCCGAATCGGAATCCTGTTATGTTCACCAGGATTTCATCGAAGGAAATATTCCGGCGGATATTCCGGAAGCCGGACTTGAAGCGGTGGTCAAGGGGGACCAGATCAACATTCGGGTCCGCCCCTGGGATAAAAGTTCGATTGTCGGCCAGATGAACAAGGGCGATAAAATTCAGATTACGGGTCTTCGGGGTCCGTGGGCCAAGATCAAACCGCCAGCTTCGTCCCGCGCCTGGGTGTTTGAAAAATATCTCCTGGTCGAAGGCCAGATCGCGGTCGATTCGGCCGCCGGAGAACCGCCGCCGCCGCCGCCCGACGCACAGGCGAAGAAAAAAAGCAATTTGGCCGAAGAACTCGGCTCCCGTCGTTCAGAATTGGCGGAAGAGTATCGTCTTCGGCAAGAAGCCCGCATCGAAGCGGAAGAGAAAAAACTCGATAAGATCGTCGAAGATACGGCTCGGGAAGTGGAGAAGCTGGAAGAGGAGATTCGACAGCAACAGGAAAGCATCACGCCGGCTGTCATTCGGGATGAACTGGAAAAAACACAGCTGCCGGGCGGCGAAAAACATGTCGGTGGTTTTTCCGGTTGGATCGAGTACATCGGCTGGCTGGGAAAACGCCCAGCCGCCTTCCGCCTTGTTCAGGGAGAAGAAACGGTATTCTTCCTGCGATCCGTCAAGCATGATCTGCGAAATTATGTAAATCGCCGGGTTTCCCTGGACGGGCTTGTGGAAACCGCTCCGGGGTTCGAGGCCAATGTCCTTCTCGTCGAGACCGTTCGTGTTCTCGGAGAAGCTCCCGCTCCCGTCCGGGATCGCATGAAAGAGGAAAACAATCTGCCGGAGGAGGAGGAGTTTTCCTCTTCTCCAGTGACTGAGCCGGCACCTCGGAAGCGGAAAAATCCCGAGCCTCTTCAGGAAGAGTCCAAGCCGAAGAAAAAGGATTCTGCCCAAAAAGATCTTTTCCGCGAAGACTGATCCTGCTGTTTCCTTGATCCAACGAATCGGCGCCCCGTTTTTTTTGCGGGGCGTCGCTTTTTTTTCCCCATCCCTTTGACTTCACCCTTCCCGATTCGTATATACGGTTTTAGTTGATTTTTTTGCTCTTGACAAAACCTGGAGGGTTGATCTTGAGTCTCTCCGTTATTCAGGGCGGCCTTCTTCTCGCTCCCCCCCGACTTTTCTCATTCTCTTCGTTCCATCCCAACGCCTCCAATCGTCTCGCTTTCGCTGCCGCTCAAGCGGTCTGCCGTTCTCTGGCCACCGCATATAATCCTCTTGTAATCCAGGCGCCGGTGGGTCTTGGCAAAACGCACCTGCTTTCGGCTATGTATGCGGAATGCTCCGCTTCAGAAGATCCTTCCTCCCTCTATTTTCTCTCTCCGGAAAACTCCGCCCTGTGGGCGTCACAGGAACTTCTTTCGGACATCGGTTCCGCCCTCACTCCCCGCTCTGTTCTCTTCATTGATGATCTGCATCTCCTTCTTTCCAATCCGACCACCTCTTCCCTTGCCATCGATTGGCTACACTTGTTCCTTTCTCGGCAACAACAAATCGCATTGACGAGTGTCAAACCGGTTCGTTCTCTCTCCCTGTTGCCTGAGCGTTTGATCAGTCGCTTACAATGGGGTCTTGTCGTCGATATCGAACTCCCGCCTTCTGCAGCAAGAGCCGATCTTCTTCGAAAAAAAGCGGCAGAAATGAATCTTCCTCTATCGGAAGAAATGATCGCCCGTCTCGCCTCTTCTTTGCATGGCTGTGTCCGGGAAATGGAAAGTGTTTTGAAGAAAATAGCCAGCCATGTCGCGCTTCTTTCCTCTGAAATCACTCCGCGACTCATTGATGAGATCCTCTCCCAGGTGCTTCGTCCTGCTCACACCTCCGTTTCCATGAGTCAAATCGCTCTCCAGGTCGCCTCATATTTTCATATCGGTTCTGATGATCTTGTTTCCCCATCGCGCGTCCGTTCGATTTCTCATCCTCGTCATATTGCCATGTATCTCTGTCAACGCTTGACCCATTCTTCTCTGGAAGAGATCGGCCGCTTTTTCGGAGGCCGTGATCACAGCACGGTCAAACACGGTTGTGATAGAATCCGGATTCTCCTGGAATCGGATTCTTCCCTCCGAAATTCCCTGGATTCTTTACAGCAAAAACTCTTTTCTCTTCCTTCATCTTCCTGATCAAATCCTGTTCAAAACTCTCTTTGTTTCCTCAAATTTTTTTTCTTGGTTTTTTCTTTTTTTCTGTCTTCTCTTCCCTCGGTTCGCTGTTTGCTATGATCTTCTTTATCATTTTCTTTCTTTAAAATTTCATATCTCCTTGGTTTTTAATTCTTTGTGTTTGTTCACTTTCATTGTTTGGGGTTTTGTTGTTTATTTTTATTTATATAAAAAGGCAAGTAATAAAAGAACACCATTGGTTGGGTTAGATTAACACTTCGATTTTAAAAGGTAATTTCCTTCTTTAAGTCTAATTCCTAATGTTAAACGTTCAACCTGGAATAATTTTCTATTTATCTTCTTTTTCTGTTTAAAAAAAACTTCTTGTTTGAATTACCAAAATGATCTTGAAACGTCTAACTCAAGCAGTGCACAATCAGAAGAGCGAGGAAAAGAGTTACCGCTAGCGTGACGCCAAGCGCTATCAAAGGGCTGCTATTGGAAGCTGTATATCTTAGATGGAAATGGCAATCGAAAAGCGCGTCGGTCGGGGCGGCGGCCACCCGAGCGACGCCTGCGCCACGCTCGAGGACGGCATCCAGGCGGTGCTGATCGGCGCCGCAGCCAATCTCTCCATCACCGAAGGTCGCGCTGTGACCGTGCAGACTCTGACCGACTGAACCTGCCAATCCCCCTTTCAGGAGATCTCATGTCCCTTGCCCTCATTCCGCAGCCCAAAAAGCTCGCGCTCCGGCCCGGCGTCTTCCGCCTTCCGCCCCAGGGCGCGATCGCGGTTGCAAGCCGCGAGTTCTTCGATGTGGCCTGCGAGGTTCAAGGCCTACTGCCCGGCCACGAAATCGCCGTGGTCGCACGCGGCATGCGGGATACGCTTCACATCGCCCACCGCGCCGGGCTCAAGCCCGGGGGCTACCGGCTGGCGATCGGCCCTGACGGCATCGCGCTCGAGGCCGGCGATCCGGCCGCCGCCCGAAACGGCTTGCAGACGCTCTTCCAAATCGCGCGCCAGTCCCCGGCCGGCGTCCTGCCGCGGCTCGCGATCGACGACTGGCCTGACTTCGCGGACCGCGGCGTGTACTACGACGTCTGCCGTGGCCGCGTGCCTACCCTGGAGACCCTGCTCGCCCAGGCCGAGCTCCTCTCGCACTACAAGATCAACCATCTCCAGTACTACATCGAGCACACATACCGCTTCCGGAAGCATCCGCTGATCGGCAAGGGCTGCGATCCGCTCACGGCCGAGGATCTGATGACCCTCGACAGTTTCTGCGCCGGCCGCGGCATCGAACTGGTGCCGAGCCTCGCGGCCTTTGGCCACATGGCCAACATCTTGACCCTAGTGCCGTACCGGCATCTCGCCGAGGACCTGGGTGTGGGGAAGTATCGTGATACGGACAGCATCCCGGTCTGGGCGCGCCACCTGAAGGGCTGGACCCTGTCCCCGGCGAATCCGGAGATCTACGACTTCCTCGACGAGCTCTTTGCCGAGTTCCTGCCCTGCTTCTCCTCGAAGACCTTCAATGTCTGCTGCGACGAGACCTGGGACCTCGGTTGCGGCGAGAGCCATGACCTGTGCCAGCGGAAGGGTAGGGGAGAGGTGTACCTCGGGCACATCATCCGGCTGAACCAGCTCTGCCGCAAGCACGGCAAACGGATGATGTTCTGGGGCGACATCATCCGGCACTATCCCAAGCTGATCTCCCGCATTCCCCGCGACGTGACCGTCCTGGACTGGGGGTACGACTTCGATCATCCGTTCGCGCGGATCAAGGACTTCACCCGTACGGGCCTGAAGACCTACGTCTGTCCGGGCACCTCGTCCTGGGTCTCCCTGTTTCCGCGCCTCCCGGAGGCCATGACCAACATCCACGGCTTTGCCACGGCCGGGAAGAAGTGCGGCGCGCAGGGCCTGCTCAATACCGACTGGGGGGACCACGGCCACTACAACTTCATGGAATTCTCGTGGCACGGCTATCTCTTCGGCGCCGAGCAGGCCTGGAACACGGACGCGGACCGGAAGAGCTTCAACGAGCGGTTCTGCCGCCAGTTCCTGAACTGCACGCGTCCGGACATGGCCACCGCGGTGCGCGAACTCGGCGACGTCACGGAACTCAAGGTGGACGGCTGGTACCAGAGCATCTGGCAGCACCTGCTCTTCGCCGCGCCCAAGGACGCGATCTTCGCCAAGGGTCGCGCCAAGGCCTGGGCTTCACGGAATGGCGAGGTGAGGGAGACGAAGGTTTCGCTCGACGCTGCGCTCGGCCGCGCCACGATTCAGCGTCTCGCCAAGGCGCGCGCGGTCTTCGCCCGCTGCCTGCGCGAGAAGGGTGCCGATCCGCATGGGGTACTCCCCTACTGGATCTTCGCCTGCGACACGATCGCCTGCGCGGCCCGGAAGCTCGCGGCGTTCGGCCCCGGCGGCCGGGATTCGGCCGCATTGCGTGCAGGACTCCGCAAGGAGTTGAAGGCTCTTGAGAAACGCTTCCACCGTCTCTGGATGGCCCGCAACCGGAGGTCCGAGATCCGCATGACTCTGAAGCGGTATCGCAAGGCCATCCGGGACCTGGCCCGCTAGAGGGAGGCGGCGAGGGCGCGCACGGCCAAACGGCAGAGGGCGCATCCAGGCATGTCCTGCGGAAGAGAGACCCCGCCAGGAAATGCCAGAGCAGAGGAGGCTTGCTCGCTGACAATGAACCGCAGAGGCGCAGAGAGGATTCAGCGAGAGAGAAGGGCCTGATCCAAGAGGTATTTCTCTCTGTGTCTCCGCGTCTTTGCGGTTCAATGTCGAGGGGGAAAGCGATAGGGCCCTAAACGAGCCAAATGGGGTGGGATCTTTTGTGAGGGCAGCGAAAAGACAAGGAACCTGGCTTCGGGCGTCAGGGGAGCGAAATGTGTTGGTCGCGAAAGCACGCCACGCATATTGTCGTACTGAATTTTGATGACGGGTTTGCAAAGTCGAGGGGGCCGATTGCCGCTCGATATCTCGATCGCCTGCCGGGCCATTTATCCTCCATCAGCACGGTTTGCATCCTGCTGACGGGCAGCGCGCTGGCCATGGCCGATCAAGCCTCGGATGTGGATGACGGCGGGGGCGTCCGGCAAGGGCAGGGATAAAAACGACCCGCCCTCCAGACCAGAGGCAAGGAGGGCGGAGTCGTCAGGATTTGTTGGTCGGGGCGAGAGGATTCGAACCTCCGGCCTCCTGTTCCCGAAACAGGCGCTCTACCAAGCTGAGCCACGCCCCGAAAGATTTTGCAGCCTTGCCGGACAGACCAAGCTGCTTATCGAAGCGGAGAAAATGCCAGAAAAGGAAAGAAATGTCAACTGGAATCCCTGCGCCTTGACGCTCTGCCCCTCTCCTTGTATGGTAAAAGTCTATGAACTCATGGCGTCTCCCCCTTTCCTGTCTGGCTCTTTTGGTGGCCGGAGCGCTGCTCTTGTGGGATGAAAAAAAGGAAAAAAATAGAGGAGAAGAGAAAAAGGCAGAGTCATTCATCATTGTCGGAGAAGACTGGCCCCCTTTTGAATACGAAGAAGGAGGGCAGTTGAAGGGAATCGATGTTGAAATACTGAGAAAATGCTTCTCCAGAGCAGGGATTCCTTTCGAAATCCGACTCTATCCCTGGGCGAGAGCGGAAATGATGGCCAAGAATGGGGAGGCGGATGCCGTAATCTCGGTTTCGTATAATCGGGAAAGAGAAGGATACCTCGATTATTCAGAGGACCAGAAGGAATTCGCCGCCACAGGAAAGTGGCCGCAGCGATATCTCTGGGCATCCGAATATGTCTTTTTCTGCAGGCGTCCTCTGGCGGACAAGATCCGGTTTTCTTCCTACGAGAATCTGGCAGAACAGGGATATCGAATTGGAATCGTACGCGGGTACACCTACAACGCGAAGTTTCGTGCAGCTCCATTGAAGAAAATAGAAACGGCCGATATCTGTCAGGGATTCCGCGCTCTTGAAGAAGGCCAATACGATTTGTTTCCTGCGGATCGAACAGTTGGAAAGGCGACTCTGAAGAAGCTGGGGTTGACGGACAAAATAGAGATGATTCCTGGAGAGATGTTCAAAAAACCCTATCTTCTTTCCTTATGTACCCGCTCGAGTTGGCCTGAGAAGCAACAGGTGATGGAGAAGATTTATGGAGAACTGACACGCCTAAGGGAAAGTGACGAATATGCGGAGATCGTCAATCGTTATGTTCACTGATCTCCGGAAGAGGATGTTGCTGGTGATCCTGTGCTTCATGATTTCGGGCATGGGCTTATACAAACAGGAAAAAGATGGGGCGAAGAGGCAGAGAGAAGAGCGTCTTGGGCGGATCGCAGAAGGGTTTGGCGAGAAAGTTTGGAATCTGGACGCAGAAGGAACGAGGAATAAACTCGAAGAAGTGTTGCTTGTCGAGGGGTGGCTTTGCGCAAGAGTAAGGCACAGGCATGGAGAGGTTTTTCTTACGGTAACCGCGGAAGGCAAAAAAGAAACAGGCGTCGAGAAAACACTTCGCATCCTTGGCTTTCGCTGCTGGAAAGTCATGGAGGCGGAGATTCATTTCCATGGCGAAACAATCGGCAAAATGGAAGCGGAGAACTGGGAGGGATGCAGCGGCCGGCATGTATTGGCGGGCACGCTGCCGCTTCTTCTTGCCAGTGTGACCTGTCTGATTTTACAGCTCCAGGAAAAAAACCGCGCGCTGGAGACGGCACTGGGAAAAATCAGGGAAAATCAGGAGCGGATCAAAAGCGGGGAAAAACTTCGAGCCATCGGTCAGGTGGCGGGCGGCGTGGCCCATGATTTCAACAACCAACTGGTTGTGATCCAGGGTTTCGCAGAACTTCTTCTGGAAGACGCGCCAACCACCAGAAGCAGGGATTACACGGAAAGAATCATTCGCGGTTGCCGCAGGGCGGCGGGTCTGATCCGACAATTACTCGTCTTTGGCCATAAGGGCCCGCGGACGGCCATCCCTGTAGATCTGCACTGGGTGATTCGCGAAGTGGAGATGCAGATCCGCCCCCGTCTCGGCCCCGCGCTTCGTTGCGAAAGCGAGTTGAAGGCGGCAAGGCCGAGCGTCACCGGAGATCCGGCGTTACTCCAAAATGCGTTGCTCAACCTTGCGCTCAACGCCCGCGATGCCTTGGCGAAGGGCGGTCTCCTCCGGTTTTCGACCCGGGAGATCGTCATGGATGCCGAGACGATCGCCAAGCATCAAGCGCAAGGAGACCCGGGCGTATGGATCGAGCTGACGGTGGTGGATACGGGGCACGGAATGAGCGACGAGGTGAAGTCGCGGCTTTTCGAGCCCTTTTACACCACCAAGCCGGAAGGACGGGGAACGGGGCTGGGTCTGTCCTCGGTGTTGACGACGGTGCACGAGCATCGAGGGTTCATCACCATCGAGAGCGAACTCGGCCGGGGCACGCGCTGCGCCCTGTTCTTGCCTCAGGCGCCCCAGCGGGAACAGCCGGGAACGGAGGTGTTTCGTCGTCAGGCGAAAAACCGCAAGGCACGCATCCTCGTCATCGATGATGAGGATGACATCCGGGATTACCTGACTTTGCAGCTGAGCCATTGGGGTCATGAGGTGATTGCCAGCGGCGACGGAGAGGAGGCGTTGCGTCATTTCTCCGATGCGGCGAAACGCTTCGATCTGATTCTTCTCGATATGATCATGCCGCGCATGAACGGTCGGGAAATATTCCATCGCATCCGGGAGCGGGATCCTGAGGCGAAAATTCTGCTTGTGAGCGGGTTCAGCATTTCCGGCGAAACGGAGGATCTGATCGAGCACGGCGCGGTCGGGTTTTTGCAGAAGCCGGTCGAGGCGGCCGATCTGGCAGCCCGACTGGCGGAATTGCTCGAGACGGAAAAGGCGCCGTCATGAGCGTAATCCGCATCGAACGGCATCGTCGAGTCCTCATCATGGGATTGGGCCTTTTCGGCGGTGGTCTCGGGGCCGCGCGTTTTTGGCGTTCTCTCGGCGCCGAGGTGACGGTAACCGATTTACGGACGGCGGAGACGCTCGCGTCTTCGGTTCAGGCTCTGGAAGGAAGCGGCTGCCGTCTCGTGCTGGGCGGTCACCGGGAAGAGGATTTCCGCCAATGCGACCTTGTGGTCGTCAATCCCGCCGTCCGCCCGGACGATTCGCTTCTCGGATTGGCGAGAGCGGCGGGTGCGCGGATCGTTACCGAGGTCGGCCTGGTTCTCAGGATCGCCACCGGTCCGGTGCTCGCCGTGACCGGATCGGCGGGAAAATCGACGACCACCTCGCTGCTCGGCGCGATGCTGCGCGCGCACGATCCGCATACGCTGGTCGGCGGCAATCTCGGCGGCTCTCTTCTGCCGGCGTTGGCGGAACATCCTCCCTCCTCGCCCATCATCCTCGAATTGTCGAGTTTTCAGCTCCATTATCTGCAGGCGGAGCGGTTCGCTCCCGCCGTGGCCGTCGTCACCGGGCTTTCCCCCAACCACCTCGATTGGCACGGTACGATGCTGCGTTATTGCGAGGCGAAACGAAATCTGCTCCGGTTCCAGACGCCGGAGCAATATTTTGTGCTGACCGCCGCGGACCCGGGG
>Ga0194113_10011989_pt1 | contig 10215 bp, 9 predicted proteins | sample TA2MahC200mmetaG_FD_146193 | JGI IMG/M metagenome (GOLD analysis project Ga0194113, IMG submission 146193) | Freshwater microbial communities from Lake Tanganyika, Tanzania - TA2015017 Mahale Deep Cast 200m | ecosystem: Environmental > Aquatic > Freshwater > Lake | place: Tanzania: Lake... | reverse complement strand
GTCCATCTGCCTGAAAAATAGCTCTGCATTTCTTAAACCTTCCCCGCTTCAATAGGAGATGGGGGGAGCAGATTTACCCCCCACTCTCCTCAGATCTGGTTTGTCTGTTATTTACGTTCTAAGCGTTGATACTCCTTTATGGACTTCGTCGCTTTTTCACTCATGTCTGCCAGGGCTTTTGGAACCGGCTCGCCTCCCACGATCTTCTCAAATCCTGTCTCCATATGGTCAATCACTTCTCTAAAACCTCCAAACACGGCGCCTCTCGTAGCTGGAATAGATACCGTTTCTAAAAGTTGATCAAATGCCGTCTTATAGTTTGGCTGAGCCACGAACCATCCTTCCTTCTTGAGCGCATCCACTGCCGTCTTTTTCACAGGGAAATATCCGGTATTCTGGTGCCATCTTATTGTTTGGGCAGTTTCAGACAGCCAGAAGACAAACTCAGTTGCAGCCTTGAGTTCTTTATCAGGGTGATCTTTCGTTATCCACAGGGTGCCGCCACCTATAGAGCACCCGTTTCTCTTCGTCCCGTCGAGGATGGGTATGTAAGTGGTCGCAACCTGGAATCCTTTTTCCGATGCTTCTTTTTGTAAAAGGGCGACATGAGCGGTCGAGGAAATGAACATCGCTGCCTCCCCAGAGACAAAAATGCGTACTGCTTCTCCCCAAGCCACCCTTCCAGGATTGACCCAGAGGCGTTCATCATTGAGCTGTTTCCACCATTCATAGATTTTTTTCACTGCATCACTCGTGAGATTTGCCTTCGTTGGCCTCCCTGACCAGCCGTTATCATTATCTACCAAGTTCTGTCCTGCCTGTGCCATCCACTGTTCGACGAACCAATAGTGTAAAGGCCAGGTAATCGCATGACGTGTATGGCCTCCTTTGACGAGTGTCCGGCCAACCTGGATGATATCATTAAAGGTGGGTTTATAGGGGAGTTTTTGACCTGCTTTATCAAGCATTGTCTTATTGTAGAAGAGTACCGAAGTGGAAGAGGCCCATGGGAAGGAATAAAGCTTGCCGCCAACCCGGTACGTATGGAGCACCTGATCAATATAGTCAGCCCAATTTACTTTGAACCCAAACCGGTTGAGTAATTCCTCTGCGCCTCCAAAGATTCCAGAATCAATAGCCTCCTGGGTTGAATACTGAACCACCATTACAACATGAGGTGCTTTTCCTGCTTTGGCAGCAGCCATGGTTGCAATAAATGTCTCATCATATCCGCCTTTAAATTCCGCTTTTACCTCAATGCCAGGATGTTGCAAATTGAAATCGGCGACCATTCTGTCAATGACTTCTATTCTCCAGCCGCCCATCGCATGCCAAAAATTGACTTTTACCTTTTCTTGCGCATAAACAAGCCCTTCATGGAAGGGCAGTCCCACGAGTAAGCAGGATACCAATAAACTTTTTACAATTAATTTTTTAAACTTCATTTTTCTATCCCTCCTTTAGTTTAGCAGTCCATGGTCACCTGAATATATTCCGTTTGAAAACTCACCTCCTTTCTACCGTTGCCCCGACCTTAACACTTCCACCTCCCGGTGATTTATTAAGACGAGTGACTTCTCCACCCAGAATTATAATAACCATATTCGAGAGCGGTCTCGAACATGGTAACGACGTTTGCAGGAGGTGTACCGGGTTGGATGTTGTGGACTTGTGTAAACACAAACCCCCCACCCGGAGATAGGTCATTGATTCTTCTGATGACCTCGTCTCTGACTTCCTGGGGTGTACCAAACGGTAATACTCGCTGGGTATCGCAGCCTCCTCCCCAAAAAGTGAGCTGGCTGCCAAATTCCTCCTTCAAGCTCTTGCTATCCATATCTGTAGCGGAAACTTGAACTGGGTTTAAGGCATCTATCCCCAATTCTATAAAATCGGGAATCAATTTACGGATGCTTCCACAGGAATGGAGAAAAAGGAAAGCATTCGATTTTTCTTTAATAAATCTCCAAAGCTTCTTCTGATAAGGTTTGATTGAACTTCTGTACATCTGGGGGGAGATGATCAGGCTGTTTTGCGTACCTAAGTCGTCAGAAACCATGACGACCTGGATGTAATCTTGCACTTCGTTCAGAAAAGCATTGTAAAATCCTATTAGGATTTCAGTCATCTTTTCAAGAAGATATCGCGCAAAATTGGTATCAAGACTTAATTCCACAAGAAATCTTTCAAACCCGACCATCAGCCAGGCCATTTCAAAAACGCCCAACTTGGGGGCATCCGCGACTACGGCATAGTCGGTATTCTCATATAGATCTTTCGCCTTCTCCTTTAAGCCGGCGATTCTTCGCGGGTCTGACGGGTCCGGCCAGTCATAACTTCTCAGGTCCGAGACGCTTAACGCATTCGCCAACGGGTACTCGACAACGTCATAATAGTGGCTCAACGGCGCCTTGTAATGCTTTATCCCAAAATCGTCGTAGTATGAATTGTCCGGCTGTATCTCGGTCTTGTTGATTGGCACCATTCTCACGTATCGAGTGTCAACCCGAAACTTTTGGAGTAACCCTTCATCCGGTTCAGCATGCTGACGGACGAAAATCTTCGTCTGGCCTTCGATTCTCAGGTAATTTTTCAACTCGTCCTGGGCCTTTGCTTGCATGTTGGATGCAAAACCTCCCAGGTCTATGGGAATCCTGTCCGGCTCCTTGTGGCCCAGAGCCTTTAACAATCTCTCCCTTGGCGTCATGACGCGTCCTCCAAAGCGAATTTTCTAGCAGAAGATCGAACCTTCCGGATAAGCGCAGGATAACCATCCCGAATCAATATAGCTTCACCCGCGTTCTAAAGTGTTCCGTTGACCGCCTCACCGAAGATCAACATAGATTGCCTTCTCCAGACTAATTAGCGAACCAGAGATTTGACCACGTCCACTGCCGAGGCCGCATCGGGCGCATAACCATCCGCCCCGATCTCTTTTGCGAATTTATCGGTAACCGGAGCTCCCCCTACGATGATCTTCACCCTCTTCCGCAACCCTGCTTTTTCAATCGCCTGGATGACGTTCTTCATCTCCATGATCGTTGTGGTCAGTAGGGCCGATAATCCTATGACCTGGGGCTGATGTGTATGAACGGCCTCTATGAATTTATCCACCGCCACATCGATTCCCAAATCTACCACCTCGAATCCCCCTCCTTCAAGCATCATGATCACCAGATTTTTTCCAATGTCATGGAGGTCTCCCTTCACTGTGCCTATGACTATTTTACCTGTCATCACTCCCGTCGATTGGGAAAGGATTGGCTTCAAGACGGCCATGCCAGCATGCATGGCTCGAGCGGCTATGAGAACCTCAGGAATATAGATTTCTCCATTCTTGAACCTGACTCCGATTTGTTCCATGGAAGCGATGAGTCCTTTTTTTAAAACTGATTCGGCGGGGTGGCCCAAATCAAGAGCCTCCTGGGTCAGTTCTTTGGTCTCCTCCACCCTTCCCTGTGATAGAATTGTGTAAAACCTTCCCATGTCAAACATTTCCTTCCTCCTTTGTTCGATTGCACAAAAAGGCAAAATAATCCACACCTAAATCAAATTGCCAGTGTTTCTAAACCTATCCTTCTAGCCTTCACCTTTGTTGGAGAATAGGGTATTAACGTGGTACACTGGATCGTTTCTTCATAATAGCCGCCCTTCACTTCGACCTCTTAATTTGACCTGATATTTAAATTTGTCGCTTCGATAGAAGGCAATGAGTTTCTCAATAATTCTTAAATTATCAAGATAGGTCAGTCGCTTAACGACCAAAACGGGGCCAGATTGTCCTAGCCCCAGCAGATTGGCATCTTCTCCTTCGATCATCGCGGCTTCGATGATCTCATCGCACTCGTATAAAGTTAAATGATAGACTTCCTCCAATGTCCGATAGAGGGAATTATCCTTAAATGCGATCTTCAGAAGGTTGGGGACCAACTCTTTATTCAGATAACTCGTAAGGATGGCCACCGGCTCATTGTCAGCTAACCGTAATCTTTTAATCTTATATACTCTTGCTCTCTGGTCGAGGGCCATTTCACTCCGTATCTCATCGGGGGAAGTCATTTCCCTTTTTTCGAGAAACTTTGTTCCCGGTTTCATGCCTCGGGCAAGGAGCTCCTCGGTCGAGCCATAGATCGATCCAGTCCTGTGAATAATTTTGGGCCGCGCAACATAGGTACCTACTCCCCTGTTTTTTACCAGCAATCCGTTCGAGACGAGATCACTGATCGCCCTGCGGACTGTTATCCGCGAGACACGATATTCTTCCTGTAGCTGCGATTCAGTCGGAATGGGCTCCCCTGGCAGAAAGATTTTATCAACAATTTTTTTATGGATAGATTCCTTAAGCTGAAAATATAAAGGTGTGGGTTCGCGGGAGAGTGGATATGACGTCATGACGTCATAATGGCATATCTCTATATCAATGTCAAGAAAAAAATTGCGAACACATTCATGACACCTGTTTTGGGTTGTTTTTTAACTCAGAACTTAGATGCCATAAACGATTTTCGGTGAGTTGAATCTAACTTTGCAACCGATAGGGGATCTTCTTAGGTCTTATGAAAGACTTCAAGGGTTTCTTTTCTGTAAGAGTTGGATCAGGCGGTCGGGGTAATCGGTGATGATCCCGTTAATTCCCCATTGAATAAACAGCTCCATCTCTTCCTTGGTGTTAAGGGTATAGACGTTGATCTTGATCCCCATTTGATGAAGTTTGGAAATCTGGTCTCGGTCTAGAACGGATTTCCGAAAGGTGAGGGTAGAAAAGGATTGTCCGCCAGTGACGTCTTCAAACGAATTCCAAGGTTTGTTGAAGATAAGATTTGTTCGGATACTATGATTTTTTTCTTTGATCCTCGTCAGGATAGAAGGATCGAAGGATGAAAAAAAGACTCGATCTGCCATTCCAGCTCTTTCCACTTCAAGGAGAGTTCGTTCTGCCAAATCGACGAAGGTCCACTTACCATATTCTCCGTTTTTCAACTCTATATTGACCTGGATCCTGTCATGGGCCAATTGCATGACCTCACGGAGGGACGGAATCCGTTCTCCGGAGAACGATGGATGAAATTTTGAACCCGCATCTAATCTCTTCAGTTCTTCGACGGTCAGGTCGATCACCCTTCCCTTTCCACTAGTAGTCCTTTCCACAGACTCATCGTGAATCACAACGACCTCTCCATCCTTAGAAAGACGGACGTCGAGTTCGATCATATCGCTGCCCACTTCGATTGCTTTTTTAAAAGCAACCAGAGTATTTTCTGGAGCAACTCCGGAAAAACCTCTGTGGGCAACCACCACGATTGGATATTTACCGGCCGGGAACATGGGAGTTATCGGTTTTGCCTTATCCATTACACAGCCTGCGCCTCCGCTTATCCACACCGCTATCAAAACAAGAAGGATTGGTTTACATGTCAGAGGAATCCGCATCAGCCTCATTTCTCGCCGATCAACACGGTAACGACAGGAATTTACGGATAGCCCTTAATTAAGCCTTTGGCCGGTCTCGGGGTCGAAAATGTGAATTTGATCTGCCATCGCCTGAAGGTTGAGCTTGTCTCCGGCTGCGATCTTAAAACCACCGGGGAGTCTTACCGTTAAAGTGTCGCCATTACCCAGATTGCCGTGTACGATTGTATCTGCCCCCAGAATCTCCACCACCTCAACCCATAGGGAGAAGGTCGCTGATGGACCCTGAGAAAGAACGACATGCTCCGGTCTCAATCCCACAATCACTTCCTTCCCTTTTGCCCGAGTCACGGGGTGGGCGAGGGAAAACCCGTTTCCGCTGGCCATTTTTACTGCATCGCCCGAGGGGGAGAGTTCCATCTTAATCATGTTCATGGCCGGCGATCCGATAAAGCCCGCTACGAAGAGAGTGGCCGGGCGGTTGTAAACCTCAATCGGTGTCGCCACCTGATCAAAACGACCTGCATTCATCACAATCAGCCGGTCGGCAAGGGTCATCGCCTCTACCTGATCATGGGTGACATAAATGCTCGTTGTCTTCACCGACTGGTGGAGTTTTTTTATCTCCAGACGCATCTGAACCCGGAGCTTGGCATCGAGGTTGGACAACGGTTCATCAAACAGAAAGGCAGAGGGCTCGCGTACAATGGCTCGCCCCATGGCCACCCGCTGCCTCTGTCCTCCGGACAGCTGCTGTGGTTTACGGTTCATGAGGCCTTCCAATCCAAGAATACCCGCGGCCTTTTTCACTCTAATTTCAATGTCTGCTTTTGACATCCCCCGGACTTTCAGTCCATAAGCCATATTATTCCAGACGGTCATGTGGGGATAGAGTGCATAATTCTGGAACACCATCGCGATATTCCTATCCTTCGGCTCCACTTGGTTCATTAATTTCCCGCCAATAAAGACCCGTCCCTCAGTAGCCATTTCAAGTCCGGCAATGATTCGAAGCAGGGTGGACTTGCCGCAACCGGAAGGCCCTAAAATCACGATAAATTCGCCTTCCTCAATCACGCAGCTGACCCCTTCGATCACCCGTACTTTTCCGAAATCTTTCTTAATATCTACCAGATTGACTGCTATGTTGCTCATTCACCCTTCTCCCTTCACTTCTCCGTTTCCATCAACCCCTTAACGAACCACCGCTGCATAAAGATCACCACCAAAACCGGCGGAAGCATGGCCAACACCGTTGCAGCCATGATGATCTGCCAGTCGGTCTGGGCATCTCCCGTGCCGATCATTTTGACGATTCCAATGACAATCGTGCCCATCTCTTTGCTGGTTGTAATCAAAAGAGGCCACAGGTACTGATTCCAGCCGTAGATGAACATAATCACAAAAAGAGCAGCAATATTTGTCCGCGACAGAGGCAGGACGGTATCCCAGAAAAAACGGAGGGGTCCGGCTCCGTCGATACGCGACGCTTCCACCAGCTCGTCCGGTATGGTGAGGAAGAACTGACGGAACAGAAGCGTTGCGGTTGCCGAGGCGATCAGGGGTATGATTAAGCCCGGATAGGAATTAATCATCCCCAGATCAGATACCACCTTGTAAGTGGGAATGATCCTCACTTCCACCGGAAGCATGAGGGTCACGAAGATCATCCAGAAAAAGAACATACGACCGGGAAAGCGGAAAAAGACAACCGCATAAGAAGAGATGATGGAAATGGCAATTTTACCAAAGGTAATGGCCACCGCCATAATTAGACTGTTGAGCATCATGACCGCCACCGGCACCCCCCAGACCCTTTGCCCAGAGCCCTTTCCCCATGCCTGCAGATAGTTCTCAAGTGCATTAGGCCCTGGCCTGAGTGGCAATTCCCCGCGGGCAATCGTGGCTGAATCCCATGTCGAGCCAATCAAAGCCACATAGACTGGAAAGACCAGAACAGCTACGCCAATCACTAAAAAGAAATGAGACTGCCAGTTGGTAGGAAGTATAGATCTTTTCATCAGTAGTGCACTTTCTTTTCTACGTAACGGAACTGAATGGCTGTCAGTCCAATCACGATCATCATCAAGATGACTGACTGAGCGGATGAACCACCTAAATCAAGATGAATGATACCATCTGAATAGACCTTGTAAATAAGGGTCTCCGTTGCCTTGCCAGGTCCACCTCCAGTTAAAGCGTGAATGACCCCGAAGGTATCAAAGAAAGAATAGACCATGTTCACCATGAGCAGGAAGAAGGTGGTCGGCGAAAGAAGTGGAAAGATAATGGTCCAGAAACGTTTCCTCGAATTAGCCCCATCAATGGATGCCGCCTCTAACACCGATTTAGGAATGGATTGCAGTCCTGCCAGAAAGAAAAGAAAATTGTAGCTGATCTGTTTCCAGGAAGCGGCCAGAATGACCAGAAGCAGGGCCTGATGACCATTTAGCTTGTAGTCCCAGAGAATTCCTATCTCCCGCAAGGCACGTCCCAGAAGACCGATGGAGGGATGGAAAATGAAAAGCCAGAGGACAGCGGCTACAGCTGGCGCCACAGCATAGGGCCAGATGAGAAGGGTTTTATAAACCCCGGCACCCCGTATATGTTTATCTGCCATAACCGCAAGCCACAGGGCGCTGAACATGGCAATGGAAGTCACAGAAAAGGCAAAAATGAAAGTGACCCGGACGGAGCCCAGATAGTACGGATCAGATAAGACAACCTTAAAATTTTCAAACCAGACGAATTGAGTTCTCAAGCCGAAGGGGTCCTGAATAAATACCGACTGATAAACAGCTTGAAAGGCCGGCCAGAAGAAAAAAATTAGAGTGATACAAAGCTGTGGCGCAAGCAGTCCATATGGAAGGATCTTGTTATTAAAAATAACGCGACGTTGCATCCCCACCCTTACAAATGTGGGCCCTGGTAAATTCAGGGCCCACTGACTTATTCAAAGTATAAAAATGATTTTTTAGGGACGGCTCATCCGTTCAAAGTTGCGCAGAACAACATTGCCACGACGAACCGCATTCTCCATAGAATCAGCTGCAGACTGTTGTCCCTGTAAGGCTTTTTCTAATTCTTCCTGGATCACATTGCGTATTTCCGGCATGTTGCCCAATCTCAAGCCGCGAGAATTCTCCGTGGGTTCTGAGCGGGTAAGCTGGCGGAAGGGAAGATCTGCACCGGGGTTCTGCTTATAATAACCTGAAGCCACCACTCGATCGTAACCAGAAAAGGTAATAGGCAAGAACCCTGTTTCCGTATGCCATTTGGCCACTACGTCCGGTTGACCGATGAATCGGTAGAACTCCGCTACCCCTTTATACTCTTCTGGGGTTCTCTTAGGGGCGGTCATGGTCCAGAAACTGGCTCCTCCGATAATAGAGTTTTTGGGTGCACCCTTTACATCTTCATAATAGGGGAGCATGGTAACACCCCATTCGAATTTTGCCTCACGTAAAATTCGAGCTCGCAATCCTGAAGAGGCATGAATGATGGCCGCCTCACCTGAGGGGAAGAGCGCATCACCGGCTGAATCCCGTCCCCCATATTTAAATGAGCCTTCCTTCTGCATATCTATCAGGGTCTGAACATGGCGAATGTGAAGAGGACTGTTGATCATTAAGACAGCATCCATCCCATCCATGCCATTTGCTTTTGTTGCAAGAGGAGTATCGTGAATTGCGCTGAATTGCTCAAATTGGGTCCAGGTTGGCCAGGCAGCGGTAAACCCTATATTGGCAGCATTGGCTGCCCGAATCTTTTGAGCATACGAACGCACTTCAGCCCAGGTCCTGGGTGGTTTCTCCGGGTCGAGGCCAGCTTTACGGAAGGCATCCTTATTGTAAAACATGACAGCCGTTGAGCTATTGAAGGGCGTGGACATCATACGACCGTCAGAGAGGCTGTAATAGCCGCGAACTGCCGGGACATAGATCTTAGGATCAAAGGGAACATTGGCCACTCTCATAAGCTCGTGAAGGGGTTTGATGGCCTCACGGGCCGCCATCATGGTCGCTGTACCCACTTCGAACATCTGGACAATGTGGGGGGCATTACCAGCCCGGAATGCCGCAATGGCAGCCACCATCGTATCCGGGTAAGACCCCTTGAAGGTAGCATTAACTTGATAGAGGTTCTGTGAGGCATTAAAATCAGCAACGATTTTTTCCAGAATTCCTCCCAAGGGCTGTGCCAGTCCATGCCAGAACTGAAGTTCGACTTTTTGTGCTAGGGCTGGAGAAATAAAAGTAATGAGTGTTGTCAAGACGAATAGAGCGGTTATGAAATGTTTTAGTTTTTTCATCATATTTCTTCCTCCTTGCTATACGTGATTTGATTGCCAAAATTTAACTTAAGATAAAAAGAAAAACAACAATTTGTCAAGGAAAATAAAGGGGGGGGTGCATTGGCGGCTGAAAGCTACTTTCCATTCTCTGATTATACAGATTGCAGAGAAAAATTCCAGCAAAGATTTCTGGACCTTTTGGAAAATCCTATGTTAGCTCCGAATGGAAGAAATCATAGATGGATTGGGCTGATTTAAAAGTCATTTTGGGGGCATCATTCAGCTCTTCCAGAGAGGCGGTTTTCATCTTATCAACGCTGCCGAAGAAGTTTAATAATTCCTTTTGTCGGGTTCTGCCTATTCCCGGAATCTCTTCCAGAATAGATCGAATCGTCCCCTTCTCTCTCACTTTTTTATGATAGGTAATGGCAAAACGGTGTGCCTCGTCACGGACCCGATCAAGGAGGTGAATAACAGGGGAATTTTTCATAAACCGGAAAGGCTCTTTGACC
>Ga0194113_10011975_pt1 | contig 10223 bp, 8 predicted proteins | sample TA2MahC200mmetaG_FD_146193 | JGI IMG/M metagenome (GOLD analysis project Ga0194113, IMG submission 146193) | Freshwater microbial communities from Lake Tanganyika, Tanzania - TA2015017 Mahale Deep Cast 200m | ecosystem: Environmental > Aquatic > Freshwater > Lake | place: Tanzania: Lake... | reverse complement strand
CAGTCCGTACGGCTTGGTCAGCAGTCTTTTGACTTGGGTCAGCAGATCGCCGGGCAGTCCCAATCCGTCGAGGTTGAAGGTCCGCCGCTTACGGTCGACGACGCGCGCCAGCACTCTGTCACCGCGCGAGGCGGGCAATCCCCGCTGTCTGCGCAGGAACGGCAGCAACTGCTCCTCGGTGACCAACCCCAGTTCCAGCAGCGATTCGCCCAGCTTCGACCCGTTCTTCGCCTGATGTTCCAGCGCCGCCTGCAACTCACTGTCCGTAAGCAACCCCGCCGCCATGAGCCTCCGTCCGAGCGGCGGGCCGGCCAGCGCCGGCTGTGCCGCCGGCAGGGAATCGCGGGCGGCCGTGTTCGCCCGCGGTTGAGCTGCCGAACGCACCGGAGAATCGAGAACGGACGGGCTCATCGCGTGATACTCCCCTCGGCGGCCTTCACGGCCGGAGACGCCCCCACCGCGGCGTTTCCGGCGTGCGCAGACGCGGTCGTCATACCTTATCGGATCGTCAACGGCCGCATCTTCGGCAAAAGTCACCTAGAACCCCAAGTTTATCGACGGCGCGATCCGGGATCCCATGGTGGCGATCCACGCGGCCGGCGTGATGTTCGCCATCGGACCTGTCGTTTGTCAGGTGCCGGCACGGTGGACCTCACGAGAAGATTGCGGGACAGGGTCGTTTGCTACCCGCCGGCGGCAAGCTAGGTTTGCATGGGCGGAACCGGGTTTCCTTCGCCCGTTGGAGCCGAGTCCGCGGCAATGGAGTCGCGCCGGCAGTCGCGCAGCGCCTTGCGCTTCGGGGGCTCGCGTTCGGCGTGCTGCACGCACCGGACAGACTCGGCTGGTCGGCCATCGTGATGGCGGCCAACGGCCGCCCAGTTAAGTGACGCACCATTGTCATTAGGCGTCCTCATGCTACCGTCCACAGTCGATGCAAACCAGCTGTTTGACGAGCGTTTCGCAAGAGCCGTGGCGGAATCGCTCGAGGCGACGTTCGGGTATCCCTTTGACTTGTGGTTGCCGGGCGGACGCTGGACACATCTTGCGTTGGGCGAAACGGCCGTTGACGTCGATCCGGCGCCGCGGCTGAGAGAGCTGTTGGACCAGGCTCGCACGGCGGGCCACATCCCCGTCCACGGCCCGTCCGCCGAGGGGTACTGCCTGGCGATTCCCGTTCGGCACAAGAGAGAACTGGCGATCGTCGCCACCGCCAGCCGCCCGGTGGTTTCGGACGAAACCCTTCGGCTCGCCGCCGCCTTCCTGAGAGAGCTTGGCTTGCGCGAGGAGCTGCGATCGCGCAGCGAGACGAACGAGTCTTATGCCGTCGAGGTGACGCGTTCGCTCGAGGAGCTGTTCCTGCTGCGGCAACTTTCGCGGCACGCGGACCTTGCCGATCTTTCGCGCCCTGCGACCGACCTGGCGTGCGCGACGATCGATCTGCTGCGGCACGTGGTCAACGCGGAAGCGGTCTATTATCTTGCCGTTCGCAACGAAGGCGCGCAGGCAACCCATCAACGGTCGCTCTCCGTTGATGTCGTGGCGCAGGCCGGCTGAACCACGCTGGAGGCGAGCACCATGCGACGGGTCATCGATCGTTTCGGTGCTTGGGCGGCACGTGAGCCGGTCGTCGAGAACCGCGTGCAGGACTCCGATGAAGGCTGCCAACTACCCGGCATTCACCATGTGATTCTCGCCACCGTGTTCGTTGGCAAACAGAGCACGAATTGGCTCTTGGCCGTCAATCGCGTCCGCCCCTCCGAGACGGAGGATTGTCAATCCAGCCATGACGAGTTCGGGTCGGTCGAGGCGGGCATGATGAGCACCGTGGCATCCATCCTAGCCACGCACACCAGAAACCACGAGTTGTTTCACGAGAAAGAAGACCTCTTCCTTGCCGCAGTCCGATCACTGGTGTCGGCCATCGACGCCAAGGACGCGTACACGTGCGGGCACAGCGAGCGTGTGGCGCTGTTCTCCCGCCGGCTCGGCGAGGAGTTTGGTCTTGACGTGGCCGTGTGTCATCAGCTGTACCTCGGCGGCTTGCTGCACGACGTAGGCAAGATCGGCGTCCAGGACGCGACGCTCAGCAAACGCGGCCGACTCACCGAGGAGGAATTCAGCGAGATCAAGAAGCACCCCGTTCGCGGCTGGGAAATCCTCGTCGAGTTGGAAAATCTCACGTACGTCTGGCCGGCGGTGGTCCATCATCACGAGCATTTCGACGGCTCAGGGTATCCCGATGCGCTCGCCGGAGATGAGATCCCCCTGGTCGCCCGGATCCTGGCAGTGGCGGACACCTACGATGCGCTGACCAGCGATCGTCCTTATCGCCAAGGCATGACCCAAGAGCGGGCCGAGGCGATTCTGCGCGAAGGGGCCGGCACGCAGTGGGATCCCGTGGTGGTCGATGCGATGTTCCAGGCCATGCCCGACATGATCCGAATTCGCCGGGAGTACCAGCCGCACCAGCCGGCTGAGCGCCCGCGCGTGCGAGTGAGCGGAACGGAGAACTCGGCACCGGCGTCCGCCGGGACTCGCGGTGGCGGCGGGTTGATTGCCGAGAACAACGATTTGTCCCGCGCAAGGTCGCAGGCGGCGGCCAGGTGATCCGCCACCGGCCAGGGGTGACGCTCGTCCCGCCGGCAATCGCGGTGACGATCCTCGGCCGTGAGTTGCCCCGCGGCGGAACTCCCCTCGAATCTGGCCGCGACCGGTCTCCCGCGGGTTTTGCGATTGCCCGGACCGCAACGGGCTGGACGACGAGATCGGGGGCAGGTCGGGGATCTCCTTTTTGGATGTGAACAAGATCGCGGGAATTGGCATCAACGCACCATCCAGTCGGTCCCGTGACCGTCGCTCGGCAACACAAGCATTCTACAAAAGGATCGTTCCGATTCCAACGCGGACCTTCGGCCGGTTTGTTGATCAGCCAACAGGCGCGGCATCACTACGCGGCGTTTGGGGACCGGGTCGACTCTTCACTTGACAACCATCGGGCGTTGTGCTCTCGTTTCCGGCGTTAAGGCACGAGTTGTCCGAATGGAGTATGCCGGCGCCGTCAATCATGTAACGCACCGCGGGAACGAGCACAAGGCGATCTATCGCGACAACAATGAACATGCCGGTTGGATAACGAGCCGATGTTCGTAAGTTGGCAGGCGTTGACCGCACGAATATGCTCACGCACATTTGCCATCGGCTGCTCGTGCCACACCGGGTCTTCCGGGCAAGCTTAGATTATGTCGCCTTCGCGGCGGCCGCCGCCTTGGTCGCTGGGGCGGCTTACGATGCTGTTCAGGAGGCTATCGCCGTCGACGAGTCTTCCCGCGAGGATGTCTTCTTCCGTAATTCTCGACAAGAGGATTGTGTGCTGACCTATCCTGCCGCGCCCTTGGTCGTAGACTATGTAGATGGAGCCGTTCTTGCCGAGTGTCGCCGAAGGATAGCTGATTTCGCCGTCGTCGCACAGCAGCAGTTTATGCGTGAACGTGTGGCCGTCGTCGTCGCTTAAGTAGGCCGTCATGCGGGTGCGCGATGTCTTATGTCTCTCAAGCTCGCGTTCCTTGCCGTTTTCGTCGGTATAGTAGTATACGTGTTTGCCGTGTGTGTCTTTCATCTGGACGTCGTTTGCGACGAGCAGAACTCGTCCCGAAGGCAGTGTTTTGAGTATGCACTTCGTGTTTATCGAGAACTGCATCGGGTAGTAGCCGCCTGGTTTCCAGGTCCTGCCGCCGTCGAAAGATTCGGCAAATTTCTGCCCCTTCCTGGCGCGGTAGAAGGTGAAGAGGCTGCCGTCTTTTCTGATGATGGGCATCTGCTCCGCAAAAACCGCGTCGGCATCCGCGGGAAGTTCGGAGACGAATATCGGCCTTCCGTCGACGTCCTCCTTCAAGAAGCGGATTCGCACCTTGTCGGGGCTGCCGACGAACTTGAAGTCGTCCATCGAGCGCATAACAGTGCCGTCGGGGAAGATCAGCGGCTTCATGACGGAGATGTTTTTGTTCCCCAGCAGGCGCGGCGCGCTCCAAGCGGTGTGTTCGTGCTCTGGGTCGAGCATGGTGAATTCCCACGCGGAGGAGGCGAATTCGTCCTTGCCTTGGAAATCCACGTTCCGAAGGCCTATGAAGCGGATATTGCCCTTGGGGTCTTTCCACAGCATCGGGTCGGATGCTCCGCCGCCGAGGAGCTCGCTCGGGTCGAAGACAAAGACTTCCTTCCAGGTCTTGCCACCGTCTGCGGAGGTCGATATGACCGAGAATTGGTCTTTGTGGTACGGCGCGCGTTCTGCCTGTACGTTGGAGCCGAACCAGGTGGCCCAGAGTCTGCCGCCCTCGGAAATTTCGACCTGCGGGCAGCCTTGGAAGATTCTGAGATTGATGCGGTGCTTGTGGTAGGGTTCTTGTCCTTCGTAATTGACTTTGATCAGCGACGGCGGCGTCTTGCCCGTAATTCCGTAGGGGAACGTTTGCGACACGTCGTCGGGCGACGGCATTGTAGTGTCACCCAAGACTGATTGTGGGTCGACGGTTTGGGCGTGCAGAGCTGCAGCGAAGCCCGGCAGCAGGCTGGCGATGAGGCCGAAAGGCATCAAGACTGCGCCCCACTGGCGAACAAACTGACCTTGGTGTGGCATGGTAATTCTCCTTCTTTGCCTCGCTGGATTCTCCTACGCCGGTTCGTAGCCGATCAGCCGCCGCAGCTCGGCAATGTGCCGCTGGCCGACGTCGCGCGGTGTGGCGCGGTGTTTGTTGCACCATGCGGCGGCGTAGCCGGTGGCGATGCCCATCTGGGCGCAGGTCTTCATCACGCGCGGACCGGCCAGGCCGATGTGCGAGCAGCTAAAGCAACGGCCCGCCATCATCAGGTTGGCGATGTTGCGCACGTAGAGGCTGCGGAACGGGATGTAGTAGAGGCCGCCCGTTTTGTAAAACAACGCCTTGGAGAGGAAGTCCGATGGCGAGCCGGTTTCGGCCAGTTGATAGTGCGAATCGATCTCGCGTTTCTCCTCGACCACCGCGTCGGGAAACTCGCGGCGCTGTGCCATGTCCTGCATCGTGTAGATGTGGTCGCCCATCAGCCGGCGACTTTCGCGCTTGCCGCCAACGTGGGCCACCCACTTCAACGCGACGTTGGCGTTCTCCGGGTCTTTCTTTGCGTTGGCAAACGAGCCGTAGATCGCCCGCAGCAGGTGGTCGCGGATGCGCTCCGCGTCGTCAATCTGGTCTAAATGGTTCGCCGAGTATTCCCAGTACCACTCGCCGTTGATCGCCTTGTGTTCCTTCGCCATCGGCATCGCCCACGGCACGGCGGGGAAGTCGCTGGGCTGGTCGCTCTTCTCGGAGTTCCAGAGCACGCTGGTGCCCATCACACGGTTGTCGGGCTGGGCGGGGCTCCACAGATCGCCGTGCGCGTCCCACAACTCGCCAAACTCCGTGTGCGCCTCGCGTCCGTAGCGGCACTCCGCCCCGCCCCAAAACCCGAGCCAGCCGTCGCCGGTCGCGTCAATGAACACCGGTGCGCGGAACCGCCGGATGAGTCCCGTCGTCACCTCGCGGGCCTCGACGCCGGCGATGCGGCCGCCCGTTTTCTCCAGGCCGATGGCGATGTGATGGGCGAACAGGCCGACGCCGGACTTGCTCATCGTCGCCTCGCGTTTCTGCTGTGCGAGGATGGCATCGGCGTGGCCGTTCGGATAATGCGGTGTGTCGATCGTCTCGATGATCCTCGTGCCTTTGCCGGGAATACCGATGGTGTGGACGCGTACCTCGTCACTCGCATTGCCGCCGAAAACGGGGCGGTCCTGGATGAGCGCCACCGTCAGCCCTTGGGAGCGAGCCGCCAGGGCCGCGCCGCAGCCGGACATTCCGCCGCCCACGATGCGAATGAATGTCCTTCTGTCCATGTTCATGTTGGCCTTTCTCACAGGTTTACGTGTTATGGCAGAGTGCAACCCGCCACCCAATCCGTTCCGCCGAACTCGTAGGCGCCCAGGTCCGGCGCGGTTCCCGTGCGGTTGTCGGTCACGCCGGGAATCATCACCCCGCGGTCGATGGCGGGCGAGTCCGGTTGCAGGCGGAACTTCAGCCCTCCCGCCCCGGCGTTTGTGAACTTCGGATCCGTCTCGGCGGTCATATCGTCGGTTCCCGGTTGGTCGGGCTTGATCGGCGCACGGTAGATGAGGAACTGTTCTCTCCGAAACCCATGTCGTACAGCTTACTCAAACTCGCCAATTATAACGAACTGGCCAAAATCGTCCCAACCCCATGTACAGCGGCGATTGCCACAAAGAACGCACACCTTCCCAGGGCTGGCACGATCAGCCTGTAAACCGGGATGGTGATGTTCGTCCAGACGCCCTCTTGAACCTGATCCAACGGGAAGTGTTGTCGTAGTCGGCGAGGGTCGCGGATGTGTAGGATTTGTGGCAACGCAGTGCGGCCACTAGCAGCGAGACATGCTCGTAACGCGGGGGGCCTCCGCCGCCCGTCGCCTGTCGCCTGTCGCCTGCCGCCTCATGGGTTCCTTTGCCTCACCCGAGCAGGCGCCCGCTCTTGTCTTGGCGGTGCCGGTGGGCTATAAGACACGGACGGCGTGGGGCAACCGTTGTGAGCGGCGTGTCAGCGCGGGGAGATTATTGCATGTCAGATCAGATGGATGGTTCTCCACGGCCGGCTTGGTGGCGGTCCCTTGGGCCGGCGTTCATCACGGCCTGCGTCGTTTTCGGGCCGGGCAGCTTGATCATCAGCACGAAGGTCGGTGCCCGTCACGGGTACGACCTGCTCTGGCTCCTGGCGGCGACTGGTCTTCTCATGGGCGCGTTCATGACGATGGCCGCGCGTGTTGGCGTGCTGGGCGGCGGGACGCCTTGCACGCTGATTGCCGCGCGGTTGGGCCGCCCCGCCGCTTGGCTGGTGGGCCTCACGTTGAGCCTCATATGCGGCGCGTTTCAGTTCTCCAACAACCTCGCGGTCGCGGTGCTTGCGCAGGCGCTGCTGCCGGAGGACCTGCACGCCACGATCGTGCCTGCGGTACTCATCGGCTTCAACGGCGTGCTGATCGTCTTCCTTTTCAGCGCCAAGCACATTTACCAGGTGCTCGAACGCGTCATGAAGTGCATGGTCGGCGTCATCCTGCTCTGCTTCCTGGTGAATGTCGTGCTGGCCGGTCCGGATCCGGTAAGCGTGCTCAAGGGTTTCATTCCCTCGATACCTCGGGGGGTGACCCTGGCCCTGCCCGCCAGGGTGGACGGCGCGATCATGGACCCGATGGTGCTCATCGCGTCGCTCCTGGGAACGACCTTCTCGGTTGCCGGCGCCTTCTTTCAGGGTAACCTGGTGCGCGAGAAAGGCTGGACGATCCGGGAGTATCGGCGAGGCATCGGCGATTCCATCGCGGGTGTGTGTGTGCTCACGGGCGTGAGCATGATCGTCATGATCACCGCGGCCACGGTCATCCCGGGCACCGAGCCCGACGATCTCGGCCAGCTCGCCCTGGCGCTGGAGCCGCTCTTGAGCACCGCGGCTTTCGCGATCTTCTGTGTGGGGTTATGCGCGGTGGCCCTGAACCCGTTCCTCATCAACGCGATGATTGGGGGCACGATCCTGGCCGACGGCGTGGGGCTTCCCGCCAAGATGGGCAGCCTGTGGTCCCGGCTCTTCACCGTGGTGGTGCTGCTTTGCGGCATGGTGGTGGCGATCTTGGCGCTGCGTTCGGGCGAGAAGCCCGTGGACCTCATGATTATTGGTCAGGCGCTGACCGTGATCGGCAACCCGCTCATGGCGGCGGCGATCTTGTACCTGGCCAATCGCAAGGACATCATGGGGGAACGGCGCAACGGCATCGTGCTGAACGTGATCGGAGGCGTGGGCCTGACGCTGGTCGTGGCCATGGCCGTGCGCGTGCTGTGGCGGGTGATCCTGCAGGTCACGTAGCCGGCCGGGAGCATGACGCACGCGCCGCGCTCGGTGGCACGCTCGTCATTTCGGCCGTTCTTTCGGCACACCGCCCGTCAACGTGGGATCCAAGGGTGGTTCGTGAGCGACATGAGTTCAGCCATCTCCTGGTCCGTGAGGTCAATGGATGTCGTCATCCGTTTCCCTCGTTTGTATCCGCCAATCGCATCCACCGTGATGATATCCCCAACCTTCCACCCTGGGCCGATCACCTGATCGGGCATTCCGCAATTCGCCGCACTGCGGGCAGCGAACGCGGCACTCGGAGACTTCACCGTTCGTCCCAAACGCGCCGTTCGCGCAGTCGGTCCTTGGGCACGCCAAGCCAATGAACCCCGCTGTCCTGCCGCGGCCACCCCATTATACTACTTCCGCCAGCAATTGGCGTCTTCGCGCCTGTGGCGGCACCGAACCCCCGCCAAGGAGAACCCAAGGAGTCGGTCCACATCACGTCGCTGGTTCGCTTGCGCAACTGCGTTCTTCGGCACGTCCGCGGAGAACTACTGTGCCTGCGGCGAGGCTTTTCGCCGTTTGCGGAACCGGTGAAAGTCGATCCGGGAAGAAACCATGACATCACGTGAACGCGTCCTCGCCGCGTTGCGGCACGAACAACCCGATCGCACCCCACGCGATTTCTGGGCCGAACCGCCGACCATGAACCGGCTGTTCGCCTATGTTGGCCACACCGATAAGGACCGGCTGCTCGACACGCTCGGCGTGGACGTGCGGCATCTGGAAACGCCCGCACCGCCGGAATGCGAGGTAAGCCCCGGGCTGTTTCAGAACTTCTGGGGCGAACGCTACGTCTTTCAATCAACGCCGTGGGGACCGATGCGTGAGGATGGCAAGGGCGCGCTCGCGGGCGCGACCCGTTTTTCGGAACTGGAATCGTTCCCGTGGCCGACCCCCGATTGTCTCGACCGTTCGCAGCTCAAGGCGCAATGCGAGCGTCACGCGGACCGGGCGTTGCTCTACGGTTTCGCCGACATCTGGCAACGCCCGGCGTTGGTGCGCGGTTGGGAGGACATGTTCCTCGACATGGCCGAGCGGCCGGAGTGGGTGCATTTCCTCAGCCGTAAGTTCACCGATTTCTACCGGGAAGATTACACGCGCGCCGCGGAGATCACGGGTGGACGGATTGACCTGTATCTGGTCATTAGCGACCTCGGCACGCAACGCGGTCCACTCATCTCGACGGACATGTTCCGCGAGTTTGTCGCGCCGTATCTGAAAGAGATGACGGACTTGATTCACAGCCTCGGCGGGCACGCTCTCTACCACAGTTGCGGCACGATGTGGCGATTCATCCCGGAGTTGATCGCGTGCGGCGTGGACGTGCTCGACCCGATTCAGCCGACCTGCCCGGAAATGCGGCCGGTCAGCCTCAAACGCCAGTTCGGCGACCGGCTGAGTTTCCACGGCGGCATCGACATGCAAAACCTATTGCCGAAAGCCACGCCCGCCGAAGTCGCGGCGGAGGTCCGGCAGTATTGTGAAGTCCTCGGTCAGAACGGCGGCTACATCCTCGGCCCCGCGCACCTGTTCCAGCCCGACGTGCCGCCGGAGAATGTACTGGCTGTTTACGAGAGTGCCCCATGAAACCAGTGCCTGAAATCGGCAGGTGAATGGCTAGATTGTTTTTCGAGGACCTACGTCGACGCGCGCTTGGCAGAAAACCTGGCAGAAAACCTGGCAGAAAAAGACGGCAGAAGAGTGCCACAGTGTGCAGGAGATTGCAGGTCACCCAAACGCAAGAAACCGTGAAAATGCCGGAGAAGACGCGGTTTCTTGAGTCGCGTCGCCTGAGCCAGTTGAGCTACGGGGACGCGATTTGTAAGTATCTGAGAAACAAAGCGTTCCGGCAACACGGCTTCGCGACTGGCTGAAAAAGCCGCCGTCCAGTTCCACCACAAGCCCCTCGTCGCAGACTAAATCAGATGATGCAGTCTGCGGTAGGCGCGCGGCGTACAGCCAAACGACTGTCGGAATGCCTCGTTGAAACGGCTGATCGAGCCGAAGCCCGAACTGTACGCGATGTTCACGATCAACTCCTCGGTGGTTACCAGCAGCCGTTGCGCGTGGGCGAGTCGGTGTTCAGTAACGTATTTGATCAGCGTGGTGCCAAAGGTCTGCTGGAAGAGGGCCATGGCATAGTTGGGGTGCAGATGCACGTGCCGGCCGATTGTCTCGGCGGTCAGAGGCTGCGTGAAATTCTGAGCGATATAGCAAGCCATCTGCTCCGCCCGGCTCAGGTGCCGCTGATCCGACAGG
>Ga0194113_10011969_pt1 | contig 10224 bp, 7 predicted proteins | sample TA2MahC200mmetaG_FD_146193 | JGI IMG/M metagenome (GOLD analysis project Ga0194113, IMG submission 146193) | Freshwater microbial communities from Lake Tanganyika, Tanzania - TA2015017 Mahale Deep Cast 200m | ecosystem: Environmental > Aquatic > Freshwater > Lake | place: Tanzania: Lake... | reverse complement strand
GCCTACAATGCCGCCGCCACCCTGGACGACTGCCTGACCTCGCTGACCCAGCTCACCTACCCTGACTACGAGGTCATCGTGGTGAACGATGGCTCCAGCGACACCACTGGCGATATCGCGGAAAAGTATGCCACCGTTGATCCCCGCCTCCGCGTCGTCCACACCGCCAACGGCGGGCTAGGCACCGCCCGCAACGTCGGGCTGGCCGAGGCGCGGGGGGAGATCGTGGCCTACACTGACGCCGACTGCCGGGCCAATCCAGACTGGCTGTACTACCTGGCGCTGACCCTGATCAACAAGCCCGTGGTCGGCGTAGGTGGACCCAACCTGGTGCCCCCCGACGACGGCCAGGTGGCCCGCTGCGTAGGGCAGGCGCCGGGTGGGCCGACCCACATTCTCCTCAGCGACGAGGTAGCCGAACACATCCCAGGCTGCAACATGGCCTTCTGGAAGTGGGCGCTGGACGAGATGGGCGGTTTCAATCCCGTCTACCGCCAGGCCGGCGACGACGTGGACGTGTGCTGGCGGCTCCAGGCGCGGGGCTACGGCCTGGGCTTCAGCCCCGCGGCCATCGTCTGGCACCACCGACGGGATTCCGTGCGGGCCTACCTGAAACAGCAGGCCGGCTACGGCCGCGCCGAGGCGCTGCTGGAACGGCTGCACCCCGGCAAGTTTAACGGCCTGGGCCAGGTTCGCTGGGCAGGGCGCATCTACGGGTTGCCGCTGGTATCCTCCCTGTTGGCTCGATCCCGGATCTATCAGGGTGTCTTCGGCTCGGCGCCGTTCCAGTCGCTGTACCAGCCGGCCGCCGGCTGGCTGGCCTACCTGTACCAGACGCCTGAGTGGTATGCCCTGCTGGGGTTGCTGGCCCTTTTGTCCGCCTTCGCCCCGTGGCTGTTTCTGGTGCCGGTGGGTGCGCTGGCGCTACGGGTCATTCAGGTGCTTCAGGCCGGCGCTGGCACCCAGGTTGACCCGCGCCTGCCGTGGTTGCAGCGCTGGAAGCAACGGGCGCTCATCGCCGTGCTCCATTTCCTGCAACCACTGGCGCGCGCCTGGGGCCGGTTGCGCGGCGGGCTGGGTCCTTTCCGCCTGGCCGGCGCGCCGCCCGGCGCCGGAACCGTGCCGGCCCACGTGGCCGTGCGGCCCCACCACGGCCTGCGATGCCGGCTGACCCTGGCTTTCTGGGGCCAGGCAGGGCAGGAGAAGGACACCTTCCTCAAGCAGTTGATGGAGCGCCTCCAGGCCAGCCGCTGCGTCACGAACCCCAACAGCGGCTGGGAAGGGTGGGATCTGCGCGTCACCCAGGGGTTGGTGGCCGGTGCCATCCTGCTGGCGGCCGTCGAAGACCACGGGGGGCCAAAAAGACTGCTGCGGCTGCGGGTACGCTTCGAGACCCCGCCCTGGCTGGGGGCGGGCCTGCTGGCTCTGGCCGCCCTGGTAGCCATCGGCGTGGGGCGGCTTTCGGCGACGGGGGCGCTGCTAGGGCTGACGCTGCCGCTGGCCATGACGGCCTGGATACTCTGGCAGCGCGCTCGGCTGGTGGCGCGGTTGCGGTGGGCGGCCTGCCAGGTGGCGGAAGAGATGGATATGTGGGAGTTGCGCTGATGCGGATCGTCGTTCTGGGGCTCATCGGCCAGTACCCCCTGGCCGGCATGACCAGCTACTTTCTCCAGTACGTTTTGGGTTTCCTTAGACTGGGCCACGACGTCTACTACCTGGAGGACAATGGCGCCTGTCCCTACGACCCGCAAGTGGATAGCGTCAGCATGGACGTGAGCTACACCGTCGGCTACCTGCGCCGCCACTTCGAGGCCCATGGCCTGGGCGACCGTTGGGCGTACCGGGACTACAACGGGGAATACTACGGGCTGACGCAGGCCAGGGTGCGTGAGGTGCTGCGCACGGCCGACCTGCTGGTCAACGTGTCCCTGGCCAACGCCCCGACGGACGAGCATCGCCAGGCGCGGCGGGTTGTGCTGATTGACACCGACCCCCCCTTCCGCCAGATCGCCGTCGCCCAGGGCGATCCAGCCACCCTCGACTTGCTGGCGGCCCACGATGTCCTGTTCACCTTTGCCGAGAACATCGGCGGGCCTGGCTGGCGCATCCCTCTGGACGGGCGCTTTCGCTGGCATTCCACCCGCCAGCCCGTGGTGCTGGACCTGTGGGAGCCGGTCATTGACTCCCGGGCGCAGGTGCTGACCACGGTGATGAACTGGACCAGCTACGCCTCGGTCGAGTTCCGGGGCGAGGTCTATGGCCAGAAGGATGTGGAGTTCATGAAGATCGTGGACCTGCCGCGGCGGGTGAGCCAGCCTCTGGAAGTGGCTTTGGCCCATCCGCAGGCGCCGCGCGATACCCTCCTGGCCCACGGCTGGCGGTTGACCGACCCCCTGGCGGTCAGCCGCGACCTGTGGAGCTATCGCGACTACATCGCCGGCTCACGCGGCGAGTTCAGCGTGGCCAAGAACGCCTACGTCCGCTCTCGAAGTGGCTGGTTCAGCGAGCGCAGCACCTGCTACCTGGCCCTGGGCAAGCCGGTCATCACCCAGGACACCGGCTTCAGCCAGGTGCTGCCCGTGGGCGAGGGGTTGCTGGCCTGGCGAACGCTGGACGAAGCCGTGTCGGCCATCGAGGCCCTCAACGCCGACTACGAGCGCCACTGCCACGCCGCCCGCGCCCTGGCTGAGACACATTTTGACTCCGACCGAGTCCTGTCGGACTTGATCGAGGTGGCGTTTCATGGCTAGGGTCATCGTGGCCGGCTACATCGTTCGCTTCCCGATGGGTGGGCTGGTGTGGACCCATCTGCAGTATGTCCTTGGCCTGGCGCGGCTGGGGCACCAGGTCTACTTCCTGGAAGAGAGCGGCTGGCCCGATGCCTGTTACCACGTGGCGCGCAACGTGATGACCGACGATCCGTCGTACGGCGTGGACTACCTGGCGCGATTGATGGAGCGCTTTGGGTTGGGGGACCGCTGGGCCTTCCGCGACCAGTCCGGCCGTTTCTACGGTTTACCCCGTGAGGCTGTGGACGAGGTGATCGCCGAAGCCGAGGTGCTGATCAACATCTCCGGTCTGAGCTGGTTTGACGGCTTCGCCCATGTGCCGAGCAAGCTCTTCGTGGACGAGAATCCCGCCTTCACCCAGATTCGCGCCGCCCAGGGCGATGCCTGGCTTTGTCATCTGCTAGACAGCCATGACCTTCTCTTCAGCTACGGCTGCAATATTGGCCAGCCTGGTTGCTCACTACCGACGACCGGTTACGAGTGGCACCCGGCGCGCCAACCCCTGGTCATGAACCTGTGGCCCTTCACCTACGAGCCAAAGGCGGAGCGGTTCACCACGGTCATGAGCCTGCGCCCGTACGCGCCCATCGAGTACCAGGGTCAGGTGTACGGCCACAAGGACGTGGAGTTCGCGCGCTTCCTGGACCTGCCGCGCCACACGTCCCAGCCGTTGGAGGTGGCGGTGAGCGTCTCCGACGAGCAGCGGAAGGCTTTGCAAGAGGCAGGCTGGCACCGCGTTGATGCAATGGAGGTAAGTCGGGATGTAGATCGCTACCGGGCCTACATCCGGGCATCCCGTGGTGAGTTCAGCATTGCCAAGAACGCCTACGTCCGCTCGCGTAGCGGCTGGTTCAGCGACCGCAGCGCCAGCTACCTGGCGTGCGGCAAGCCCGTCCTGCTCCAGGACACCGGCTTCGGCGACTGGCTGCCGACGGGCAAGGGCCTGCTCAGCTTTGCCACCCTGGAGCAGGCGGTCGAGGGCCTGGCGCGGATCAACGCCGACTACCAAGCCCACTGCCGCGCTGCCCGCCGCCTGGCCGAGGAGTATTTCGATAGCGACCGCGTGCTGGGCGAGTTGCTGGGGTTGGCAGGGATTCGGTAACCATGAAGATTCTGGCGACCATTATCATCAACAACTACAACTACGGGCGCTTCTTGAAGGACGCCGTCGGCAGCGCTCTAAACCAAACGTATCGCCACACGGAGGTGATTGTCGTTGACGACGGATCCACCGACAACTCACGGGAGATCATTGCCCGTTACGGAGACCGGATTATTCCCGTGCTGCAGGAGAACAGAGGGCAGGCCTCAGCTTTCAACGCCGGGTTTGCGCTGAGCCGGGGCGACGTGATTCTCTTTCTTGACGCCGACGACTGGCTATGTCCCACCGCCGTCGAGCAAGCGGTCAACCTCTTCGCCGAGCCCGGCGTGGCCAAAGTGCACTGGCCGCTGTGGATCGTTGATGAGCACGGACGTAGGACAGAGAAGTTGATCCCCGGACCCTATCTGCCGGAGGGCGACCTGCTGGAGGTTGTGCGGCGCGATGGCCCTTGGGGCTACGTCACGCCGCCTACTAGCGGAAACGCTTGGGCGCGGCGGTTTCTGGAACAGGTCATCCCCGTCCCTGAAGACGCGTACAAACTTTGTGCCGACGCGTACCTCTTCGCGCTGGCTCCGCTGTTTGGCCGCGTGAAGCGAGTTTCGGAACCCCAGGGCTTTTATCGCCTCCACGGCCAGAACAGGTATCGGGGCCAGGCGTTCGATGAAAAACTTAGCGGTGAACTGTGGGTCTACGACCAGCAATGCCTGGCCTTGAGTAAATTTTTCAGCGACATGGGCGTTGAGGCCGATCCCGACAAGTGGAAGAGGAATTCGTGGCCGCACCGACTTCACCAGGCGATACAAGAGATCTCGGCGTTTGTTCCACCGGGCGACGCCTTCATCCTGGTTGACGGCGATCTGTGGGGAGCGCCGGAGGTGCTCGCCGGACGACGTCGCATCCCGTTCCTCGAGCGGGACGGGCAATACTGGGGGCCACCGGCGGACGACGACACGGCCATCTGCGAACTGGAACGCTTGCGGCGGTCCGGCGCGAGCTTCATCGTCTTCGCTTGGCCGGCTTTCTGGTGGCTCGATCACTATGCAGGGTTGCACCGGCACCTGCGTTCGGCGTACCGCTGTGCGCTGGAGAACGACCGTTTGGTCGTGTTCGACCTGCGGTCTTGAACAGGTATCTTTCGACAGGAGCTTCGTATGACCCGTGACACCTGGCAGGTCTTTGACTTCGCGGCCACGCTGGAAAAGGTGCGGCCGTTCACCATGGTTCCCACGGAGGCGCTGGTAGACCTGGCCCGTCAGGTGCAGGCGGTTCTCACCTGCGGCATCCCCGGCGACTTCGTGGAATGCGGTGTCTGGCGCGGGGGTGCTGCTTTCCTCATGGCCGATCTCCTGCGGCAGGCCGGAGTCCGCGATCGAAAGGTGTGGCTCTTCGACTCGTTTGAGGGCCTGCCACCGCCGGAGGAGATAGACGGCCCAGCAGCGACGGAGTACGTCAAGAACACCGACGGTCCCTGGTACTTTGATAATTGCCGGGTGTCACTAGAGGAGGTCCAACGGACAGCGCGAGGGCTGGGACTGGCCTCGTACACCGAGCTGGTCAAAGGCTGGTTCAATCAGACGCTGCCAGCCTATCGCCAGCGTATTGGACCGATTGCCATCTTGCGTATTGACTGCGACTGGTACGCGAGCGTGCGCTGCTGTCTGGACAACCTGTTCGACCAGGTCGTTGACGGCGGCTTCGTCATCTTCGACGACTACTATACGTTCGAGGGGTGCGCTATCGCCGTCCATGAATTCCTGGGCGAACGACGGCTCTCACACCGCCTGGAGAGTGTGGTGGGCCGGTCGAAGGGCTACACCTGCTACGTTTCTGCCGTCCTCCGTAAGGGTAACGCGTCCTGGTACGACCTGCGTCAGTGGCTGGACCGGCGCGATCTGGCCCTTCAAGACATCGCGGCTCTCATCCCAACGGAAGACGCCTTCATCCTGATAGATCAGGAAACGCTGCGGGGGGAACTGGGCGCCGCACGACAGGCCATCCCCTTCCTGGAACGAGATGGGCACTACTGGGGACCACCACCCGATGACGACACGGCCATCGGCGAGCTTGAACGGCTGCGCCAATCCGGTGCGCGTTACGCGGTCTTCGCCTGGCCGGCTTTCTGGTGGCTCGATCACTACGCTGGGCTACGCCGTTACCTGCGCTCGAACTTCCCTTGCGTGGTGGAGAACGACCGTCTCATCGTCTTCGATCTGAGGTGACCGATGAACCGCCCTGAGGCTTTGCACCTTTTCCGAAGGTTGCTGCCCTACGCCCGGCCGCACGCCAGGGCTCTGGTCTTGCTGCTCTCGGCCAACATCCTGATGGTCCTGTTGGGCCTGGCCCAGCCCTGGCCCATGAAGGTGCTGGTGGACAACGTCATCGGCGGCCGACCATTCCCCGGTGAAATCTACCTGCCCTGGGACATCCCGCCCATGCGCAAGGACTTCCCCGCCGACTTCCCGCTGTATCCAAACCTGACCTACGTCGGTCCGCAGCAACTGGCCGGTTGGATCAACGGCAGCCGCTTCGACCGCCTGTGGTTCAAGACCATGGACGCCGGCCCCACGCTCCTACACTGGTACGAAGAAGCCCTGGCCGCCAGCCCCTACCCGCCCAGCGCGGTGATTGACACCGGCTGGAGCAAGCGCTACCGCCTCGACCCCACGACCCGCCTGGTGGAAATGGAGATCTTCTGGGCCACCGGCCAGCCCACCGTGGTGGGCATTGATTACATCCCCACCTTCGAGGCGCCCGATATCGGCGTCCCCATGATCCGCCGCATCTGGCTGCTGACTGCGGTCGCTGTAGCCACACTGCTCCTGTTCGCCCTCAAAGGACTGCTCAGCCTGGCGGCTACTTATCTCAACCTGGAAGCCGGCCAGGGCATGGTTTTGCGGTTGCGCAGTGACCTGTTCAACCATCTGCAGCGGCTGTCTCTGCCCTTCCACGACAGCCGACCGGTGGGTGACTCCATCTACCGGGTCACCGCCGACACCTACAGCATCCAAACCCTGCTCCTGGGCAGCCTGTTCCCGCTGCTCACCTCGAGCCTGACCCTGGTGGGGATGTTCGCCATCCTCTGGCGGCTGGACTGGCCGCTGGCCCTCCTCGCCTTATTGGTGGCGCCCTTCCTGTACAGCTCGGTGCGCTACTACGCTGCCCGGCTCGCGCCGCGCTCCGAGGAGGTGAAGTATCTGGAGAGCGGCGTGGTCAGCCTGGTGCAGCGGGTGCTGTCGGCCATCCGCCTGGTGCAAACCTTTGCCCGCGAAGACCGCGAGCAGGAGCACTTCGTGCGGCAGAACCGGGAGGTGGTGAGGGCGCGCACCAGCCTCACCATGCAGCAGACCTCTTTCCACCTAGTGGTGGACGCCGTGACCGTGGCCGGCACGGCGGCGGTCATCTGGCTGGGCGGCTACCACGTGCTGCAGGGCCGGCTGTCCCTGGGTGGGTTGATGGTCGCCCTCGGCTATCTCGGGGCGGTGTATGGGCCGCTGTCCACCATCAGTGGCACCTTTCCCGTGATCCAGGACGCGCTGGTCAGTGCCCGCCGGGTGTTTGAGGTGTTTGATACTGTGCCAGAAGTACGCGACCGACCTGGCGCCCTGCCTCTGCCGCCAGTGCGCGGCCACGTGCGCTTCGAGGGCGTCAGCTTCAGCTACGACAATGCTCAGCCCGTGCTGCAGGATGTGAGCTTCGAGGTGCTGCCGGGACAGACAATAGGCATCGTCGGGCTGAGCGGGGCCGGCAAAACCACCCTGGTCAGCCTGATCACCCGCCTGTACGACCCCACCGCCGGTCGCGTGCTCATTGACGGCTACGACCTGCGTGAGGTGCAGGTGCGGTCGGTGCGCGAGCAGGTGGGGTTGGTGTTGCAAGAGACGGTGCTCTTCTCCGGGAGGGTCGCCGAGAACATCGCCTACGGCCGGCCAGACGCTACCTTGGAGGAGATTGCGGAGGCCGCCCGCCAGGCCAACGCCCACGACTTCATCATGCGTCTGCCTGATGGCTATCAGAGTGACATTGGCCAGGATGGGGTGAAGCTCTCCGGCGGCCAGCGACAACGGGTGGCCATCGCCCGCGCCTTCCTGAAGAACGCCCCCATCCTGATTCTGGATGAGCCGGCGTCGGCCATGGATGCCGAGGCTGAGGCGGCGGTCATGGAGGCCACGGCGCGGCTGATGCACGGTCGGACGACCTTCATCGTCGCCCATCGTCTGTCCACCCTGCGCCAGGCCGATCAGATCCTGGTCATCGAAGATGGTCGCATCGCTGAGCGTGGCACCCACGCCGAGTTGTTGGCCCGCGGTGGCCTTTACGCGCGTTTGCACACCTTGCAGACCGAGGCGCCGAGGGATGGAGATGCCCAGGCGTCGAGCTTGCAGCCAGAGGAGGCTAAGCGTTGAACCAGGGTCGGCTATTGGCTCTGTTGTCGGCAGTTCTGATGGTGGCTCTGGCTGTCACCGGTCCCGCCTCGGCGGACGAGCCGGCCGCCTGGCCCATGTTTCACCGTGATCCAGGTCGCACCGGCCGGGCGTCGGTGCTGGGGCCACCACAGCCGGCCATCCGCTGGCGCCACCAGAGCCAAAGCTTCTTCAGCTCATCGCCGGCCATCGCCGCCGACGGGACGATCTATGTCGGCGCCTGGGATGGCAGGCTTTACGCCCTTGACCCGGATGGCGCGCTGCGTTGGACGTACGCCACCAAGAAGTTCATCACCTCGTCACCAGCCGTAGGATCCGATGGGACAGTGTACGTGGGTTCGTGGGACTGGCACGTCTACGCCATCAACCCAGATGGCAGCCTGAGGTGGCGCTACCGCACCGACGAGCTGATCACCTCCTCGCCCGCCATCGCGCCGGATGGCACGGTGTACGTGGGATCCTGGGACGGAGGACTGTATGCGTTGATGCCTGGCGGGGCGCTGCGCTGGCGCTTCGAAACCGGCGGCTACGTCAGCGCGCCGCCCGCCGTAGCGCCGGACGGCTGGGTGGTGGTTGGCTCGTGGGACGGTAACGTCTACGCAATCAACCCAGACGGCACCGAGAAGTGGCGTTTTTCCACCGCCAGCCAGGTGAGCGCGCCGGCCGCCGTGGGGCCGGATGGCACCGTCTACGTAGGTTCGTGGGATAACCACGTCTACGCCATCAACGCCGATGGAACACAGCGCTGGCGGACGCGGACGATGGGTCCGGTCGGGTCTGGGCCAGCCATCGGCCCAGACGGTGTGATCTACGTAGGCGCCTGGGATCAGCAGCTCTACGCCCTCGACACCGACGGCACAATTCGCTGGACCTTCTTTACCGGCGACTACACCAGCACGTCGGGAGACTACCTGGCCTCCTCACCGGTGGTGGACGCGAGCGGGGTGGTCTACGTAGGGTCTAACAGCTTCCACGTCTATGCCGTCAACCCGGACGGCGCCCTGCGCTGGCAGATCAAAACTGGCAACTGGGTGCAGGCTTCGCCGGCTATCGGGTCGGATGGCACACTGTACATCAGTGGCTACGATGGCCACGTGTACGCCATCGGGCGCGAACCCACGCCCACTCCCTCGCCCACCCACACTCGCCGTCCCACCGCGAGCCCAACAGCCACGGCGACAGCCACCCCATCGCCCGCCCACACCCCCAGTCCCACAGCCAGCCCGACAGCCACGGCGACGCCCACGGTCGTACCTTCAGCCACGCCCGGTCGCACTGTGATTGCCGAGCCGGAGGCCACGGGGATGCCATCGCCCACACCCACCGCGTCGGCGACACTCGTGGCCGCCGGGCCTTCCACCACGTTCACTTCTGCGCCCACCGAAGCCCCGGTGGCAGCCACGTCCACGCCGCAGGCGGTCAGCGCTGGTCCGTCATCATCGCCCGGGGAGATCAGGCCCGCATCCCCAACGGCCATCGCTGCCCCTGCAACGCCAACGCCCCTGGCAGTGCGCACAAATCAGCCACCGGCAACGCAGACTCCCGTTGCTCCGATTCAGCGGTCCCGTTCCGATCGTGGGCTCGGCAGCATCGTCGTCCTTGGCTGGGGCATCGTCGGGTTGGCATTGCTGCTGGCTGGGGTGGCTCTGATCATTCATACCAGGGGAAAGTAAAGAAGACGTTGACAGGGAAATTTGACTTTTATCTCCCTTTGTGCTAACATATTCCCAGATTGGGGAGAGGGCTGAAGATGACTGGCGAGCCGCGAGACGAGGCTATCGAGATCAGTTTCTTTGGGCGTGAGGACTACTTTGCCTATTTTTACGCCTATGCCCAGGCATCAGGCAAGCTGCTTCACGCCCGGAGGACACCACAGCCTTAAACTATAACAATTCATCAATGGCAACTCAAA
>Ga0194113_10011967_pt1 | contig 10226 bp, 7 predicted proteins | sample TA2MahC200mmetaG_FD_146193 | JGI IMG/M metagenome (GOLD analysis project Ga0194113, IMG submission 146193) | Freshwater microbial communities from Lake Tanganyika, Tanzania - TA2015017 Mahale Deep Cast 200m | ecosystem: Environmental > Aquatic > Freshwater > Lake | place: Tanzania: Lake... | reverse complement strand
GGCTTGCGCGGGAGCGCTATCCCGGTCTGGACTTCCATGCGGCGGATGTCGGGAGGCTGGAGGCGCTGGGACTGGAACCTTGCGACCTGGTGTTCTTGCTGACGGCTTTCTATGCCTTTCCCGATCAGGCTGGCGCGTTACGGCAGATGCGCGCGGTATGCCGGACCGGCGGTACCTTGTTGATGATGGATTACACGCGACCCGCCAGTCTGCCGCCCCCACCGGAATTGGGCGGGGAAATCGGCCATCCCATCGTGCTGGAGACGCTCACAGTCGACCTGGCCGAAGCCGGCTGGCAATTGCACACACTGGAAGACTGGACGCCGCGGTTCGCCGATTGGTATGCGCATCTGCTGGGCCGGTTTCGTACCCGCAAGGCCGACATCCTGCGGCTCGCCGGTCCGGAGTGGTATGCCTACCTCCTCCGCTGGTATGGTGATTTGCACCGGTCCCTGCTGGAGGGTCGTCTGGGTGGAGCAGCCTTTACCGCCGTTGCCGTCGCCCCGGACTGACGTGGAGGCCTCCAAGCCTGTCCGATCAGGACCTCTAGGCCCGCGGGAAGAGAGTCTTCTGAAAGCAGCCATTCCGCGTAACACAGTCCCAAGCTTTTCAAACTCATTCCCTACCCAGGAGTTTTCGCGCATGAGCGACATTGCCTCTCTCGAACCGACCATGGAACTCGTCGAGCACGACAACACGCTCGTCATTCGTCTGATTGGACGCATGGACAGCACGCACTGTGCGGTCATTCATGACCCGCTGGTTGCCCGAATCACGGCGGCCGGCAAATCGGTGGTGCTGGATATGGAGGAAGTCTCCTTCGTTGCCTCGGCTTTCCTGCATCTGTGCATCCTGGCGGCCAAGATCGTCGGCGCGGACCACATCCGTATGGTCAACGTCAGCCCGATGCTGCGGAAGGTCTTCAGGATCGCCGGACTGGACAGTCACATCACCATGACCGCGAGTTCCTTCAGCCCCCCAAAGTCCAGGCAGGAACCCATCTACCCGGTGTCGATGGCCGCCGAGGCGGGCGCCTTGATCACCCCGGCGCGCTATCGGGACATGTATGCCCGCTCGCTCGGCGATCCGGACGGCTTCTGGGCGGAACAGGCGAGCCGTTTCCTGACCTGGGACAAGTCCTGGAACCAGGTCAGTCAATGGGATTTTCATACCGCCCATATCGAGTGGTTTCGGGGCGGGCGGCTGAATGTCAGCGTCAACTGCCTCGATCGGCATCTGGCGGAACACGGCGACCGCATCGCCATCCTCTGGGAAGGTGACGAACCGGGCGAGCAGCGCCAGCTCACCTACCGCGAACTGCATGAGGAGGTCTGCCGCTTCGCCAATGTGCTCAAGAGCCAGGGCGTCCGGCGCGGCGATCGCGTCTGCCTGTATCTGCCGATGATTCCCGAGGGCGCCGTGGCCATGCTCGCCTGCGCCCGTATCGGGGCGGTGCATAGCGTGGTCTTCGGCGGCTTCTCCGCCGAGGCCCTGAAGGACCGCATCCTGGATGCCGGTTGCCGCATCGTCGTCTGCGCCGACGAGGGCCGGCGCGGCGGCAAACCCGTGCCGCTGAAACAGAACGTCGACGAGGCGCTGCTGGGCTGCCCGGCCGTGGAGACGGTCATCGTCGTCCGGCATACCGGCGGCGCGATTGGCTGGGTCGAGGGGCGGGATGCCTGGTACGGTCCGCTGGTCGAGTCGGCCTCTCCCGAGTGTCCGCCGGAGTCCATGGGCGCGGAGGACGCGCTGTTCATCCTCTATACGTCCGGCTCCACCGGTCAACCCAAGGGGGTGGTACATACCACCGGCGGCTATCTGCTCTATGCCGCCATGACGCATCGCTATGTCTTCGACTACCACGACGGCGAGATCTACTGGTGCACCGCCGACCTCGGCTGGGTCACCGGCCACAGCTATGTCGTCTATGGCCCACTGTGCAATGGGGCGACGACGCTGATGTTCGAGGGAGTGCCGACTTATCCGGATGCCGGTCGCTTCTGGCAGGTCATCGAGAAATACCGGGTCAACATTTTCTATACCGCACCCACCGCCATCCGCGCCCTGATGGGGCAGGGCAACCGCTGGGTGCACGCCAGCGACCTCTCCAGCCTGCGCCTGCTGGGCTCGGTGGGGGAGCCGATCAATCCCGAGGCCTGGGCCTGGTATTACCATGTCGTCGGCGATTCGCGCTGTCCCATCGTCGATACCTGGTGGCAGACCGAAACGGGCGGGATCATGATCACGCCCCTGGCTGGCGTCACCGATCTGAAGCCCGGTTCCGCCACCCTGCCATTCTTCGGGGTGCGCCCGGCGCTGCTGGATGAAGCGGGAAATCCCGTGGAGGGCCCGGGCGAAGGCGTCCTGGTGCTGAGCGGTACCTGGCCCGGCCAGGCGCGGACGGTCTACGGCGACCCCAAACGCTTTTACGAAACCTACTTCGCGCCCTATCCCGGCTACTATTTCACCGGCGACGGCGCGCGGCGGGACGAGGACGGCTACTACTGGATCACCGGGCGGGTGGACGATGTCATCAACATTGCCGGCCACCGGCTCGGTACGGCGGAAGTCGAGAGCGCGCTGGTGTTGCACCCCGACGTGGTGGAGGCCGCCGTCGTCGGCTATCCGCATGCCATCAAGGGACAAGCCATCTATGCCTACGTCACCGTCGCCGAGGGCGTGAGCACCGGACCGGAACTGGAACGCGCCCTGATCGAACTGGTGCGTCACGAAATTGGCGCCATCGCCGCGCCGAATGTCATCCAGTGGACCCCGTCCCTGCCGAAAACCCGCTCCGGCAAGATCATGCGCCGGCTCCTGCGCAAGATCGCCGCGGACGAAATCGATCAGCTCGGCGATATTTCCACCCTGGCCGACGCGGCGGTGGTGGCGCGGATCATTCAGGACCGGGGCGACCTTGCCATGCGGTAAAGGGTTTCATGGAACGCCGCCAGCCTGTCTCCGGTCGGCGGTATCCCCCCCCGGGGCATGCCTGACCTTTTCGGGTGACCCACCTCGCGAGCGCACCATGGCTTGCCGTGAACAGGGAGCATGACCCCGCGCCCGGCTTGAGGCCTCGGTACCGCCCGGGCATGGCGCCCACGCGACTAGGATTTCTGCTCGTGGCTGTGGACTTTTCGCTCGGGCAAGCGGTATTCCGGCCCCTCGCTGCCATAGCGGACGAAATAATAGAGCAGCTTTTCCAATTCCAGCTTCACATAGGCCGCCGAACCGGGGTCGCGCCACCAGTGCGCCGCATCCCAGTTCGGCATCGCCGCCGCGATCAGCCGGAAACTCAAGCCACTGCCGCCAAAGACATGTTCCCAGGTCCAGGACAGCCGGCGGATGTGTTCCGGGTCGCTGACCACCAGCACCCGCTTCCAGCCGTTTTGCCGCATCAGATCATTGGTGTTGATGGCCTCGTCCCAGCTATGCGCCGACTTGCCGTCGAGCAGGATGGCCGGGTCCGGCACGCCTTCTCGCATCAGCAAGCCGTGTCGCTGATCCTTGGGGCCGGTCAGAAAGATGCGGGGCGCGTAGCCCGCGGCGTAGAGTTCCGCCGCCTTCGCGGGCCGGTTGGCGCTCTCCCCACCCAGTGCGGCAATCAAATCCGCGGGCGCCGGCGTATCCACGGGACTGGACACGAAGCGCCCGGCTTCGGTATACCCCACCGCGCCCGCCAGCAGGATCAGAATCAGCGCGATCGGCACGAGCCAAATCCGCCGCCATAGCCAGGAGAGAAGTTCGATCATACCGGTACCTGTAAGAGGGTTGAGTGGTGCCGCCGAGCCATTCGTCGCTTCAGCCCGACGACCAAGCCCTCGATGACTGGGACTTGGCTACCGCAACGGTGCGGCAGCATAATGATTCGTCAGATTAACCGCGAAGAGGCCATTTATGCCATACATGTGGGTATACAACCCTCACTCCGGGGGCGCCAAGATTCCGGAGACCCTCCAGCACCGCCTGCGGCAACGCATCCTGCAGCACGCCGAACAGCATTACTCGGGCAAATACGCGCGGATCGAGGTCCGTTTCCGCGGCCAGTTCTGCTATATCGATGCGTACCAGGAACCCAGGGTAGATGAAAATTTCGATCCCCAGCATTTCGGGATCACGCGCGAGCAGTATCTCGAACAGTTGCGGAACACCCCGATCCATCTGTGCCGGCTGCGCTACTTCGGTCGGGAGGATCATCTGTCGATGGCCTTTTTCGCCTATAGCAGTGAGAAATACGAGCCGTGCCTCTTTCCCAATGGAACCTGGGAAGGTACCGTGGAGGAAGCCTTCGATAGCTCCGCGATCTACCTTGACGACTGAAGCGTCATGGGAGAAAAATCCTCAGTGAGCGGAAAGCCCCCGGAGAGGTTTCTCCGGAATTCGGCTGAATTAATCGCATGAAACCCTACCGGACCCTTCCCATCGCCGAATGCGGCGAACCGCTGGTGGCCATTCCCGCCGGGCATTTCCTGCTGACCGAGCCGCCGCCCTATGCCGCCCTGGGCGCGTGCTATGACTCTGCAAGTCCCTGGATGCTGCGCTCGGGCGTGCTGGAAGCCCTGCATCTCGCCCAAGAGGCACTGCATGACCGGCGCCCGGGCTGGCGCCTCAAGCTCTTCGACGCCTATCGGCCGAATGCGGTGCAGGCCTTCATGGTCAAACATGAGTTCCTTCAGCTTTCCGGGGGACGCCCAGTGGACACCGTGGCGGAGCCGGAACGAGCCGCCTTGCTGGAGCGTACCTATCGCATCTGGGCGGAGCCCAGCAATGACCCCGCCACGCCGCCGCCGCACAGCACCGGGGCGGCCCTCGACTTGACCCTGGCCGATGCTCAGGGCCGGGAAGCGTCGATGGGCTCCCCCATCGATGAAAACTCCGACCGCTCGAACCCCGACTATTTTGCTGGCCGGGATGCCGTCGCACATACCAACCGCCAGCTACTCCGTGAGGTGATGACCGCCGCCGGCTTTCGCCGCCATCCCTTCGAGTGGTGGCATTTCAGCCTGGGCGACCAGCTATGGGCCTGGCAGGCGCTGGAAGAGGACCCCGGCTGCGGAGCCATCGCCCGCTACGGCCGGGCCGACCGGCTTGATCCGGCCGCTGGATCCTGACCGGAAATCAGTCTGTCGGGGGTGCAAGCCCGACCTTCACCACGTGGCCGCGGTCATCCCACACTCAAACATCAAATCGGACCGTTCTTCACTCCCCGTTTAGCCCACCCTCTTGCGCACGATTGCAGAATGACTCTCATGATCATGGTGGCGGCCCTCCGCTTATTTTGGCGTTCGATCGGGCCTGATTCCACCATCCTGCCATTCTGGCAGTTCGGACGCATCAAATCCCACCACGGTTCACTGCAACCCCGGGAAATCGGGACCCGGCGCGGGTGAATCACGCCTTTTGGCAGGTGCGCATCGTGGTATCTGCCAATTTGGCCGATTCGATCGTGCCAGCGGCGGCGAACAGCCGTGTACAAACCGGCACGCTGTCATGTAATACATAGAAATCATATAGTTATAGCCGATGCCCGCATTTGGCACAGGCATTGCCATATCTATATCAGGTCAACCCATTCGTCCCCGGAGCCCTGCCATGAAACACCTTAGCCCTCTATGTCAAACCCTCGCGGCCATGGCCTTGTGCGTCGCCGCCGTCCCCAGCCAGGCGGGTACCGCCAAATGGGAATATTTCGGTGAGTTCGATGCCAAGGGCGTCCCGAAAAACATGATCGATTTCAGCGGGCAACTGCCGGCCAAGCTGCTGGACGCTATCTATGCCCGCCTGCCGGAGCAAAAAGATGTGCGGAAAACCGATCCCAAGCTCATCACCGATGATTTGGGCGCCAACCTCAACTTGCTGGAAGATGCGGAAATCACCGTCGTGTTCCTGAACGAAGGCGCGGGCTATAACAATTCGGTGGGTTTCTACAACTTTGACCCGGCCAAAAAGCCCACCGCGGCCCAGCAGGTCACCACCAAGGTGATGTTCCCCAATTTCTCCATCCCCCCCATGAAGTACGGCAATGCCGTGCACGTGGGTAAGTTCAAGGCCGGTTCGGGCGTGGGCTTCACGGTATTGGCCAATGCCTGGAACGGCAAGGGGGTCAAAACCAATCAGCCCCAGGACATGACCTATTATTCGATGAAGGGGCTGAATCCGGAGACCACTGGCGCGCCCACCCTCAACGCACACACCGTGCTGCTGGCCAAGCCCGAGGATGAATTGCTGATCCTGGGGTTCGAGGACCTGACCCGTACCTGGTCTGGCTGCGATCATGATTTCAATGACGCCATCATCGCCATCAAGGTCACGCCCTTCTCGGCGGTGGACCGCGGCAAGATTCAATCCTTGAGCAAAGTGGTCAAGGACACCGACGGCGATACCATCCCCGACGATCTGGACGCCTTCCCCAACGATCCGGAACGGGCGGCGCGGCGGTTTTATCCCAATGCCATGGGCTATGGCAGCCTGGCCTTCGAGGATAACTGGCCCAAGAGAGGTGATTTCGACATGAATGATCTGGTGATGGGCTATCGAATGATGGAAGTGCTGAACGCCAGGAACGAGGTGGTCGATCTGCAGTTGAATTATCAGATCACCGCCCGCGGCGCTCAGGACGATAACGCGTTCGCCGTGCATCTGCCCGGCGTGGCCCCCGCGGCGATCGACACCGCGACCTCCACCCTGCAAGTGGGCGCGCAAGCCCCGGTGGCATTGCTTCCGGAAACGGGACAGCGCGAAGCGGTGCTGATCATGGCGCCCTCCATCAACAGTCTGACCAATACCGGGCTGAAATACCCGTGCGCCTTTTTCAACACGGTCAATAGCTGCCCACGGAATGCCCCGGTACCGGTGGTCGCCAACATCCACTTCCAGCAGCCCCTGGCGCAAGGTCAGCTCGGCGCGGCGCCCTACAACCCCTTCATGTACAAGAACCGTTATGCCGGACGCGGCCGCGAGGTGCACCTACCGGATCATAAGCCGACGGACAAGATGAATATGGCCCTGTTCGGGACCTATGACGATGCGTCCGTCCCCGCCGAGGGTATCTACTACCGGAGCAAGACCGCCAAGGAACCGTTTGCCCTGGACATCCCGGAAAACTGGCGGCATCCCGCCGAGTGGAATGCCCTGAACCAGGCCTACCGCAACTTCCTGCGCTGGACCAGCGGTGAACTGAGCCTGGCGACGGAACGCTGGTATGTAACCAACTTTGACGAGAAACTCCTGTTCAAGCCGTAATCATCACCGAAGAGAGACACCGCCATGAAACATCTGCTCACCCTACTGAAAGCCCTGCTCCTGGCCGGCGTGACCCACGGCGCGGCGCTCTCCGCGAATACCGAGATTCCGACGGACACCGATGAGCCCTTCAGCTATGAAACCAGCCATACCCTGCCGGTGGACATTGCCTTGGCCAATTCCGGCAACCAACCCATGTTGCTGAGTTTTTATAGCAAAGGCGAGAATGGCCTGCGCCTGCTGGAGAACCTGTTCACCGACGCGCAGGGACATTTCGTGGGTCAAATGCGGCTGCCGATTCATCTCCAACAGGTCACCCTGGTGGTGCGTGGGGTCAAGCGTCAGAGCACCCTGGTGCTGGGCCTGAACGGCGACAGCATTACCTACGCGGATTAGCCGGCGCGCCACAAGGCCAGAGCGCCCCTCTCATGGGGCAACACCACGGCGCCGGGGTCTTCCGGCGCTGCGGTTTTCGCGTCAGACCGCGGCAAGAATGTTTCAGACCCAATGGGTTCCAAAACCTTCCCCTGATCAACTACGCCGCCAAATCCGGGGCTGATCGCCTGAACCTGCCTGATTCCCCCTGAATAGCTTGAGATCTGGGGATTTGTGAGGCTGTAAGGATGGAAAGTGAGTTTCTTCAGCAAGTTATAGGTGATTTTAATTCTTTGATCATTGAAATTGACCGAACACGGTGGAGCCTTAAAAAATTAGGTAGTCCTGCGCATCGAGTGATGGCTAATGCCTTATGTAGTCGTAACCAACTGATTCGTATGGTTGAAATCTGACGATTCATCTACATTCATCACTCGTTGTGCAGGACTACCAAAACTTGGGCAGCGAGGCAGCCCGGGTGGAGTTTGGGGAACCCGCTATGATCGGAGTCACCAAACGCCGCATTCCGCATAGCTAGATGCGAGCTACGATCTGGGGGGTAACCCCTGAGGAACGAACCCCAACATGTCGGACCAGCTAACTGGCCTACCCTATAATCCTCGAGGTGTTCTTTCGACAGACTCAGGACACGCACACCAGGCATAGTCCTCAGAGCCTGGGAATGCCACGCGCAGGGGGAAGGACCCACGAAAGTACGAAGCCCACAAAGGATGCTCGTGCCGGACATGCAGGGCTGGAACAACACGAGCCAACCTCACTAGGGGCTACATCATCAGGCCGGAGGATCTACGCGCTCACGAGTACAACCGAAGGACCGTGGCAAAGACGCCGGGTAACTGGTATCCCCATGACGCGAAGGTGTGAGAACTCGCAACAAACCTGTATTGCCAGTCCCCCCATTTCATCGGTGTCGACTGCTTTGCCTCTACAGAAAATCAATGCCTTGGATTTTTTCATACTCTACGACCTAACTGTCATGAAGGTACTCGCCACACCCTGGATGATGAAAGACACTATGACACTATAGGGTGTGCTGTCGCCCAAGGGCGGAGGTCGTGAAATTATCTGAAGGCTTTCAACCGCGAAACCTAACTCGACCCGCTGCCCGGCACTCGTACCCCGGATTGCCTGGCATCCCTGCGTGAGCAGGGCTGGACAGCGCACGCTAAAAAGAGCCGTCAGATCGCCTGACAGGCCGTTGCCGAGCGGTGCCCTTGAGCGCAGCACATACCTATTGTAGTGCTTTCGCTCGAGGAGAAGGTCATGGATATCACCCCGATTTATCCCCGCGTCATCGGTTTGGATGTACACCAAGCCAAGATCAGCGCCTGCGCCATCGCCGAACAGGCCGATGGCACCGTGACGGTGGAACACCGCGAGTTTGGCGCCTTTCAGCGGGACCGCCGCGCCTTGGCGGAATGGGCCAAGGCCTTTGGCCCTACGGTCGTGGTCATGGAGAGCACCGGCGTCTACTGGAAGAGTCCCTACGCCGCCTTGGAACGCGCTGGGATCGTGGCCTGGGTGGTCAATGCCCGCCACGTCAAAGCCGTGCCGGGGCGTAAGACGGATATCGCCGATGCGCAGTGGCTGGCGATCCTGGCGCGGGCCGGGTTGCTGCGGGGCTCGTTCATCCCGCCCGCTGAGCTGCGCAACCTGCGCCTGGTCAGCCGACAACGGCAAAAGCTCGGTGGCATGCTGGCGGCGGAGAAGAATCGGTTGCATAAGGTGCTGACCGATGCGGGCATCCGGCTCAACGTCCTCGTCTCTGACCTGCACGGCCAGGCCGGGCGCGCCATGGTCAAAGCCATCATCGCCGACCAGCCCATGGCCGATGTCCTCAAGCCGGCCGGGCGACTCAAAGCCAGCCGTGAGGAGTTGTTCGAGGCCCTGCAGACGGATGACCTGACCGCGACACACCGGTTCGTCCTCGCGGAAATCATGGCCCATATCGAGGAACTTGAAACCCGCATGAGTCGCTTCGAAACGGCGTTACTCGAGGGCTTGGTCTCCTGGCAGCCGTTGCTGGTCTTGCTGCAGACGCTACCGGGTATCGATCAGATCGGCGCCGCGATGCTGTTGGTCGAAATCGGCACGGACATGGCCGTCTTCGGCAGCGCCGAGCGACTGGCTTCCTGGGTGGGTATCTGTCCCGGCAACCACGAGAGCGCGGGAAAACGCAAAAGTGGCAAAATCCGCAAGGGTAATGCCTGGGTCAGGCGATTACTCTGCGAGTTTGCCCAAGCCGCCGCTCGCAGCCGCTGTGCCTTGAAGGATAAGTTCACGGCATTGACGATCCGCAAGGGACACAAGAAATCCATCGTGGCCCTGGCGCACAAGATGCTCCGCATCATCTACGCCATGCTCAAAAACCATACCCCGTATCAGGATCGCGCCATCGACTACGAGGCACTGACCGTTCAGCGCAATGCGCCCCGCTGGATCAAGATGTTGGTGAAGCACGGCTTTATCACGCCCGCTACCGCATAGCTTCTTCACGAAGCTGATCTACAGTACTCATGCGCCTTGGGAGCGGGCCAACCTCAGGCCAGGGAGGTGTTCGCCTCGGCATGGGTGTCTTTCACGCTAAC